>Ga0160422_10001081_pt1 | contig 16877 bp, 13 predicted proteins | sample Fk160mmetaG_FD_108192 | JGI IMG/M metagenome (GOLD analysis project Ga0160422, IMG submission 108192) | Marine microbial communities from the Central Pacific Ocean - Fk160115 60m metaG | ecosystem: Environmental > Aquatic > Marine > Oceanic > Photic zone | place: The Central Pacific Ocean... | reverse complement strand
ATAGATTTAGATTCTATTGCTCAAGCTACTTCAGGATTCGCTGGAGCTGATTTGGCCAATATGGTTAATGAGGCTGCACTTCTAGCTGCAAGAGGGAACAGAAAAAGTGTTGAACAACAAGATCTGAGTGAGGCCATTGAAAGAGTAGTTGCCGGTCTTGAAAAGAAAAGTAGAGTCCTTCAGGATGATGAAAAGAAGGTTGTTGCCTATCATGAAGTTGGTCATGCGATTGTTGGACATCTTATGCCTGGAGGTTCAAAAGTTGCCAAGATTTCAATTGTTCCAAGAGGTATGAGTGCTCTAGGTTATACACTCCAATTACCTACTGAAGAAAGATTTCTAAACTCTAAGGATGAACTCAAAGGTCAAATAGCTACCCTACTTGGGGGCAGATCTGCAGAAGAAATTGTTTTTGGGAAAATTACAACAGGAGCCTCAAATGATTTACAAAGAGCAACAGATATAGCAGAACAAATGGTGGGAACTTTTGGTATGAGCGACATCCTTGGACCATTAGCATATGACAAACAAGGAGGCGGCCAATTCTTGGGTAATGGAAATAATCCAAGACGTGCTGTCAGTGATGCTACTGCGCAAGCAATTGATAAGGAAGTTAGGGATTTAGTTGATGATGCACATGAAACAGCCTTGAAAATTCTGAGAAATAATTTAAATTTATTGGAATCAATTTCACAAAAAATTCTTCAAGAGGAAGTTATTGAAGGAGAAGATTTGAAAACTCTTCTTGCAGAAACAAAAATGCCTTAAAAATAAATTAATTTTTAAATATATTTATGTTAAAACCAACTAAGCTTGCTACAAAAAATTTTTTATCAAGCTTGGATATATCAAACGCAGAGGTTCTACATATTTTAGAGCTCTCGAAAAAATTTAAAAGTAAAGAACTTAATATTAAATTTCAGGATAAAGTATTAGGTTTAATTTTTGATAAATCTTCTACTCGCACTAGAGTAAGTTTTCAAGTAGCCATGTCAAGGCTTGGTGGAGTTACTATTGATTTAAATCCCTCTACTTCACAAATAGGAAGAGGTGAACCAATCAGAGACACAGCAAGGGTTCTAAGTAGATATTGCGATGTAATGGCAATAAGAACTTTTAATCAGTCGGATTTAGAAGAGTATTCAAAGTGGTCTTCTAAACCAGTGATTAATGCTCTCACTGATTTAGAACATCCATGTCAAGCTTTGGCAGATTTCTTGACAATTAAGGAAGAATTTAATGATTTTAAAAATATAGTTTTAACATTTATAGGGGATGGCAATAATGTTGCTAATTCTTTAATATTATGTGGAGCTCTATTAGGTGTTGAAGTCAGAATTGCATGCCCACGAGGTTATGAACCAAATTCTGTTGTTATTAATAAAGCAAGAAAAATATATAAAAATAAAAATTTGTTGAAAATCTTTAATGATCCTTATGAGGCAATATCAGGAGCTAATGTCCTTTATACAGATGTGTGGTCTTCAATGGGTGAAGAAAATCAAAAGCAAGAAAAAGATAAAGATTTTAAAGGATTTACTATTGATAATAATTTAGTAAGCAAGGCAGTTGAAAATGCAATTATTCTTCATTGTCTTCCTGCTTATAGATCTAAAGAAATCACTGATGAAGTGATTGAAAGTAAGAAAAGTAGAATATTTAAACAAGCTGAAAATAGACTACATGTTCAACAAGCTCTATTATCTTGCATTCTTTCTTAATAACGTTTGCAAATATACGAATAAATAGGTACAAATGTATTAGGTTATATTAGTTTTATGACATCTACTGAAAATAATAATCTTACGGATGCTCAAAATGAGCTTTATAGATGGATAAAGGATTATATGAAAAACTTTCAACATAGTCCTTCAATTAGGCAAATGATGCAAGCTATGGGATTAAAATCTCCAGCGCCAATTCAAAGTCGCCTTAAGCACTTGCAAGAAAAGGGATACATATCTTGGCAAGAGGGCAAGGCAAGAACACTACAAATTATGGATGAGGTTTTAGAGGGAATTCCAATAATGGGCTCTGTAGCTGCAGGAGGTTTGATAGAAACTTTTTCAGATATAAATGAAAATTTAGATATTACCGATATTTTTAAGAAAAAGGATGTTTTTGCTTTAACTGTTAATGGAGATTCAATGATTGAAGCATGCATAGCTGATGGTGATATGGTTTTAATGGAGCCTATCAAGGATTCATATTCCTTGAGAAATGGCTCAATAGTGAGTGCTCTTGTTCCAGGGTTAGGAACAACATTAAAATATTTCTTTAAAAAGGGTGGAAAAATATTATTGGAAGCAGCAAACCCAAACTATGAAACAATTGAATTGAATCTAGATGAGGTAGTTTTTCAAGGCAAACTTTTAGCAGTTTGGCGGAAAATTTAAAAAGATTAAATTTCTTTAATTATTAAAATCTTATCTTTTTGGTTTGTTAATAGTAAAGAAATTAATATTGCTGAAAAAGGAAAACTTATAGGTATAGCAATAAATGAAATTATAAAAAAAATTGCTAGAAAATAATATTGAGCGTTTGTATAAATCCTATCCCTTATTTTCATAAAAAATATCAACAAAGAACTTATTCCGAAAATACCCAATGTAAAAATCCAATCTCCTGTCCAGCTCATTATTTTCGATTCATTAGATTCTATAAAAGCTCCATCAAATATATTAGTGTACTCACTCGCAATAAATTTCAAACCTAAAATTCCTTGTGGGATCAAATATTTTGAAAATGCTATATATAAACTAACAATTATATTACCAACTCTTGTTCTAACACTTTCGTCCACAAGATATATATTAGTTGGGTTAGCAATCAATCTAAGATATAATCCATAAGCCCTACTTCCTGAAATAACATCTTTAAGAAATAAGGGTATTATTATAAAAAGAATAATACTTAATGATATTAATATAAATATGTCTTTTTTATTGATTTTTAGACCTAAAAGTCTTCTTATTAAGTTCCCAAGGAAAATAATAGATAAAATCAAAATTCCAGAAGCAGATTGTGCAATGAAAATTACTCCAAATATATTAAGAAAGTGCATATATTTATCCTCTTTGAATGAAAAGCCTCTTGCTGCGAATATTATTAATGATGCAAATATTATAAAAACTGCAAAAAATGTAGGCTCTGGTGTTAATGAGGTTAATCCCCTTCCCCCAGAGGGTCTTGCATTCCCTATGAATTCTATTATTGATGGAAAATAATACTCAATAATTGAGAATAGATAATAAATTAAAGTAGATATTTTGATTATTTGAATTAACTTTAATCTTTCATATCCCCTAGAAAAGGCATTCCAACTTAAAATTAAAACTACATAAAATGATGAATAGTTTGCAATGGATCTTAATATCCAAGGAGCTAAATCAACAGGATAACTCTCAGGCATAGAACTTGTTCGATATATAGAAATAATTAATCCAACAAAAGTGATTACAAAAGCTGTAAATATATACTTTGGTATTTTAGTTCGTTTATCGGATAGTAAAATTAATGAACCAATTAATAAAGCCCAAGGTTGAGAGTCCATTGAATTGGTTGAAAAACTAACCCATGGGAAGCAACATACAAAAAAGAAAATATTTATAAAGTTTAAATAAATCTTTCTTGAGTTTAAATTTTCCAGGAACATCTATCTTAATTGGATTAGTATTAATTGATTAAATGATTTCCTTTTTTTCAACTATCATCCATCCAAGCATCTTATTCTTAAACATTTGCAAAATATCGTTACTTTTATTTAACTGATTAAAATTAATTTCTCCTAAAGAATATGTTGTTATTAAAAAATCAAATTTTTTGATGGATGATAAATCTAATTGATTTATGATTTTAATATTTTTATTAACAAAGTATTTTGGAGGGATAAATTTGTTATTTTTGCTTAAGAAATTATCTGATATTGATAAAATTCCTACTTGATTATCTTCTGGATTTATATTTTTCTCATTTAAAATAGAACAAATCAATTCATCATTTATTTCTTGATTGTAAAGATATAATTTACCAAGGTATTTATCTAATTTAATTTTTTTAATATCATCTAATTCATAAATTATGCCAATATTTTCTTCTCTTAAATAAGCAATTATACTGCCAAAGAAAAATGAAATTATTGTTCCAAAAAACAAATCTTCAGTTCTATTTGGTGCAAATCTTAGACTCTGTATTTTGGGTTCTGAAATTAAGTTCCATGGATCATCTTGGCGGGCAATAGAAATATCAACTATAGTTAATTGATTCTCTAACTGATTAAGTGTATTAGTTAATCTTGTAGTAACAGTTTTTAAGTCATTATATTCAATAAGAATTTCACTTGGTCTTCTTAAAAGGACTTTGAGATTATCTATTTTTGATTTCAGATTAATTAAAGTCGGTGAATTTGGCTTATAAATGGCTGATTCATCAAAATATTGAGCTTCATACTTAACTAATTTATCAAAGTGATATGCGAATCTCGTGGAGGAATCGTTAATTTCCGTATTTGATTTTGATTCGGTACTATCAGTATTCCTTTCATAGCTTTGATCACTCCCTCTAAAAACACCATCTATAGGACCTAAGCTATTTTCTAGAGCAAATTCATTGAGTTCCCTTCTTGCATTTTTTGATTTAACTGAAATTTTGTTTATTTGAGATGTTAGAAAGTTTTTTGTATTAATTAACTTTTTCTTTCTATCATTTTTTGAATAGTCTTGATATCTAGAAGAAATTAACTCTAATGCCTTTTTTATAAGCTTTTTATCACTATCTCTATATTTTATTTCTAAAACTGAAGTGTTTTTTTTGAAATCAATAGATAAATTATTCGCTACCCAACTTTCATATTGAAGATTTTCAACTTCAATACCATTTGATCTCTTAAATTCTTTGATGTAATTAAATACAGGTAAAAGTACAGAGGGACTTTTTAAAATCTCTAATTGTGTCGTATCATTTCTTTTATTATTCAATAATATTTTTAAATCTCCTTTACTTTTTAAAGATGCTTGTTCTTGTAGATCATTACTTGTCGCTATTATCTGAAAATCTCCTTGCCAAATTTCCTTTTTTGATAGTGTCAAGATAGTAGAAGTAACAGCTCCAGCTAATGTAAATAAAGAAATAAATTTTACATTTCTTAATAGGGTTCTAAAATATTTAGATAAATCAATATCCTCATTTAATAGGGATTGTTTATTTGAGTTATTCATATAAATTATTAAAATAAATTCTTAATTTTTTTTTTAAAATAAAATAAGAAGTTTCCATAATTTAATTATTAATATGATTTAAATTATTATTCAAATTTGAGTAATCTGATATTTATATTTTACCATTATCTTATATAAAAATTATTGAAGTCAACAAATTAATACTTTAAATAATTTTAAATATTTATTCTATGAGATTTTAAAGTCAAATATTTTAGAAAAAAAATTCACTCTTGGACATTTTCTAAAATACTTTCATAAAGATTTATGGTAGCTCGAGCAGATTTTTCCCAATTAAAAATTTCCTTCTGACGTTTTCTGGAATTAAAACTTTTTAAATTTAGATTTGAAATGTTATTTATTAAGTTATTTTTTACATAATTAAAGAATTGATTGAAATCTAAATTATTGACTAAGAATCCAGAGTTATTGTCCAATAGATATTTAATTCCACCAACATTAAATGCAACTACCGGTAAACCTCTTGCCATTGCTTCTATTATGGTTAATGGTGAAGTATCAGATTTACTAGGAAATAATAATAATGTAGCAATGTCATAAAAAGCTCTTTGTTCTCTATTTGTAAGATAATTTGTAAAAATCACCCTAATATATTTTGAATTAAAGTCTTTTAAATAATAATCTGGATCATTTTTAGTAAAGTATCTACCACCAATTACTACATTGGCCTCGATTTTAAGTTTTTTGGCAATTCTTATCACAGTGTCAATTCCTTTATTTGGATTATGGTTCCCAGTGAAAAATAAGATTGGCTTATTAATTTCTAATTTAAATTTTTTTATTATTCTTTGAATATCTAATTTTGATGATTTTTTTTCATAAATAGGATCTATTCCATTTGGTATTAAACAAATAGCTGAACTTTTAATCTTTAATGATTTCAGAAATATAGTCTCATCTGGATAGCTAATAACAAATTTATCAATAAAATATAACGATTTCTTAATTGGGTAAGTTATAAAAATTTTCCATATTAAACTTTCTATAATATTGAAATTATGATTTGGATTAAAAGTTTCGTAAAATCCGTGTGTTGATACAATTACATATATTCCTGATCTCTTACAAAATCTAATAATTCTATAAAACTCTAAAGCAGGAATTACATTATGTATGTGAACTATCTTTGGTTTTTCAATCTTTAGAGATTTTATTATATTTGATCTTAAAAATAGCTTAACTATTTTTTTTGGCAAAAATTTACTTAATTTATCGATTATAAATATTGATTTGAAATTTCTTATTTTCATACCTTCTTCGTATTGGATTGAATTCTCATCCCACATTCTCCATAATTCAATTTCTTTGAATTTCCTATGAATAAAGATAGAGTGGAATTTAGAAGCTATGGAAGCACCACCAGGGATACGTCCTGTAGAGGTTAAATTAATTGCAATAATTTTTTTCATAAATTATTGAATTTAAACCATGTAATATATTCATTTAGTCCATTTTTAATATCAAAATCAGGCTTAAAACCTAATATATTTTTTGTTTTATAATTTGATCCTATAAGATAATTTGGATCTCCAGACCTAGTATTTTTATTGAAGTTTATTGATGGACTAAGTTCCATTAATTCGCAAATTTGATAAAGAATTTCTTTAACAGAATGATGATATCCACTATTGCCATTAAAAATAGAAATTTCTCCTGATTTTTTTTTAAAAGAATCTGATGCCATTATTAATAATTTAACTGCATCTTTAATATATATCCAGTCTCTCATCTCTTCTCCAGTTCCAAAAAGCTCAATAGCTTTTTGATTCCGATTTAATTTTGTGCAGATGTCCCAAATTAACTGTTTTTTAGCTTCAATTCCATAAATAGAAAAAAATCTTATAATACAACTATCTATATTGAAGTTCTTTACATAAGATTCGAAAAGCTTTTCTGCTATGAATTTGTTATATCCATAAGGTGATAATGGTTTACATTTATCACTTTCATTTATTGGCTTATTATGAATATTTCCATATACAGCAGCGCTCGATGAAAATATTATTTTAGAATTAATGTTCTTTATTCTTAAGAATTCTAATAAATTAGAGGTAGATAAAACAGTTTTTTTAAAGTCTAATAATGGATTAATTATTGATTGACCTACTGAACTTCCACCAGCTAAATGAAAAATTATATCTGGACATCCAGAGTGATTATAAAGTTTTTGCAAATTTATACTATTTATATTCCCACTTACAAAGTTTTTAAATGATGGAACAATATCTTTATAATTAGAATTTTTATAATTTCCTATTCCATAAACATTATATTTTTTCTTAAGAAGTGATTTACTTAAGTGTAAACCTACAAAACCTTTGGCACCTGTTATCCAAATATTTTTCATAAATTTAAAAGTAATAAAGATGTAAATAAAAATCCATTTATTAAATTTCTTTATTATTATCAAGATAATCTTTCATATTAAAAATATATAAAAAAGAAAGTGAAATAAATATTAAAGCTAAGCATATATAAAAAACTTTAGCTTTTAATCCAGAAATTAATATAGCAATGCAGCTTAATGACATTTGAAGCCCGTAAAATATCATGACACTTTTTCGCGGGTGAAAACCAACCTTTAGTAATTTATGGTGGAAGTGAGTTTTATCAGGATAAAAAGGAGATCTGCTATTTTTAATTCTATTTAAAATTACAAATGTCATATCTGCAATTGGAATTAGCATTATAATTAAAGCGAGATTTATTGAAAGGATATTTAAATTTTGATTATTTATTAATCCAAAATATTGTTCTTTATTTGTAAGGCCTAACAAACTTGCAATGCCAAGATTAGACCCTAATAAATAAGAACCGCCATCTCCCATTAAAATTTTTGCAGGATATATGTTATATCTTAAAAAGCCTATTATTGATCCACATAAAGCTAATAATAAGAAGAGAATATCCCATGATTCATTTGATAGATAAAAACAACAAAAAGTTAAAATTATTATCGTACTGATTCCAGCTGCTAAACCATCTAAACCGTCAATCCAATTTAATGCATTAGTGAGGCCTACTATCCAGATAATTACGAAAAAATAACTTAATAAATTATTTAAAATTATATTGTCAAAATTTGTATCAATCCAACCAATATTTATAGTATTTATTTGCAATCCATTCGCAAATATAATTGATGATAAGATTATTTGTAAGATTAATCTTTTAAATGGTGAATAATTATAAATATCATCAAAAAAACCTATGAGAAAATATCCAAGTGATCCTAATATCAATAATAAAAATATTTTGTAATTAATCTCTGTAAAATTAAAATAATTATTTATAAAAATAAATGATAATGATCCTAATAAATATCCAATAATAATACCTAAGCCTCCAATTCTTACGATATTTACCTTATGTACTTTTCTTTTATTAGGTTTATCTATTAGATTAAATTTAATACCAATTTTATTAATTATTGGGATTAAAAAAATTGTTGAAATTAATGAAATACCAAAAACACAAGAAGCAATAACTGAAATTTCTTCTGAAATTGCAAGCATAAAAAAATGTTTATTGTAACTTTATAAAAGATATCAAATTTACATGATAATTTTACTTATTTAATAACAAAATTAATAGAACTAAATGATTTTACTGGTTACTCTTAACTATACTCCTACTAAATAAACAGTAATATTGTTCAACGATTTTTTCTGGATTAGCATGTTTTAATAAATAATTTCTGCCATTATTTCCAAGTTTATCTGAAAAATTTTTATTTAACTTTAATTCATTTATAAATTTTGATAATGAATTCGAGTCACCATTAATAAACCATCTTCCAAAAGAATATTCCTCTATTAGTTCTTTTAAATATGAATTATTTGGACTTATTATCGCAACTGGTGTGGAGGCCGCTAAATGTCCGTAAAGCTTTGAAGGTGCTACTAAACCTTCAGAAAAAGAATTTAAAGTTATTAATGCTAAATCTGCAATATTTAATGTAAGAGGTAAAAGTTCTTTCTCTTGGAATGGAAGGAAGATACAATTTGGAAGAGAAAAGTCTGAAACTAATTTTTTTATAATTGAATTTTGAGGACCGTCCCCAATAAAAATGAATTTTATTGATCTATCTTTCTTTAAAAGTATTGCAGTATCAATTATCGTTGAAAGGTCATGACACCTTCCTTGATTACCAGAATACAATACATTAAAAGTATCTAGTAATTTATTCTTTATAGCAAATTGATTATTTTTCTTATTTATCTTGTAAATTTTCTCAGGATCTGCCCAGCTAGGTATTATTGAAATTTTATTTTCATTATTATTAATATACTTTTTTATTTTAATTTTCATTGATTTACTCAATACTATTATTTCAGATGCTTTGGAAAAAGACTTGAAATTTAAGAATTTCCAGAATTTAACTAAAAAACTATTTTTATTAATGATTCCAATATTTGTTAAAACATCTGGATAAATATCATAGATAACTAATATATAAGGTATTTGGGTGATTTTATAAATAAACCATGCCATAAATGGAAGAAAAGGTGGTTCTGTTGAATATACAACTAAATCTAAATCTGAATTAAATGCATTTCGTTTCAAAATAGTAAAAAATACTCTTAAGCAAAAGGAAAATCCATTTAAAGTTCTTCCAATCAGCGATTTATCAAATAATTTGCTTGTGTATAAACGTTTAATTAATCTATTTTTTTCAATAACAAACTTTTTCGCTTTAATCCCTTTCTTAAATGCATAAGAAGGCATTCCAGTATATATTTCAAAATTAACTTGATACTTTGAAGATATTCTTTTAGTTAATTCATCTAATAATTGCCCAGTTGCAGCGTAGTCGGGAGGAAAGAATTGAGTAATTAAAGATATCTTTTTTCTTTTCTTTTTATTTTTAGATTGCCTAAAAAATCTAGCAAAAATCCTAGTATTTGATTTAGTAAATCTTTTTATTACTTTCAAATTAAAAATTATCATGGTTTAATAAAATCCGTAAAATTACTAAAAAGTTTTGGCAATTGTTTAAGAAATCTTTTGTTTAAATTCTTAAGAGTTAGTTTATACATTGAAAATTATATATCGAAGAAACCTATTTAATAATCACAAACTTTTAATTCTGGTAAATTATTTCCTTTCTTTAAAATTTTCTTTTGAAATGCTCTATTCCATTCATAAAAGTTATTTACATGTATGCAATGATTCGTATCTTTACTTGATTCTAGATTATATATTTTAGTATTAAAATTATTTGCAGTAACTTTGTTAGAAAAACTAGAAAGTATGAAAATTAGTGTAATAGAAATAAGAACAATTCTAGATGGGAGATTGTTTGATTTATTTAAAAAGACAAGTTCATTTTTATATACTTTTTCTTTTAAAAATATATCTTTTAATGCAATAAAGTAAGAAATAATTATAAATAACGTTTGTATATATGTAATTCTTATATCTGCTGTTATGACAGAAGTGAGAGATATTAATAAAGCTAAAAACAAAAAGTTTCTACTTTCTGATGAGAATTTACCATATTTGAATACAACTAAGAAAAGTAAAATTGAAATTGCGAACCAAATAATGCCTTGAAAAAAAGATGTAAAGAATGGTATCGGCAAGAAAAGTAAGAACCAACTTAAAATAAAATTTTTAAAGAAGTTAGCGACCTTTAAAATTGTAGGTAAGGAATGGGTCTCTATTTGTATATTTCCATATGGACTATTAAGACCATTTTTATACATAATTATCGCTATTAAAAAGAAAATTACAAAAGAAAAAATACCAAATAAAAAATCTGATTTTTTTCTTTTTAATAAAAATTTAGATGTGTATGCTAAAGGTAAAAACAAACAAGTACTTTTTGAAAAATATGCAGCTATTATTGAAAAATATGAAAATCTTTTATTATTCCTATCTGATAATATTAATGCTAGTAGAATAAAAAAACCCATCAGGAGATCATTTCTTTGTGCAAGCCAAATATATGGAATAACACACCAAGGCAAAATACTCCAGATTGTGATAATTAATATTGGAAGTAAATTTCCTAAAAATTTCCTAATTAAAAAATATACTAAAATGCAGTTTCCAATATGCAGAAATAGATTTGTAAAATGATGAAAAGAACTTGAATTAGAAATAATATTTACCAAAGGATAACTTAAATACCAGATTGGTCTAAAATGGATTCCTCCTATCTCAATATTTTTGAGAAATGCTTCCTTGAAACTTCTGGATATTAAATAATAATCGTCTAGACCGTATCCAAAACTTAAAATTGAATGAAAACTATTTATTATCAAACATATTCCCAAAAAAGCAATTATTAATATATTTGAATTAATCAAATATTCAAGTTTATTTATTAGTTTATTTTGAGTCATTATTATTTAAAGCTATTTTTAATTTAAATATTATCATTAAATTAATATGCTCATTTAAATTGCGATATGGACGTTATAAAAACTTTATAAGTTTAAAGATAAATTTACTCTAATTTATTTACTAAATTAAAATACTTAATTTGATATTCTTTAATTTTTTTATTTAAATTAAGGAACATCAAAAATTATAAAATCTTAAATTTTTTAGCAAATTATTTATATATTCAAAGGAAAATACAATTTATAAGTAGTTTAAAATAATTGATTTTATAATTTCATTTTTTTGAAAATATTTTCAGGAATTAATTTTATTATTCTCATTATATGTTCCCAAATTGGAGTTACATAGATAATATTTCTCTTGCATTTATAGGCAGTATAAATTTGATCAGCAGCTTTACTAGGATTGGTGGTTAATAATTCTGGTAAATTAAGATCTTCAGTCATTTTGGTTAATACATAACCAGGTTTGACAGTAATTACGTTAACTCCATTGTGATTAATACGATTCCTTAAACCTGACAGAAAAGTTGTTAATCCTGCTTTTGCTGATCCGTAAATATAGTTAGAGCCTCTACCTCTATCACCAGCTACTGAGCTTATTCCAATTAAAGTTCCATTACCTCTTTTGGCAAATTGATATCCAATAAGATTTAGAATAGTTATCACACCTTCATAATTTGTTCTAACAATATTAACTATATTTTCTAGTTCATTTTTATTTTCATCTTGATTCCCAAGAGTTCCTATTGCAGAGACTGCCACTGAAGGAAGAATTGATAAGTTGTCTATAAATTTTTCATGACTTTTAGAATCTAATGCGTCAAATTTATAAGTAGTAACTTCAACGTTATATCTAATTTTTAAGTCAGAACAATCATTTTTAAGATTTTCTGGATTCCTTCCTGCAAGTTGTAAATCAAATCCCTCTCTTGCAAATCTATGAGCCAAGGCAATTCCAATATCACTACTGGCTCCTAAAATAAGCAAAGTTTCTTTTTTCATAAATCAAGTCTTTTAGATTGGCAAGAATTGAATTTGAGCTTTAATTTGTGTTTTCTAAAATCTCTAAACTCTTTTATTCGTTTATCAGATTCTTCAAATATACTATTTCTCATCCTACTATCTTTAGCAAGATAAAACCGTCCACCGTATTTTATGGTTATTTTATCTAATGATTCCATAAGTAAAAGATTTTTCTTATTTATAGGAAAATCTAATGCTAAAGAGTATCCTTCCATAGGGAATGAGAAAAATCCTTGCTCTTTCCCAAACCTTTTTAAAACAGCTAAGAAAGAACTAGATCCAGAATTAGAGATGCAATAAAGTAATTCACTTATTCCCTGTTTTGAGTTTTTTAATGGTATAACGCATTGGAATTGTGCAAAACCATTTTTTCCATAAATTTTATTCCAATTTTGTATCCTATCTAATGGGTAAAAATATTTATAGATATTAACAATTTTAATTTTTTTTGATATTTTGCCAATGTTATAGTACAAAAAATTAAATAACCTTACCGAAAAGTTGTTAAGGATAAATTCAGGAAAATAAAATGGAATTTGCAAATAATTTGTTTTAGGTAAATTTAGTTTATTTTTTTTTAATGAATCTTCTAATTCATCTCCTTTTGTATGTTCTCCAAGTTCTAACAAAGATCGACCTATGCTTGATCCTTTAGAATAACAGTCTATCCAAGCTACAGAATATTCAGAACTTATGTTATTTTCAAAGAGTTCAATGGTTTGGATAATATTTTTTGTAACTAATGTGGTCTTCCTAATAAAGGAAGTTTCAATGGGATTAAGATAAAAGGCAATGTTTAATATTATTCCAGTAAGTCCCATACCACCGATAGTCCAATTAAATAAATCGGAGTTTTCTTTACTAGAACATCTTAATATTTCTCCATCATAATTTATTATGTCGATCCACTTTATATGATTTTGAAAACTACCTTTTATATAGTGATTCTTTCCATGTATATCTGAGGCTACCATGCCTCCAATCGTTACAAACTTGGTGCCAGGTGTCACGTGTGGGAACCATCCTTTTGGTAAAAATGTTTTAATCACATCATCTAATACAACTCCTGCTTGAGCCACTAGTAAACCATTATTTTTATCGAAAGATAAAAAGCGGTTGAAGTGAGACATTTTTATAGTATTTAACTCGTTTATTGAACTATCTCCATATGATCTCCCTTTACCTCTTGCTATTGAAGAGTATAATTTTACTAAAATCTTCAATTCATCAATAGTTTTTGGTTCTCTAATAAAAGCTTTAATTTGTGGATAATTTCCCCATCCAGAAATTATTTCTTTAAATTTAGATGGTCTTTTATTTAAAGACAAAACGTTTATCAAGCTTATACTTAATACTATAACCAAAAGTTAATCCTATAATTGCTCCTATTTCTCTCATAATATTATTTTTCCATGTAAACCAAAATATTGATTCAAAGCTCCAAAAAATTAATGTCGAAAATAATCCCATTAATGTATACAAAGGAAATGTAGTGGCATCATTATTAAATTTTTTGTTACTTTCTAAAAATATAAAATTTTTATCTAAATAAAATTTAGTTATTAATCCAAATAAAGTTCCTAAAAATATAGCAAGAAATAAAAAATTATTTCCATCATTAAGAGATAAAACTAATCTCTGAATGAATAAATTAATGAAAGTTGATATAACAGCAAAGACAAAATAAAGAAATATTTTTTTATTCATTTTATAATTTATAGAAAGTAAATAAAAGGTATTTTATAAAGGATTAATTAATTAAATTTGTATTTAAATTTTTAATTAATTAAATCATATGTCATTATGCAATTTGAGTAAATATAAATTCTCACATCCCAAAATGAAATTAATTAATTAATAACTTTAATTTATGCAATAATTTGTCAATAATAAGCTATACTTATTGATCATTTGCTGTTTTAATAAAATGAAAAAAAGATGATATTATTTTTTAAAATATTAAACATCGCAATTTGCAATTAAAACTAATAAAATCTTTCGAAAAAAGTTTTAAAAAATATTTTATTGCTTGTAGGCCAAGCCAATGGACTAAAAACCTTATAGTTTTTTCTGCACCATTATTTTCTTTCTCATTTGAAAGTAATATCTGGTTATCAGCAGTATATGCATTTTTTATTTTTTGTTTAATTTCAAGTTCAATTTACTTAGTTAATGATTCTTTAGATGTTAAATCTGATCGTAATCATCCTAGAAAGAAATTTAGACCTATTGCTTCTGGAAATGTTTCAATAAGATCTGCATTATTAATTGCAATAGTTTTATTTATTACAAGTTTAGTTATATCATGGACAATTTCCAAGACTTTATTTTTAGTATTCTTATTATATTTTTTGATACAAATTTTTTATTGTCTCTATCTTAAAAGAAAACCAATTTTAGATATTTTTTCTATTGCCTCAGGTTTTTTGTTAAGGGCAATAGCTGGAATAGTAGCATGCTCATTACCAAGTTCACCCTGGTTTTTATTGACTGTTGGATTACTCGCACTTTTTCTAGCAATTGAAAAAAGAAAAGCAGAACTTAGATTATCTATAGAAAGAGGTTTATTTACAAGAGAAGTTTTAAAAAGATACTCTTTGCCTTTGCTCTTAAGACTAGAAGGTTTAGTGTCTACAAGCTCTTTTATTACATATTCATTATGGGCTTCAGGTCCACTATTAGGAGGAGCCAACTCTCCTTGGATGATGATTTCTATCCCATTCGTTTTAATAGGTATTTTCCGTTATCAGTTACTAAGTGATCCAGAAGAGTCAGAACGAAGAAAGGAATCAGATCCAGATCATTCTTCAGAAAAACCAGAAGAGATACTGCTTTATGATAGAGGTATAAAGTTAACCTTATTAGGTTGGTTATGTACCATAATCATAATTGGATTTTTTGTATAGTTTGAATTTCTTATCAATAAATTAAAGATATTAATTAAATCTTGTTATTTATAAAGAGATTTTAAATAGTACAAATACTAAAGTTATAAACCAATATGCTAATAATGGTAATAGAAATTTGATATAAATCATGCTTAAAGAAAAATTTATAATTAATGTTTCTCACACTTTTTTATTAATAAATTAATTCAAAAAATCGTATCAATAATAATTATTAAAGTTTGTGCCAGAGAGTATGTAACTTTTTCTTCTGTATATTTATCTTAAAAAAATAGTAAATCATATCAATTAACTCTCTCCAACGTCTCAAAATTATAAACATATTTCTTATGCTTATTAATTTATTTAATGGTAGAGTATCATTCTCATAAAGATCTACTAAAGTAAAATATCTATTGAGCTTTTTGAAACTATTTTTTTCAATTAATATTATTTCTAAGAGCTTAGAAGGTGTATATGTATTATGCATTTTTTTTACGTTACAGTCATTAAAAACATAAATAGGAGTTTTAATTATGAAAGATAATCTTTTATTATAAATTTCATCTTCTCCTGATACTTTAATTATATCTATCTCTTTTCTATTACCATCAATTATGCACAAATATTGAGTACAGTTTTTCTTTTCTTCAATAAGGAAACCAAATCTGAAATTTAGTAAATTAAATGGAAAGCGGCATGAATCTATTAAATCAAAATAATAATTTTCAACTGCTTTTTTATTTAAGGTCTGTTTAATTTCTATATCTTTTTGCTTTTCTAATTTTTCATGGTACTTTTTTGCATAATTAGCAATATCTGTTTCTATCTTTGAAAAGTCATGTTTTTTGATAAAAAAACCTTTATCTTTTGACCATGAGCTCCCAGAAACCATAATTTGGCATTTTTGATTACTTTCTCCTCTTAAATCAAATTGTTTTTTGATAAAGGATGGATTACTATAAAATTTGTTCAATTTCCTTGTTAATTCATGTAAATAAAGATGAGAACTTGCAAATGGTACTATATATCTACTTTTTGTTGCTTTTGCAAAAGCAATGAAATCATCTGCATAATCAGAAGGAGTTCTATCGGTTTCCTTTACCTTCATACCTCGAATACATTGTGGAATTGGTGTGGCCGAAGAGTGGCTTCTAAAAGAAAAATCTATCCTGGGATGATTATTAATAATCTGTTTTAGACTTAATCCAAAAGTTTTGCAATCATTAGTATTAAGTAGCGTAAGACCATCAGCTTCTACAACAAGACTTGAGTCAATAAAAATAGAGCCAAATTGATAGCTTGACAATTTAAATCCATTTTTAAATTTATATATTTTCCCATGAACTAATTCTTTTATATTTGAAAATTTAAAATCT
>Ga0160422_10001078_pt1 | contig 16889 bp, 16 predicted proteins | sample Fk160mmetaG_FD_108192 | JGI IMG/M metagenome (GOLD analysis project Ga0160422, IMG submission 108192) | Marine microbial communities from the Central Pacific Ocean - Fk160115 60m metaG | ecosystem: Environmental > Aquatic > Marine > Oceanic > Photic zone | place: The Central Pacific Ocean... | reverse complement strand
CAAGGCATAGTTTTTACTGCTTGGAAAGACCAAACAGCAACGTCACCTTTTGTTCCCGCACCAGGTGTGTAGCAACTATGTGCACAATCTTCTATTATTAATCCATCATAAAACTCTCTAATTTTATCAATAGGGGCCGGAACTCCTGCTTGATTTACCGCAATAATAGCTTTTGTATTTGGTTTCAAATTTTTCTTTACATCTTCCGGGTCAATGCACATAGTAAATGGATCAACATCGACTATGTTAGATGTACAATTGTTCCATAATGGGACAACAGCCGTTGTCATAAAGGATATTGTAGGGTTAATAATATCGCAATCCTTTATACCTAATGCTTTTAATACTAAATCTTGACCACTAGTCGCACTATTAACAGCAACAGCATATTTTGCGCCTACCATGTCTGCAAACTTTTTCTCAAACTCAGCGACTTTAGGTCCTTTACCCCACCAACCACTTTCGATTGATTCTCTTAGAGCATTAACTTCCTCATTTCCTCCCACAGGACGAAGAACAGGGAGAACTGATTTACGGATTTTCATAAAATTAATAAGCTTGAAAATTAGAAATATCAATTAAATTATTATTTAATTGCCAATTATTTTAACCATTGCTGAGCACTCCAAATAATCATTAGTAATAAACTCTAGAGTTAAAAATAAGAAGCGGATAATAATCCTTAATATAATATATAGAACATTATATAAAAATTTTGCAACTATCTAATTTACCTAAAATTTACAATAAAACTTTAATCTATTATTTTTAATACTCAAAAAAATAATATACTTAAATTTAAAAATTGCGAATTTTTAGAGGCCAGAGAGGTTGATTATTTGTTTACTAGACATCGGGACTCCACTTATCTGTTCGCAAAGTATTGTCATTTGAAGCACTTCTCGCAAATTAACGAAAAGTTTGGCGGCCATCAATTGTAGCCGTTCAATATTAATTTTTGCAAATTCATAACCGATCAAAATATTCAATTAAATTCATTATCTAATGAATCTCCTTTTTCTTATATAAAATATGATCCATAGTTTAATCCCTTAAATTATTATATTTAATTAAATAGACCATTTTAAAAAATTTTCCTACCTAAATACCTAATTATAACGGCATTTAACTCATCATCTGTCTCCTTTTTATCTTTGTCATATAGCTTGTTAAATATCACATCAAAATTATTTATTTCATTAAAGAAATTCTTAGTAAAGTAATAAGTATGAGGTGCACATATGATTCCATTACAACCTCCATTTTGGGGATTATTTCCATTAGGGACCTCCCAAAAGATATAACTATTTGGCTTTAATAATTTCTCTACTCTTGAATAAAAGCTTTCAATATTATTTACGTGTTCAAGAGAATGGGATCCATAAATTAAATCAAATTTATTATCTAAATCTATTTCTGCAATATCATTATATTGCTCCCAACGCTCTTCATAATTGATATTCATCTTAGATGGTTCTACATTTACAACTGAAAATTTTTCTTTCCAAAATAAATGTGAAATGCCACCATGCCCTGCTCCGAAATTTAATATTTTATTAGGTTCTGAAAATAAAGATGGTATTTGATCTTTTAAAATTGAAAAATGTTCTTTATCTCTATTATCAACACCTTCATTTTTTCCTTCTTTAGTAAACCCTTCCCAATAATTATTTTGATAATATTCATTTAGTTCATCTTTTGAAGGCATTGGATGAACATGATAATAATTTTTTGATTTTTTTATAGATCTTTTATAATAAAAAATTTTTCCAGAAATTAGTCTTGAATTTAGTTTTTTAGAAAGTAATTTTTTTGGAATTAATCCAATTAAATATAATTTAAGGATTAATTTCTTTAGGAACAACATTTAAAATTTAATTTATAAATGGAGCCAAGGGTATTTGAACCGCTGACCACCTAAATGTGATGCAGATCACCAACATGGCTAAAAAATGCTTTTGAAGGTTTTTCTGGCAATTTGCTCGCAGGGTGCTCGCACAGATAACAATATTTACAATACAAGACAAATTACCCCTTTTTATCTTTAATTATTGATTTTAAATATCTTTGCTTTTACTACTTAATAGATACCAACCTTGAGTTAATCTTTAATCTGTTTGACTAAAATCTAAATCTTTTTCCTTTTTTCTAAATTTTAGTAATATTTTTTAAATCATTTCTATTAAAATTTTGTCTATGAAAATAAAGCATCTTGTATTTATGCAATTGTCTTTTCCGTGAAAAAATTTAGATCATTTAATGTTTGATGAATCAATCCTAGGAAGTGATAAGAGTTGATCACCCAAATTTTTATACTTTTTAAGTATATTTCTTGAAGATATAAAACCTATCCTTATATCTAATTTATTCATAACTCTTAGGGTATCATAATTATAGGAACCAAGAGGATAAGCTACCGAAATCGGCCTTATTGAGCAGATTCTTGTTAAATAATCATAATTTTTTTTATAATCTAAAAATTGTTCTGAATAAGCTAATTTTTTCATTTCATAAGGATGAGTATGGGAATGCAAGCCAACTTCATGACCATCAGCAGAAATTTCTTTAATCATATTTTCATCAATCCATATTTTGTTACCTAATTCATTAAATTTTAATCCCCTTGATTCAATTATTTCCATCACAATACTTCTAAATTCCCGCTCAGTTAGTATTTTATTCCTAAGAAATCTAAATTTCTTATCCAATAAAGTGTAGAAATTAAATTTAGAGTCAATTTCTTTGCAATAGATATTAAATAATTTTGAATCCCAATTAATTTTATTGGGAGAAATTAGTGACTCAAAAATTCGATAAAACTCATCAAATGAAGAGAAATAAGTCGATATAAAGAAATTAAGAATTTCATTTTCATCAAAATTTTTTTCTAGGATTTTAGTATAAATAAACCATATAGATTTAATTCCATAATCATCAAGAATTGGTTTTGCTGATTGATATTGAGAAAATAATCCATCATCAAACGTAAGTAATATTTTCCCATCTGGAATTATAGACTTTTTCCTTAAATTGATAATATCTTCTATATTAAAAAAATTATCTTTTCCTATTGACTCTATATATTCTTTTAATCTTGAGGGCGAAAAAGAACCTTGTCCAGTTGAATTATTTTTACAATCATTAAATCTATGAAACATTATAGTTTTCATATTTTATTCAATCTAAATTACTTTCTATTAATTTATTTCCTAATACTATATTTAAATCTTTTACTTTATGACAAATATTACTATTAGATCTCCAAAATGAGTTTCTAAAAAAGGAACTTTGATCAAGAATATTAGTTCTATGGACAACAATATTTTCTGCTTCAAGAGTGTTAGCAAGATTATATAAATCTTTGTTTACTTTATCCATAATGTATTCTATACATTTTTTTTAGCAAATTTCTTGGCTTCAATTAGGATTTTTCTTGAAATCTCTTCCTTTTTTAACCAAGTAAGTGTGGCTAGTATTCCTGCGGCGTTTCCATCAAAAACTTCTTTCAGTTTATCGGACTCATTATGACTATTTAATTCTCCAAGAAATTCCATTAAGATATTAGAAGTTTATAAATCATAATAATTATTTTTAAGTTATTTTAAAATAAAATTACAAATTTTTAAATTTATTTTAATTAAAAATAAATTTAAATAAATAATAATATGGTTAATTTCTTAGTAAAATGATTAACCTAAATATTTAATTTTTTTATTTAGATAGGTAAATAAATTCAAAAATTAATAGGGCATAATTATGATTTCAATAAATTTAATATTAATTTACTTTTAGACTCTTATTTAATAAAATTATTCATATGAAAATTCAATAATATATTGAAATGTATTTCAACCTATTTAAAAATTTAAAATATTGTACAAAAACTTAATATGTTTAAGATATCAGATATTCTATTGAAAGATGATTCTAAAGCAATAGAAGCAATCGCAACAATAAATAAAACTTTGGAGTTTATAGCATTAGTTGTTGATAAAGATATGAAACTTATTGGCACAATAACAGATGGGGATATTAGAAGAGGCTTACTTAATGGCAAAAGATTAGAATCAAATGTTCAAGAGTTCATGAATAAGGAATTTTTGAGTGTTAATGAAAATGAATTATCAAAATTAAAAGAAAGTGAAGTATTCAAAAAAGGAATAACAAAAATACCTATATTAAATAACAATCATCAGGTAGTAGATCTATTAAAAAAGGAAGATTTTAATTTTAAGATTAAGCCTTCATTTAATACTGTAGTTATTATGGCCGGTGGCAAAGGGAAAAGATTAAGGCCATTAACATCAAATTGCCCTAAACCAATGGTCCTTATAAATGGGAAGCCAATGCTTGAAATAATAATTGATAAATGTATAAGAAATGGATTTAAAAAATTCTATATTTCTGTTAATTATCTAAAAGATCAAATCATAGATTATTTTGGCGATGGAAGTAAATGGGGGATAAAAATAAATTATCTTTATGAGGATCATCCACTAGGGACCGCTGGGTCATTAAAATTAATTCCAGAAAACATTTCAGGTTCAATTCTAGTTTTAAATGGGGATATAATTACAAACTTGGATTTAAATTTGCTAACTAAGTTCCATCAAAAGCATAAAGCCTCTATTACAATAGCTGCAAAAACTGAACTGTATACTATCCCTTATGGTGTGATAAATACATCTGGTTTCGAATTGGAAAATATAATAGAAAAACCAACTTATAATTTTCTAGTTTCCGCTGGTATATATATATTAAATTCTTCTATTTTAAAATTTATTAAAGAAAATAAATATTGCGATATGCCAGACTTAATCTCCACTGTCAAAGAAAATGATTTTAAAATTGTTACTTTTCCAATTCATGAATATTGGATGGATGTAGGGAGACCAGAATCATTAGAAAAAATAAAAAGTGATTGGCCATTTAAATAATAAAGCTAATTAAAAAAAATCAAAAAATTTAAAGAAATCATTCCATATAAATTTCTATTTAAAATAAATTTAAAATGTAAAATAATATTAAATCTTTGACTTTATTTATAATTTAAGTTGGTTAAGACTAAAATTAAAAAATAAATAAAAAACTATTTGTCAATAAAAAACAAGTTAATTAATGTTTTAATTCCTGCTAGAGGTGGTTCAAAAAGATTACCTAATAAAAATATTAAAAATTTATGTGGTAAGCCTTTGATCGCCTGGACTATCGAAGCCGCAAAGAAATCTAGTTTTGTAGAAAAAATTTATGTCAGCACTGATAGTGAGGAAATTGCAGAGATTTCTCTAAAATATGGAGCCTTAGTACCACGACTTAGGAGTAAATTACTTTCAACTGATTCCTCAAGTAGTGTTGATACAGCATTAGATTTTAGTGAGTATTTTTGTAATAATAGTGATTCAGGAGAAATGCTTTTAATGCAAGCTACTTCTCCATTAAGATTTTCTTCTCATATAGATAATTTTATGCAATTGGTAAAAAATAAAAATTCAAGTCAATGTGTGGCTGTTAGAAATGTAACTAAATTTTTTTTATTAGCAAATAAAATATATGAAAAGAATAACGATATTTTTGTTCCAAATGGTTCAATGTATTATACAAAAATCGACCTTCTAAAAAAAGAAAGAAAATTTTTTACAAATATTTCGGATCTTTTTTTAATGAACGACTTTCATAGTATTGATATTGATACAAAGGTGGATTGGGATATTGCTGAGGCATGCTTAAACAAATATTTAAAAGAAAAATAGTAAATATTAATTTAATTCTATAAGTTCATTTTCTTTATATTCTCTATTTGCTTCTTTGCCCAAAATCATCTCAAACATGGTAGGGGGTAAACCAGTCCCAGGCCTCTTAATGCTTAAATTATTATTCGTATATTTTTCACCCTTTTTTATATCTTTTTTTGCGACTATTGACTTTCTAGCTACTTTAATATTTATTGTCTCAGAATCAGTAGGCCTCTTTATTCCATTACCAATAGCCTTTTCAATATTCCTAATAGAATTAACAAGGGAGTAAAATTCATCTGGTTCAGTACTGGCTTTATGGTCAGGGCCTGACATGTTTTTATTTAAAGTTATATGCTTTTCAATTATTTGAGCCCCCATCGCCACTGCTGCGATACTTGCTTCAATACCAGAAGTATGATCAGAAAAACCAATATTAATATCAAAACAATTTTTAATAGTATTAATCGCTTTTAGATTTACATCCTCCATTGGAGTAGGGTATGCAGTATTACAATGTAATACTGATATTTTTTCTTTCTCTAAATTACTATCATAAAGAGTTCTAAGTGCAAATTCAATATCACCAAGTGAAGCCATCCCAGAAGAGATTATAGTAGGTTGATTTTGACTGGCAATTTTTCTTAGAAGAGGAACATTATTTATTTCTCCAGAAGGTATCTTCCATCTTTTTAAGCCTAATTTTGAGAGGAAATCTATACTTTCCAAAGTGAATCCAGTAGATAAAAATTCAATCCCAACTTTAGTTGCATATTCTTTAAGAATAATATGTGATTCTTCATCAAGTTCTAATTTTTTCAGGAGAGTCCTTTGATTAATTAATTCAGGAGAATTTTTACTTTGATAATCAGCTAAAGGGGCAAAATCTGTAGTTAAATCATCAGCTTTAAATGTTTGAAATTTCACAACATCTGCTCCTGAAGTAAAAGCAATATCAATTAGTTTTTTTGCAGTATTTAAACATCCATTATGGTTTACTCCGACTTCAGCAATAATTAACACCATAATTGAAAAACTATTTTTATCAATAAGATATCACAAACTTAATTAAGAAAAAAAATTATAATTTTAAAAAATTGATTCATAATTCAATATTTTAGATAAGAACATCTACTTCTCAATGAAGTTAATAAAAACTTCCTTAAAGTAGTTTAATAGTAAAACAAATTATAAAAGATATGTAATTCTAAAAACTTAAAATTAATAGTTAAAAAAATGTTTTTGCAATGAAATTTCTTTTAAATTGTGATTTTCTATAAAGCTAACAATTTGTTTTGAAGATTGGCCCTCTCCATATGGATTATTAACCTTAGAACAATCCATATTTATTGCTTTATAAACTGCACTTATTATTTCTTGTTTGTCTATATTGCAATCAATAACTGAGTTTGATCTAATACGACCTTTTTGTCTATCACCAATGTTTACAGTAGGCTTTTTAAATGTTGGGACTTCAAACAGACCGCTTGAAGAGTTTCCACTACGCAATCAAAAATATTAATACAGTTATAATATAAAAATTGTCCTAGAGCATCATAGGCCTTAGCATTTTTGTTATTTTTAGTAAATTTATCAATTTCTTTATTAAGAATTCTCCCCCCGTCGTCAGCATTGGATTTTGTTATTAATATTCCCACATCTTCTCCTAGCGAAGCAAGAGCATCAAGAATTGTAATAAGATCTTCTCTATTTTTATGATTTTTTAAAGTTACTGGATGATATGTAAAAATAATGTTAATTGATTTAAATTTAAATTCCAATTTTTTTCCTAATTCTTCTTTAGAAATCATTGTTGTATCTTTTATGTAATCTATTGTTGGACTTCCAACGTTAAAAATATATTTTGGATTTTCACCTAGTTGTTTTACTCTATTATATGCATCTAAATTAGTAACGAAATGAAGATGAGACATTTTGGTTATTGAATGTCTTATGGCTTCGTCATAAGCCCCTTCAGTTGTGTCTCCTCCTGAAATATGTGCAATACGAATTTTCATTATTAGAGCGACTTGTGAAGCTGCTAAAAGTTCATATCTATCTCCCATTAATAATACTAAATCTGGATTTAAGTCTTTATATGCGTCAGCGAATCCAATACATGCTAATCCAATAGTTTTTGCAACTGCTGAAGGTGTGTCAGTTGATAATAAACATTCAACTTTTTTATTTATCTTAAATCCATCTTCTTCTATTTTTCTATAAGTTAAACCAAATTCTGTAGATAAATGCATACAAGTTGCAATTATTTGAAGATCTAAAGAAACTGACTCATCTATAGTTTTCATTACTTTATAGAGGTGCCCGTAATCCATACGCCCTCCAGTTACAACGCATACTTTAACCATTTAATTTTTAAAAAAGGAATTAACAACTTCAATAATTTTATTTTGATAAATTTTTTTTAAATTAGATGATGAAGGTAAAACTAATATCTTATTTTGAATATCATTCAATAAATTCAGATTAGCTTTAAGTGAATCCTTATAAGGCGTTTGCAGATGCAAAGGTTTCCAGAAGTAATTAGCTCTAATTTTAGAATTTTTTAATTTAATAATCAAATCATCTAAATTTTTACCTCCGAAATTATTTAAAATAATAACATTAAGCCAATGAGCACTTTCACCCCAAGGCGGGTCTATTATTAAATTAAATTTATTAGATTTAGTTAATTGTTTAAGGTAATTTTTATGAATTATCCTTTTTGAATTTATTATTTTTTCTAATTGTTCTACTTGAGCCAAACCCAAAGCTGCTTGAATATTAGACATCCTATAATTAAAACCAATTTCATCATGATCATATTTATTAGATGATTTAGCAGTGGTTGATAAATGTCTTACTTTCTCTACATTATTTTTATTACTTGAAAAAAATATTCCACCAGCTCCTGTAGTAATTGTTTTATTTCCATTGAAAGAAATAATTCCAGGCAAATCAGTTTGACCAAGTTTTTGCTTTTTATATTTAGAACCAATCCCACATGCTGCATCTAATAGAATTGGGATATTAAATTCTTTACTAATTTCTTTTAATGAATCAATATCAGGTGGGCAGCCAAATATATAGACAGGAATCATACATGCAATTCTTTGATTAGTTTCCTTATGAAAGGAAAATCCATTTTTTTTAAAAGTATTTTCTTTAAGTTCATTTTTCAATTTAAAAGCATCAATAGTTAAATGTTCATATTCAATATCTAAGATCCAAGGTTTTGCTCCTACATGAGAAACTGCATTTGGAGTTGCAATAAAAGTATATGCAGGAACTATTACAAGGTCATTGCGTTTTACACCAATTGATAAAAGACCTAATTGAATTGCTGTAGTTCCGCTAGAAGTTGCAACTGAATTTTTAATAGAAAGTCCTATTTCCTGAGATACTGCTTCTTCAAATTTATTTATAAATGGGCCAATTGAAGATACAAAATTAGTTTCTATACATTCTTTTAGGTAAGAATATTCATTACCTTTTAGATTAGGAATAGAAATCTCTATCCATTCTTTCATTTTGTATTTTTTAATATCCTTATGTAAATTATAAGTTTATTTAATTGAATCTAACAATTAGTTGAATTTAAATGATTTATTACCTTATTTTGTGGATATTTTTTAATCAAACATCATAGATATACAATTTATTCACATTTCAATTCAGATAATTATCTTTATTTTGGAAGTACCAACTAAATGTTTCATTAAGACCTGTTTCTAAAGAAGTTCTTGTTTTAATATTAGTTCTATTATCAATTTTATATGTTGAGGGCAACCTTCTAATTGGCGATCCTTCAGTATTTTCTAAATCTATTATTTTAATATCCTCTCTTTTCATGATTTTAAGTAACCTTAAAGAAAGTTCCTTCATAGATATTTCAATTTTCTGATTACCTAAATTAAATATATCATTTCTTGAAATTTCATTATTAATTAATTTATAAACCTGATTAACAGCATCATTTATATAACAAAATGTTCTTTTATGATTAGGAGAATAAACTCCTAAAGTTCCATTTATATTTGTATTGTGAATTCTTTTTATTAATTGTGGGATGACGTGTTTCATTCCCATTCTTGGTCCATATAAATTATGAGGTCTTAGGATTATTGTATGAAAATTACAAGATTGGCAAAGAGCTTCTCCATATATTTTTGAAAGCATATATGATGTTCTAGGTAGACTTAAATCAGGAAGAATAAGTTGAGAATTCTCGCTTGTAGGAAATTCTAATTTTCCCGCTAATAATGTACCAGAGTAGATTTCACTTGTTGATGCAAAAAATAAAATTGGCTTATTTTTAAAATGATTGATATATGAAATAACATTTAATAGCATTTCAAAATTGGCGGAAAGGACTTTAAAGGGATTATCAAGAACATTTTGTACACCTAATAAAGCCGCTAAATGAATGATGTGAGAATAATCTTTTTCTAAAATTTTTCCAAAATTTTTATCTAATAAATTAACCTCTAAATATCTAACATTATCTTTTGTTAGTAATTCCCTAAAGTCATTATCAAAATCTGCTTCACTTTTTATATCTATTAAAGTAATTTCATGATTTTGCTGTGAAAATGCTTTTGCTAAATGAAATCCAAAGAAACCATAGCCTCCTGTTATTAATATTTTCATAAATCACCCCTTCCGACTATCATAAATTTAGTTTTTAATTCATTTAAAACATCAATTTTGTCTTGATCAAGAACATTATTTGAATCAATAACAATTCCTTTAAAACCAGTTAACCATTCTTTAATATTTAACTCCTTATAAAAATCATGTGAAACAGTAAATATTATCGAGTCAAATTCGGATGCTGTTGGCAAATTCTTTAAAAATAAAAAATCAGATTTAAATTCCTCATCAACCAATGGATCGTGAGCAGTGACAGAAAAGCCTTCTTTAAGAAATAATTTAATTAATTTTAGACTTGGACTATATCTTGTATCCCCTACTTGATCTCTATATGAGAGTCCTAGAACCAAAATCTTGCAGGAAAATTTACTATTTTTTAAATAAGAAATTGTTAATTCAAAGGTATGTCTGGGCATCTTCGAATTAATTTCAACAGCTTTCTCGGATAAAGGGAATTCAGATTTTTCAATATTAAAAATTTGTTTAGAGGATACAAATCCCATTAATGGATCTTTAGTAAGGCAATAACCACCAACTCCTAAACCAGGTCTATTCATATTTGAGTGTGTTGGCCTTATTTTTATGGCTTTAATAACTTCAAAAAGATTAACTCCTATTTTTTCCGCGAATTGACCCCATTCATGAATAAAAGCGATATTAGTAGCACGATAACTATTTTCTAGGATTTTTGAAAGTTCAGAGGCAGTGGTTGAAGATAATTCTGACAAAGGATACTTGTCTGTTTTTATGATAGTACTCAGAAACTTCTTACAACTTTTTGAAGATAAAGAATTCACTCCTGCATAAACTCTCCAAAAATTAATGATAGATGAAAGATATTCTGGGCCTGGCATAACTCTTTCGTAAGAATGAGCAAGAATAGGGTTACATTCCTTCCCATACCTTTCTTTTAATTTTTCTTTTAATATTGGTAATACAATTGTTTCAGTTGTCCCAGGAGGTACTGTAGTCTCAATTATTACTAATGTTTCTTCCCTTATAAGAGATCCAATAGTGGCAATTGCTTTCTTAAAATTGGTAAATTCAACGCTAGATAAACTTCCATTAATTGAAACATCCAAATTTATATCAACAATTACAACATCCGCATCTTTATACTCTTCTGAATTTACTGATGCTTTGAAATTGCCAGATGAAATAACCTCTTTATAAGCTTTTTTTAACATTTCATCATTACATGAAATTGGAAATTTACCAGAATTAATATCATTAATTTTTTTTAATCCTGCTTTATTTGGCAGATCTACACCTACGACATCATAAAGTGGCAAGCTAGAAAATTTATCTTTTGCGTTTGCCACTGCAACTCCCATGGCGAAGCCAACAAATCCTAATCCTTGAATACAAACTTTTTTTCTCATTTTTAAAAATTTTTATAAATCGATTACTTACTCTTTATTTACCATAATTGAAAATAATTTATATTTAATGAACTATTATTCTTAACTAAATAATAGATCTTCATATTAATTTATTTTTGATTATTATTTAAATAAGTTTTAAGATGATCTTCAACTAATTTAGTTCTAAATTTAATACCCTCTTCAGATAGATGATATCTACCGCCATAAAATAATTTTTTACGTCCAGCAACTAGTTTATTATTTTCAAAACCTGGAATCCCAAAGTTGCTAAAAAGAATATTATGAAATTTTTTAAGCTTTTCTGGCTTTGAGCAAGATGATTCATGAATAAGGGTTGGGATATAAACTATTTTATAACCTTTTTTTTCAAATCCCTTCCAGTAAGTTATATATTTTTCTTCAAGATTATTCAAATTAATATCTCTACATACCTCTCTAAATTCATCAACAACTTTATCTTTACCATAATGTAATACATAATCTCCATATTCATTAAAGCCATCACGCTGGTAAAGAGGATCACTCTTTCTTATTAAATCAATTATCCTAAAAATCTTTGTCATTGAATACCCAATGCAATCAATAGGGTAGTTTTTAAGGACGAATAATGAGATTTCACAAAATTGTCTTGATCTTGGAAAAATACTCTTATTATTAATATCCATTTCATACTCTGGGCTAATAACAAGAATATCTTTATTTATATCTATGAAATTTTCAATAGTTCTGAAGTAATTTTTATAACCAACTCCTGCATGAATACCAGAATTTAAAGTTGTAATTTGTAAGTTTTCAGATAATTTTTTTGCTGAAATACCCCATGCTAATGATGACCCTCCAACAAGAATAATTCTTTTTTGACCTCTTGTTTCTTCAGCTTTATTTGTAAAATTTTCAAAACCCATGAAATAATTTTGTGAGTTAGTAAAGATTTGCGATTTAGACAATCTAAAATCAATAAATGTCATTGAAATTAAAAGTATTATTAACCGAATTAAATCTTTCATTAGAATTGAAAATATATAAAATTAATATTTTTGCTAATTGAGCCTAAAGCTAATAAAAACATTAACGCAAGAAGAAAACTTTCTAAAAACTTTGAAGAAAACCAAGTTTCTTCAGTTTGCTTAAACTTTAATAGAATTAAATCTAAAATAAAATAGTAAAAAGTATATATTATTATCGAGTATCCTGTTTCAGGGAGTACTGGCTTAGTAGTAAATAATAAATAAATATATTGCGAAAAATCATGAATACTTTCTGAACGAAATAAAACAAATAATATTAATACAGATAAAAGAGTTGTTAATGATCCAAAGTTTTTGGTTATGACTTTTGGAAAAGATTTCTGAACTACTAATATTGTTCCATTTAATATTCCCCATAAAATAAATGTCCAATTAGCCCCATGCCAAATTCCACTTATTGTAAAAGTTATAATAGTTGCAAACAAAATTCCAAAAATACCTTCTCTTCTTAAAATCAAAGCCAAAGGAAGAAAAATATAATCGTTAAAGAATGTTGAAAGAGAAATATGCCAACGTGTCCAAAAATCTTGTATGGAATCAGAAAAATAAGGGGTCTTAAAATTTTGCATTAAATTAAAATCCATAATTTTCGCGACACCAATAGCCATTAATGAGTAACCACAAAAATCTCCATAAATTTGTATTGAGAAACCTAAAGCTCCTAAAAACAAAGTTCCACTTTTATAGTTTTGATAATTTCCAAATATTCTATCTACAACTAGTCCCAGATTATCAGCAATAAAAGCTTTTAAAAAAAGACCTATTATTATTAATTTAATTCCTAAATATAAATTCTCTAATGAAACTCTATGTAATCTTCTGAATTGAGGTAAAAGTGAACTTGCTCTTTCTATTGGACCTGCTACTAGTTGAGGGAAAAAGGCAATATAGGTTAAATAATTAAAGATTTCTTTCTCTGGTACTAACTTCTTAAGAAAGATATCAAATACATATGTTAAAGACTGAATTATATAAAATGAAATTCCTACTGGTAAAACGATATTTGAAAATATTAGACTTTCTTTTAAATTAAATAATCTCAAAAACTCATTTACAAAAAAATCAGCATACTTAAAGTAACCAAGAATTAATAAGTTTATAATTATTGAAATTATTAGATAGATCTTACCTTGATTAGATTTACTTTTATTAATTAAATTCCCAAACAAGAAAGTTTGAATTGAAACTATTATTATTAAAATGAGGAATCTCCAGTCCCAGTAGCCATAAAAAATATAACTTGCTAGTAGAAGTATAAAGTTCTGAATTTTTATCGAGCTAAAAATTTTATAGTTAACTTGTATAGAAAATAATACTATTAAAAAGAAAAAATAAAATATGAATGAGGTAAATAACATCCTAAAAAATCTTTAATTATTTTAAATAAATTTAGCTTCCAAAAATAAAGTTCTTTTTGATAATTTATATTTATCTCTTATATAAAATTGAGATATACAATTTATTAACTTCTTTCTTTTTTCAAGATTAAAATCTACAAAAACATTTAATAAGACTATTTCTTCACAAAAATTAAAAGTTAAGAAAGGATCTGTTAATAAAAAACAAGTTCCTAATTTATCTTTTATTAAATCAATAAAATTTTTATTATTCATATTAATTTATTTGATCAATAATTTTATTCAAATAATATTTTATTATTTTATACTAGTGGACTTAATTCCTTAAGTTTAATTATAAATTTTAGTAATAAATAATAATAATTCATTCTGAATCAAGAAGTTTTTTAGGATTAAACAACAATAAAATAAAAAATTCTAATATCATAAACTAGATCCTATATTACATTAATACCTAGTTAGTTTATTTAATTTTAATGCAATGATAAAAATAAATACTTTGTTGAAGGCACTTACAAATTAGAAGCTTTATATATAGGAATTATATTTCTCTATCTAATACAGCGTTTTACAAAGTTTTGGGTAAAAAATTCAATCTTCTACTTTTTTACTATCCTGATATCTTAAAAATAATTTAATTCAATTTCAGCAAAAGATATATAAATCAGAACTGACAATTATATTTTACATTTATAATTTATTTATTTTTTATTCTGCATTAAAAATACCAAATCTCCAACAGTATTAAGCTTAGAGATTTCTTCGAGAGAAAATCTTATACCTAATGATATTTCGCATTCATGGATAATTTGAATGTGAGCGAGACTATCCCAGCCTTCAATTTCATTAGCATGCATATCAAGTTTTAATGTGAAATTATTATGACCCACAATTTCAGAAACTATATCACTAAGTCTGTCTAAATAATCTTCAGAATCTTCAAGCATATTATAAATATAAATACATTACTATATTAACTCTAAATAAGTATTTTTATAAAAAATAAATTTTAGTTTATTAATTAAAATTTAGAACTCTTCAAATTTCAATAATTTTTATATGCTTTGGACAAATTATTTCCTTATTGATTATTCCATTAGGGGCAACTTTTTTGCAAAATTCTTGCATAGGTGAGTTTCTATCTGATGGAATAGTTTCCATATAAAGATTAATTTTTTCATAATTTTTAATTATTTGACTAATGATGGCATCTTCAATTCCCTTTCCCATAACTCTGCAACTCATTACAAAGTCAATTATTTTTGCCTTAGATAGATTTCTCTCAATACTCACAAATGCGGTTAATCCTGACTCACCATACCTATCAGATACGGAAAAAGTAAGACAAAATCTTTGTGAATTTTCTGACCATTTTAAAAGTTCATTTTCACTCATCCTTCTGGTTGTTAGATTAAATTGATTAGTTTTGTTTAATAATTGCGTCGATCTTTGAAGATTATATTTATTTAATTGCTCCACTTTTAAAACCAGTTCAAGAGAATTTAACCAATCTTTTATATTGCCAAATAATTTCGAAGAGTTAATTCTTTTTCTCTCATCAATATAACTTTTAGATCTTTCTTTATCTTCATGACTAGTACTTAAAGTTTCAAAACAATCAAGTGAATTTAATATACCTGCCCATTCTGCAACATCTTGAGGAAGCTCAGGAACGAGAATTTCAGGTATGGCTTTCTTTACCCTATCCCTTTCTGTAGGATTATCATCTAAAAAAACTGCAGAAGAAGCATGAAGATTTAAATCACTTAAAATCTCCAAAATATTTACTGCTTTGTCATTCCAATTAATTTTTTTTGCAACAAAGTCTTCTTTTCTTAATAACATATTAGGATGTTTCTCAATTGCCTCTAAAGCTACATTAAAATTATTTTTACTAGAAATTGCTAACAGAATCCCCCTATTTTTAAGAGCCTTTAATGCTTTTTGCAATTGTAAATGTGCTTCGCCAAGAGGATTATTACTTCCTATTTTTATACCCTCAAGTCCATCATCGCCAACAATTCCGCTCCATAAAGTATTATCTAAATCGCATATGATTAATTTCTTACTTGCAACAACTGAGGCTTTAATGATGGGTGTAACTTTTTCAGCAATATATTTAATATAATTAAGTGAATATCTAATTCTTGCCATGGCATATAGTCTTGGATCATGAATATTGTTAGTAAATCTAGAGCTTAATATACTTTGGTCAATCAAATGAAAATTATTATTTTCCTTTAGTAAATCGGACAAATAAATATTCATTCTTGCGAGAACATCAGAGGGACCTTCTTTAGACTTGGTAGACAGAGAAAGGGGGATTGAAAATTCTTCAGGGATAATCCAAGAAAGCATAAATACTTGTTCGTATTCTCTGCATGCATTGTTTATTTGACTAGCAAATTGTTCAACTTCTTTAAGAATAGAGTCTAATGTTATAGGTTCAAATGAGAGTAGTTTTCCGAAGCTAGGAATCTGAACATCTGGGGCTGTCCATAAAAAAATAGATTGACTCTTAGCTTTTGATAATAGGATCTGATTTACTTGATTATATGGGCCAATTTCATATTCAATCTGAGATTTGGAACTTCTTTTTATATATTCTCCCAAGTAATCTACAACTGAATCTGCTGCTATATATATTGATAATTTATTCATTACATCAGAGAACATATGGTGTCATTATCCAAAATAATAAATCAATTTTATAAAAAGCTTTACTTACAGAGAAAT
>Ga0160422_10001074_pt1 | contig 16936 bp, 14 predicted proteins | sample Fk160mmetaG_FD_108192 | JGI IMG/M metagenome (GOLD analysis project Ga0160422, IMG submission 108192) | Marine microbial communities from the Central Pacific Ocean - Fk160115 60m metaG | ecosystem: Environmental > Aquatic > Marine > Oceanic > Photic zone | place: The Central Pacific Ocean... | reverse complement strand
TCCTCTAAAATTTCTTCAATCCTTGGCCTCATTATTCCTATTAGATCTGACCGACTGATAATTCTTCTGTCAAGCTCCCAATCATTCGTCTCACTAGTAATCTCAATCATTTCACGATCATCTAAACCAGTAGCAAGAACTCCTCCATTTCGAGTTTTTATTCTTTCCGCTTTTGATAAGGAAACCTGCAAACCCATAGAAATGTCACGAGTTACTAATTCTCCTCCCATTTTAATTGTTTCAGCGAAAATCATATGTTTTTTCCAAAATATTGAAATATTGCTAGATCCTCCTCCCAGATCAATGCATGCCGCACCCAATTCTTTTTCATCCTCAACCAAAGATGAGAGTGCCGCTACATATGAGGAAGAGGCAACCCCTGCTAATTCTAAATCACACCTTTTTACACAATAGGCTAGGTCCTGAATTGTTTTTTCTTTGATCGTGAGCATATGCATATCGACCGATAGATTTTTACCTATTTGCCCTCTAGGATCGGACAAGCCAGTTCTCTGATCTAAAGAAAAATTCACTGGTTGGGCGTGCAGCACTTCTCTATCAGACTCAAACGACGGTATATCACACGACCCCAAGACATCAGCAATGTCTTTATCATCGACTATTTCACTTTTTATATCTATGGACCCGTCCAGTCCATAAGACCGCGGAGAACCACCCGAAATACAGGCAATCACATGATCTACGCGAGAATTTGCTAATTTCTGAGCAGATTGTAGTGCAGTTCTAATTGCCCTCTCAGTTTCAGGCATAGAAACAATTTCACCATATTCTATGCCTCTTGATTTGGTTAATGCAGAGCCAATCACTTGAAAACCTGATTGGCCTGCTAGAGAACCAACACCATCTCCATCAATTTTTTCGGTAGTGCCATCAAACTTTAAAACTAAACAACCTATCTTGGAAGTCCCAACATCTAGGACAGCAATTACTCCACGATGTAAGGCTGCAGATCGCATCGCTCTCATAGCTCGCTGCGAATTATACAATTCTGTCAATTTTTCACTCCAACAACTTTAGTATCAATTTCAAAATGTTCATCTAATGGAAGCCTTAACGTTATCCTTGAGGAAAGCCTGAAATCAAAAACCGCTATATCTCGGGATAAAATCTGTTCTGCTTGATCTAAAATAAGAATTTTTTGAACAGCTTTTGCTGGGTCATTCTCAGGTAACATAACAACTTGACCCGTTTTCATAATAATATTCCAGCGTCTCTGACCTACAAAAACTAAACCGCGGATGTGATCAAATTTTTTATTAATTGTTTTAAATATATTCATAGCTTGAGGCGCCGCACTTTCGGCTCCTTCGCCTGCAATGACAGGTAGATCAAAAATATGTTCACGTGAGGGTACTGATCTTATGTATTGGCCGTACTCATTTAAGACAGCGAAACCGTATTCCTTCCTTAGCAGTAAGGCCGGAGCTTTTTCACCTACTCTGAGGTGCAAAATTCCTCCACCTTTTATGTGCGCTTCAGCAGTCTCAACAGGGGGTAATGATAAAATCCGTTTGTGCAGGTCAGCTAAGTCTAAATCGAAGGAACTAATTGGAAAGCGTAATCCCAAAACTTCTCTTATTTCCGAGTTTAAGCTGTCACTTGCTCCCTCAATAGATAACGCGTCTATCATAAACTCAGGACGCTCTATTAATTTCCGATACAAATCAAAGGCTATTTCTTGCACTTGTTCTTTGTTTTTTTGATCGTTGATAAGCACTAAACTAGGAAGCGTTAAGATAATAAGAGGGACACCATATAACAATGTTTTTTTGAAAACCGGGGAGAGCATCCATCTAGAAAATTTATATCTCAACCTAGAAGGCGCAGGATCCTGTTTTCTGAATTTGGAAAAACTCATCTGTCGCAAGAGGCATCCTCCACAATCCAGTCGCACAAACTATCAAAAGAAATACCTCTTACTAAAGCTTGTTCTGGACTCAGAGAAGTTGGGGTCATACCTGGCTGAGTATTAATTTCTAATAAAAACAGTCCATCAATACCAAGGCTACTATCCCAACGAAAATCAGCTCGGGATATACCTCTACATCCGAGGGCTAAATGCGCGCGCAGCGCAAAATCCTGACAGCAATCGTATATTTCTTTTGGAATATCGGCAGGAACAATATGCTTTGAACCTCCAACATTATACTTGGAGTCGTAATCATACCAACTATCTGTGATTATATCTGTGACGCCCAGAGGTTGATCACCCATTATTGTTGTGGTCAATTCTTTACCTGGTATAAATTTTTCAACCAAAACTTGGTCTGGAAAATCTTTTCCCACTGGAAGAACATTATCCTCGCGTCCCAGAACTACATGAACACCAACAGATGATCCCTCATTTAAAGGTTTTATAACATATGGAGGTTCCATTAAGTGCGCAGAAAACGCTAACTCAGACGAAGTAATAATACTTTCTGCAATAGGTAAATTATCACTTTTAAAAATTTTCTTTGCTGTGCTTTTATCCATTGCCAAAGCCGAAGCTTGAACTCCAGAATGAGTATATGGAATTTCTAACCACTCAAATAAGCCCTGAACGCATCCATCCTCTCCATACCTACCGTGCAAGGCATTAAAAATTACGTCTGGAGTAAGTTGAGAAAGCAATTCTGGCAAATCATTACCCGCCTCAACTTCACTTACTTTATAACCCAAACGACGCAGGGCAGCCGAACATGCACGACCCGATACCGTTGATACCTGTCGTTCAGCCGAGCGACCGCCATAAATAACCGCGACGTGAAGATTTGTCCTGCTCGACATAATCATTCGCCTCTATTAGCTACTAATTAGTCTAAATGAATTAAACCAAAAGCGCGTTACAGGTTGGTTTCACCAACTCTTATTAACTCCCACTCTAACTTAACTTTACTCTTTTGGAAAACATTTTTTCTCACGAGCTCACCTAAATTTTCCAAGTCGTCAGCTGAAGCAGTGCCCGTGTTAATTAAAAAGTTCGAATGCTTTTCGCTAATTTTTGCCCCGCCATAAGTTGCCCCGCGCATACCAGCATCATCAATTAATTTCCAAGCCTTGAGGTCATGTATATCGTCTGTCTCCCCTGTGCTGGAGAAGCCTGACGGATTTCGAAAAGTGCTTCCTCCAGTACGCTCTTTACTTGGTTGCGAGGCATCTCTTTTTTTAATTTGATTTTTCATTTTATAGTACAAGTCTGACGGATCACCAGACTTTGCTTCAAACACAGCCTCCAAAATTATATATTCCTCAGGAATATTACATTGCCGGTAGGAAAATTCTAAATCTTTGGATGATAAATCAAATAGTTCACCTGAACGACTTAAAACCTTTGCCGAAATGAAATGATCTGCAACGTATGAACCATAGCATCCTGCATTCATACTTATTGCTCCTCCAATTGAACCAGGAATTGTTCTTAGAAATGTTAAGTCTAAACCATTATCCGCGGCCTTCAAAGCCACATGAGAATCCAGAGCAGAGGCGCCAGCAATAATTCTGTTATTTTTAAAAGAAATATTCTTAAATCCACTTCCCAACCTTATCACTGCCCCTCTTATTCCGCCGTCTCGAACTAAAAGGTTGCTTCCAACTCCGATAGGAAACACATCGATGTCATTTGGAAGCACTTTTAAGAAATCAATTAGGTCTTTGATATCTTCAGGCATAAAAAATAAATCAGCTGGCCCTCCCACTCGCAACCATGTGATTTGCGAAAGATTTTTATCTTTGGTAATTGATCCACGTGTATCAAAATTCATAAAAAACAATTTCCTTAATTATTCTGAACGAACAGCTCACTAAAGAGGCCGTTTATTAAAATTATCCAATCGGGAGGATAAATTATTTGCCCAACCGCTTATTGTACCAGCACCCAAAAACACCACGATATCACCACTTTTTGCCTTTTGTCTGATTAGTGATTCCAAATCATCCTCATTATCGATTGATAAAACATTTCTATGGCCGTGCCTTACTAAACCATTAATCAAATCGGATTGTGACGCTCCCTCTATTGGAGCCTCACCAGCTGAATAAACGTCCATTATACCAACAAAATCTGCCTCATTGAAGCACGAGCAAAAATCCTCGAATAAAGAATTTAATCTCGTATACCTATGCGGTTGATGAATGGCGAAAACTTTTCCATTTACAGTTTGCCGAGCAGCACTTAATACGGCAGAAATTTCAACAGGATGATGGCCATAATCATCTATAATCTTGATTCCATTTAATTCGCCAACTTGAGTAAATCTTCTATTCACACCCTTAAATAATGAAAGCGATTTTTTAATTGATTTCTCATCAATTTCTAGATGCTGAGCTATTGCTATTGCAGCTAAAGAATTGGACACATTGTGCTTGCCGGGCATCGGTAATGAAAGGCGATTTAAAGTTATATCTTTTTTTCGCAACTCGACATCAAAACAGGCAACACCATCCTTAAAATGTAAGTTCATAGCACGAACATCGGCTTGCGCGTTGAAACCATAAGTTATAATCCGTCTGTCGGTGATTTTGCCGACGAGTGCCTGTACCTCAGGGTGATCAGTACAACAGAAAGCAACCCCATAAAAAGGTATATTCGATACAAACTCAAAAAATCCTTGACGAAGCTTTTCAAAATCACCCCAGTGATCAAGATGTTCAGGATCTATGTTTGTGACTACAGCTAACGTTGCCGGCAGCCGATTGAATGTACCGTCACTCTCATCTGCTTCAACAACCATCCAATCACCCTGACCAAGCCGGGCATTTGAACCGTAAGCGTGAATTACACCACCATTTATAACAGTTGGATCAAGACCTCCTCCATCTAGAAGAGTTGCTACCAAAGTTGTTGTGGTCGTTTTTCCATGTGTGCCAGCAATTGCTATATTCGAATTTAAACGCATTAATTCTGCTAACATTTCGGATCTTTTTACAATTGGAAGGCCCTTGTTTCGCGCTTCTACTAGTTCTGGGTTTGTTTTTTGGATTGCTGCGGAAATCACAACAACCGAAGCCGTTTCAATATTTGAAGCATCATGCTTATTGAAAATTTTTATACCCAATTTTTCCAGACGTTCCGTAATAGGCCCTTTTTTAATATCTGAACCCTGAACTTTGTACTGTAAGTTCAATAAAACTTCAGCAATGCCAGACATCCCGATACCACCAATGCCTACAAAATGTATGGCTCCTATATTTAATGGGAGTTTAGTCAGTGAGTTCATTGAATATTGTATCCCGATATCTCTTCAACGCGGTCAGCTAATTTGTTGGTAGCATCCAGTACTACTGTTTTGTGGGCGTTAGCGGCCATTTTGTTTGCATTTTCAGGCGAGGAAAGAATTTTTATTATCGCTTTGTTGAGTCTTTTGACTGTCAAGTTCTTCTCAGTAATCACCGTAGCTGCTCGAATTTTTTTTAAAGGATAAGCATTTAAAGTTTGCTCGTCTCTCAAAGCAGAACCAAGCGGTATTAGAATTGAAGGGCGTCCGACCATTCCAATATCAGCAACTGAAGACGCACCTGCCCTAGATATAATAAGCTGCGCCTCACTCAAGTGGGCGGCTATATTGTTAAAGAAAGGCAGAACTTCGCACTTTATTCCTTTATTAGTGTAATACGACTCAACTCGTTGGCAATCTTCTTCACGCGCTTGGTGAAAAACTCGAATATAGCGCAAAAATTTATCCGGCAAAGTACATATAGCCTCTGGAACTATCTTCGACAAAATGCTAGCGCCTTGAGACCCACCCATTATAAAAATAGACATTGGGTGATTGCCAGGAGGTATATAGGGAGAATTGGAACGGCTCAGAACTTCTCTTCTAACTGGATTACCAATGTATTCAGACTTTATGTTTTCAGGCATTATTGTTGGCCAAGTACCACAAGCGACCAGATGAGCTTTTCTAGCAAATAACTCATTTACTTTCCCCAAAACTCCATTTTGTTCGTGTATAATTCTAGGCAGTCTCACAAATATCGCAGCGGTTAAAGCTGGAATTGTAGGATATCCACCAAAGCCAATAACAATCAAAGGTCGATTCTTTCGGAATGCTTTTGTGGTGGAAAAAATACCCCCCAGAATTAGTAGAGGCGCTTTTATTTTGGAAATTAATCCATTGTTGGCAAAAGTTGCGGAAGACACTGTCTCAATTTTCACTGGGGCAGGAAAATTTTGAGTGAACCTAGCCCCTCTAAAATCAGTCGAAAGCTTTACTGCCCAACCCCGCGATATAAGCTCTTCGGCTAAAGCTTGAGCAGGAAACATATGCCCCCCCGTTCCACCAGCTGCTAATATTGCTAAAGGTTTTGTCTCCACAATCTATCCCTTGATAAGAATATCAGCTACATTTCTTTGTGGTCGGCTTCGAGTTAATGCCAACAAAATACCAATTGAGATGCCACCGGCAATTAAAGAAGAACCCCCATAGCTTACGAATGGTAAAGTCATTCCCTTTGCAGGTAATAATCTCGCCGCCACGCCAATATTTATAACGGCTTGTATTCCGAACATGCAAACGAGGCCGGTGCCAGCCAAACGTACAAAAACATCTCTCTCACGCAGTAACCTAGCTAATGAAATACATACTACAGAAGCATATATGGACAAAATTAGTCCAACTAAAACAAAACCATATTCCTCAGCTGCAACAGCAATGATAAAATCGGTATGAGCATCGGGTAGAGACCATTTAACTTGGCCTTCCCCTACACCAACGCCAAAAAACCCTCCCTCCCGGATGGCATTAGTAGCATAGCCTAGCTGGGTTTTCGGATCTAAGTCTGCCGATAAAAACCCGTCGATCCTACGTGCAAAGTGTTCCGAATGAGTATAAGCGATGGAACCTAAACCTGTTGCAGCAGCTGTCAATCCTAGAAGAAGAATAATATGGGCTCCTGCTACAAAATATACAACTGACCAACCAAATAAGATTAAGCATGCCTGTCCAAAATCTGGTTGTAAAACAAGAAATGCTGAAATGACCGTAGCTAGAATAAATGAAATCAGTTTTCCTGGAGGCCCATTGATTTCTTTAGAAGCTGAAATCATCCAAGCAATCAAAACTAAAAAACAAGGTTTCAAGAATTCAGAGGGCTGTAAGGAAGCAAATCCCAAAGTGTACCACCGAGTTGCTCCTTTACCAAAATCGGTACCCAAAACAGGAAGTAAAGCAAGCCCAATAAATGAAAAAACAAAACCAATGACCGCTAGTCTTCTTACCAAATTTACCGACATCATAGACAATGAAATCATAGTTACTAATGATATCGAACCAAAAACAATCTGCCTCTCCACATAATGAAATGGAGCAAAGCCATTTTTTTCCGCTAAAGGTGGAGAGGCTGCAAAACTTAGCAGCAACCCAATTGAGAATAACAGAAATATACACGTCATGGTCCACAAATCAGTTGTGCGCCACCAACGCGATAATATTGACTCTCCACCTAATTTAGGTGATGCACCATAAACCATTTCCGTCATGGAAACTGCCTTTTTACCTCTTCTTTGCCTCGGTTTTCCGAGATCTATTAATTATTGGTAACCAAATTTAAGCCCAAAAGCTAGCGGAAATAAAATTTTATTTTTTGATTTTATCATTTTTATTACAATTTCAAACTACGTGATGTTTACTGTAAAATTAGGTTTTTGATTTCGCTCACAAAAGCTTCACCACGCTCTTCAAAGGAACTGAATTGATCAAAACTTGCAGCAGCTGGAGCAAGCAAAATCGTTTCACCTTCTTTTGCTTCTTCAAACGCTGTTTTTACAGCTCTTTCCATCGTATTACAAATTTCAAAGTCACAACTTATTTGGGAAGAAAAATTCACAGAATCTGCACCAATAATGTAAGCTTTTTTAACATTACCAAGAACATTATTAAGTCTCGAGATATCCTCTTCTTTTTGTTGGCCACCACAAATCCAACGGACTTGTGAAAACGTTTCAAGTGCTTTCATTGCACTATCTACATTTGTAGCTTTACTATCATTTATAAAAACCACTCCACCGATTTCAGTCACTACCTGTGATCTATGTGATAGGCCATTAAAACTCTGTAAGGCCTTTTTCACTGAATGTGGCCCTACTCCCAAAGTACGAACAGCGGCATAAGCCGCACAAACATTTTGATGGTTGTGTGAACCTTGCAAAGCAGAATATTTACGAAGATCGACTGAGGCTACTTGTTTTCCTTTTCTGTACTCAGACAAAAATCCTTTATTGGCAAAAACAGTCCAGCCCAAATTAGTAATTTTCCTAGAACTTGAAACTCTAACAATACGATCATCATGCAAATGGTCAGCGAGTTCTTGCGCTAAAAACTGACCTTCAAATTCATCTACACCAATCACCGACCGATCAGGGCATCCAGACACAAAAAGACGCTTCTTGGCAGCAAAATAACCACCGATCCCACCATGACGTTCTAGGTGATCGGGTGTAAAATTTGTAAACACTGCAACGTCGGGCGTTAAACTGCTTGCAACCTCTGTTTGATAAGAAGAAAGTTCCAAAATTATCGTCTCGCCATCGATTACAGGCTCTAAGTCAAAGACACCTTTACCAATATTGCCAGCCAATTGAGAGGGACGGTTTTCACACTGTAATATATGATGTATCAAAGCACTGGTTGTAGATTTTCCGTTGGACCCAGTTACTGCTACGATTTTGGGTATTACCTCGTACTTTGACCAATCTTCTGAACCCATCGATTTAAAAAAAAGGCCAATATCATTATCTATCGCCACTCCATTTTTTATTGCTTCTAAAACTACAACGTGGGGCGTTGGATAATGATGAGGAATACCAGGACTAACTAATAAAACATCAATTGTATCCCAGTTTATTTTGTCAGGAACAGTACAAACGAAACCCAAATTCTCCGCTTTTTTAAGATTACTTTTGTTGTCATCTAAACACCATATTTTTGCACCACCCGCTTTCAAAGCCGCTGCGGCAGACAACCCAGATCGCCCTAAACCCAGAATAACATAGCTAGAATTGTTTACATTTCGAGCAGGTATCATTTGTACAAATCTTTTTATCTAACCTTCAATGTCGCAAGACCGATCATAGCTAAAATTAAAGAAATAATCCAAAACCTAATAACAATTTGAGGTTCCGCCCAGCCTTTCTTCTCAAAATGATGATGAATAGGCGCCATCAGGAAAACTCTCTGACCAGTTACTTTGAAATATGCAACTTGTACAATTACAGACAAAGCCTCCACTACAAATAAACCACCAACGATAGCCAACACTATTTCATGCTTTGTTACCACAGCTATCGAACCCAAGGCTCCACCTAAAGAAAGAGCTCCCGTGTCACCCATAAAAACTGCTGCTGGGGGAGCATTGTACCATAGAAAGCCCAGGCCACCTCCAAAAAGAGCGGAACAAAAGATCAATAGCTCTCCGGTACCAGGTACATAGTGTACATCTAAATAATTAGTGAAATCTACGCGACCAACGGCGTAAGCGATTACACCCAAAGCTAACGCAGCAATCATGACAGGCATAATAGCAAGACCGTCTAATCCATCAGTTAAATTAACAGCATTTGCAGAACCAACAACTACTATCATCGAAAATGGAATGAACAAGACACCCAGATGTAGCAGAGTATCCTTAAAAACTGGTAATGCAAGTTTATACTGCAATGCCTCAGGGTGGTTAGTAGCAGCAAAATATGCCGCAATTGCTGAAATTATAAAACCAAGAAGCAAGCGTATTTTTCCAGGAATGCCATTTGTGTTTTGTTTAGATACTTTGGAATAATCATCGGCAAAACCGATTATTCCAAAACTAAGCGTAACTGAAATAACGATCCAAATGAAAATATTGTCCAGCCTGGCCCACAAACAGGTCGAAAAAAGTAAGGAAATCAAGATTAGCAGACCTCCCATTGTAGGAGTACCGGCTTTTTCAAAGTGTGATGACGGGCCATCATCTCTGATAGGCTGACCTTTGCCTTGTTTTTTTCGAAGAACATTAATCAGAGGTCTTCCAAATAAAAACCCAAAAATTAACGACGTAAAAAAAGCACCACCAGCACGGAAAGTAATATAACGAAACAGATTAAAAAAGTCGCCTCCATCCGAAAGTTGAGTTAACCAATATAACATAATTTTTTCCTTAGACTTTACTCGGGGCACTCACAAAAAGAGATTGCATCAGAAACTACTTTCATCCCAACACTTAAAGAAGCTTTGATAAGTAAGCAATCACCACCTTTTAAAATTGTGTCGAGTAAAGGTACAACATCTTCAGACCTTTCGAAATGAAGCCCACGTTTTTCATCTGGTAAATTTTCATGAAGGTGCTCCATAAGAGGCCCCACAGTATGGATATAGTCTAATTTAGAAATTACAGACATAGTTGCTATTTTCTTGTGATAATTAATCTCGGATGGCCCTAACTCCAACATATCACCAAGAATTGCAATTCTGCGTTTAGCTTTATTATTGCCCAAAGTATTTAATGCTGCGTAAACAGAAACTGGATTAGCGTTGTACCCATCATCAATAAATTCAATCGGCCCTATTCGACTTAAATTTATTTTTTTTACTAAGCCACGGCCGACGCCAGGCATCCATGCTTGAAGACTTTTACAGGCTGTTAAGACATCACAGTTAAGTTTCGCTGCAACTATTAGAGCTCCTAACGCATTATTAGCAAAATGGTTTGCTTTGGTTTTTAATTTAAAACGTCGTTCCTTTCCCTCAATTAAGCAAAAGATTTGTATCCCATCATTTGTTTCATCAATATTTAACAATTTATTCTTGTTATCTTTTGATCCGTAGAAAACAGGATTAATATTATAAGAACCACTTTTGGTCTTAAGCATCTCTACCGTTGAAACATCACCATTTACAATTAAAATGCCGTCTTCTTTTAATCCTTCTGCAACCGATGCTTTTTCTTGCGCTATCGCTTCAACACTTTCAAACGCTGCCAAATGTGCAGGGGCTACGGAGGTAATTAAAGCTATATGCGGGTTTGCTAACAAAGAAAGCGGTGCAATTTCTCCAGGATGGTTCATGCCTATCTCAATTACAGAAAAATCTGCTTCTTTACTCATACGAGTTAAAGTTAGGGGTACTCCCCAATGATTATTATAGCTTGCAAAAGAAGAATGAGTCTTGCCTTGATCTGCCAGTATTTTATGTAACATTTCCTTTGTTGAAGTTTTACCAACTGAACCGGTAACGGCAATCACTTTTCCCTTTAAACGACACCGAGCAAATCTTGCCATTGCCCAAAAAGCTTTCATCACATCAGGCACTATAAGTAATGGTAAAGATTCGTTGAGACCTTTAGGAATATGATCCACAAGCGCTGCAACCGCACCGTTTTCAAAAGATTTTCCAACAAATTCATGTCCATCGCGGTTTGCTTTTATTGGAATGAATAAGTCACCTGGTTGAATAGTCCTTGTATCTATAGAGACGCCTGTTGCACTCCAAGAGGCAGTATTTTGGCCCCCAGTTGCTATAGCAGCATCTTGAGACTCCCACAGGCTCATTGTTCTACACCATCTAAAGAAGCAACTGAGAGGCTCGCTTGCTCAAAATCGTCAAATGGAAAAATGTTTTCGCCGATAAATTGTTCAGTTTCATGACCCTTTCCAGCTATAAGGAGACCATCCCCCGTATCTAATAAATCAACGGCTTTAAGTATCGCTTCAGCTCTATCAGCTATGACCATAACTTTGCCATTGTCTTGTATGCCATTTTTGATCATCTGATGGATTAATGATGGATCCTCTTTTCTAGGGTTATCGTCCGTTATAATAACAAAATCTGAGTTTTTTTCTGCCGCTTTACCCATCAGAGGTCGCTTCCCTTCATCTCGTTCGCCTCCTGCCCCAATAATAACTATCAATTTTCCTAAAATATGGGGTTTTAGAGATTTTAATGCGACCTCAATTGCATCTGGGGTATGAGCATAATCAACGTAGACGGTAGCACCATTTTTTTTCGTAGCAGCTAATTCCATACGGCCTCGAACCGGTTTTACATTTTCTAAAATCTCAAAAATTTTTTCTTCGTTTTGACCAGAAGAAATTACTAACAGAGCCGCCATCAAGAGATTTTTAGCTTGAAATGCTCCTATCAGATTTATCGACTTCTGATACACTTTATTACGAAATGAAAATCTAATATCTTGGCTGCCTGGATAAAATTTTTGGGTCAAAATAACAAGATCAGCTGTTTTCTGGTGCCCAATAGTTAAAACTCTATTATTCCTGGCATACCAATCAGCCAAATTCTTAATTTCTTGAGTATCAATGTTGAAAACGCCAACTTTTTCTTTTGGGCACAAACGCTCAAATAATCCTTTTTTAGCATTAAAGTAATCTTCATACGAATTATGATAATCCAAATGATCACGTGAGAAATTTGTAAAAGCTGTAGTACTTATTTCAACTCCATCTAAACGTCTTTGATCGAGGCCGTGACTTGAGGCTTCCATGGCTACGTGCGTGATACCTTGTGAAGCAGCTTCATGTAAGACCTGATGCAACTTAACTGGGTCCGGTGTAGTGTAACCGATAGGAGTACACCAACTTCCTTCAACGCCGGTCGTTCCAATATTAATGGCTTCAATACCAGTTTCGATCCAAAGTTGTCTGCAAAATGTAGCAACAGATGTTTTTCCATTAGTCCCGGTAATTGCAATAATATTCTGTGGTTGTTTTTCCGTGAAAAGAGAAGCCGCTTTGGCTAAGGCTCTGCGAGCATCTATTTCTACGACTAAAGCGTTAATTCTTTGGCCTTCCAAAATTTTTTGACCCTCTTTATCAGTTAAAATTGCCGCTGCACCATGATTCAAAACATCTGCCACGAATTGAGCACCATGAACCGAACCACCCTTCAAAGCAGCGAACAAACACCCTGGTATAACCTGCCGGCTATCGAATACGATACTAGTTATGAGCGGGTCATTACCATTAACGGTGTTAAGGCCAAGGCTGCTAAGACTTTTACTTCTAGGCATTTAATTTAACTCTTTCATAGGTTACTCATGCCAATTAGATAACGTTAAACTTAGCGTGGAATTATTATTAAACTTTGGCCTTAAACCCAACAGTGGAGCAACTCTCGCTATAATTTCTGCACTTACTGGAACAGCTGTCCATCCTGCCGTTCTTTTTGGCTCCGGTCCAGACGTATCTTGCGCTTCATCCAAAGCGACGACGAGTACATACTTTGGATTATCAATTGGAAAAATTGAAGCAAAACTAGTAATATTCTTTTCCTTATCATATCCACCCTGTGCGCTGGGTTTATCTGCTGTTCCTGTCTTACCACCAACAAAATATCCACTGACATCGGCTATTGAAGCTGTCCCTCCCATTACTACACCTCTAAGCATGGCAAGACTATTATGTGCTACTTCTTTCGAGATGACCCTGGGACCTAACTCCAATTTTACTTCCTCTATAATCGTCGGCTTTACCAAGCGGCCTCCATTTGCCAGCATTGCATATCCGGTAGCTAAGTGAAGGGGCGTGATCGATATCCCATGGCCATACGAAATAGTCATGGTTTCCAATTCTTTCCAACGTTTTGGCAAAAGTGGTTTGCCGCCTTTGGCCTCAATGAGCTCAATCGAAGTTGGTCTTGCAAAACCTAAACTCGACAAAAATTCTCTTTGTTTTTCGGGGCCAATTAGTTTGGCTATTCTCGCCGTTCCAAGATTGGAAGATTTAGTGATTACTTCCCAAACGGGTAACTCAGGGCCATTATTCCTGTAGTCGTTAATTTTATACCCACCGATTTTGATAGGTCCCGTTGTATTAATCTTAGTTTTTGGATCAATAAGACCTAGCTCCAAGGCTTGCGCTACGGTGAAGATTTTAAAAGTTGAACCAAGATCGTAGACACCTTGAATAGCTTTGTTAAAAAGAGGGCTTTCGGCCGCAGCGCCTCTAACCGGAACTCTAGGACGGTGATTTGGGTCAAAATCTGGCAGAGAGGCTAAAGATACAATCTGTCCAGTATCCACCTCCATCAAAATAGCTACAGCACCTTTGGCATTCAACAGCTGCATACCACCTTCAAGAACATGCTCGACAGCAGCTTGGACTGATAAATCAATAGTTAGTTTTAACGGTTTTTTTGAGCGTGTCGGGTTCCGCAGTTGTTGATCGAATGTCTTTTCAATTCCAGCCACCCCAACAATTTCAGCCGAGTGCACTCCTTCTTTTCCAAAGCTAGCTCCACCAAGAATATGAGATGCTAAAGCACCATTTGGATATAACCTTGTTTGTCTTGGGCCAAAACGCAAACCTGGATCGCCAATATCGTGTACAGCCTGCATTTGTTCTGGGCTAAGCTTCTTTTTTATCCACAGGAATTTTCGCTTACCGGTAAATTCTGAATATAAATCTTTAGCGCTTAAGTCATCAAAAAGATTAGCAAGTTTATGAGCTGTATTAAGTGGATCAACCAAATGACGTGTTTCAACATAAAGCGCATAAGTTTCTAAATTAGTAGCTAGTATTCTACCTTTTCTATCAACAATGTCAGCTCTTTGAGCAAAAATTAAAGAATTATTTGCCTGAGCAACCGGCTCGGCCGGCTGGCTCGACGCTAGCACCGCGAGTCGCGCTGCGATAGCGATATAAATACAAGCAAACATTACAATTATTAGCAGTAAGCGGATATTTGATCTAACTCTTTCAAAGTCACGCATTTGCTCATGGCGTATTTTTAAATTTTCTTTCTCGATTTTATCTGGGTCTTCACCTCTGATACGTGCTGGCAGTATCCTGCTTAGTGGACGAACAGCTATTCTTTTGATGGTATCAGTCACGAGAGTTAGCTTTCAATGTAAGCCTCACGGGTAAGGAAACCACGTCTGGTAAATCAGGATCACCTAAAAAATTTATTTCATTAATCTCAGAGAAGTTTGATGCTCTCAAAGGTACCAATTGTAATCGAGCAAAATTTAAATCTACTAACTCAGTTAATCTATCAGGGCGATTGAGGTACGCCCATTCTGCGCGCAACATTGATAACCGGGCACGAGCAATTCCAATTTCTTTTTGCAATTTTTCAGTATGTGCAATAGCACTTTTCGTTTTAATATTTTCTTGATAGGCCCAAAAAGCTAGACCAACAAGACTAGCAAATGTTATTGTGTAAATTAAACCACGCATTTTAATAATCTCCAACAATCGGAACACTTAGTTCATCCAAAGTTAAACTTTTTCCTGATTTAAAACTCGTTCGTTTTGCAATTCTAAGCTTTGCTGACCGAGCTCTGGGGTTCATTGATATTTCACCTGCGTTAGGTCTAATTGCTTTTTTTGTTATTTTGGTGAATTGAGAAGGTAGAATTTCGGACTCAGGCAAATATCTATTCGTTGAGCTTAGTTGACCACTGCGAGATTGAATAAAACGCTTTACTATACGATCTTCTATAGAATGAAATGTTACTACAACCAAGTAACCATCCGACAAGAGAGCTCTTTCCGCTGAAAACAAACCGTTGAACAGCTCTTCATATTCTTTGTTAATCGCAATACGTAAGGCCTGAAAACTGCGAGTGGCAGAATGTGACTGTCCTGGTTTTGATCGCGGCAAAGCTGTTTCGATAACCTTCGCCAAATCGGTTGTTGTTTCAAAAGGGACTTTTTCTCGCCTGATAGTTATAGCTTTTGCTATCCGACGACTTGCCCTCTCTTCACCAAAAAAATATAGAATGTTACCAAGGACTTTTTCTGAAGTGGAGTTGACCAGATCAGCAGCCGTTGGGCCAGTTTGAGACATACGCATGTCCAATGGCCCTTCTTTTAAAAATGAAAACCCTCTATGAGCCTGGTCAAGCTGCATTGAGGAAACACCAAGATCAAAAACTACGCCATGTACTTGATCAGTATATTTTTCAAGATTAGAGAAAACGTCGTTTATACATTGTACTCTACCAGAGTATCGGCTCAACCAATCTTCTGCCAAGGAAAAAACAGAAGGATCGCGATCAATCGCAAATACAAAATCAGCTCCAGCATCCAGCAGAGCACGAGTATAACTACCGGCCCCAAAGGTAGCATCAACCCAAATACCTCTAACTGGTGAAATATTTTCTAAAATTGGTTCTAATAAGACCGGAACATGATCTGCTTTGGAAATCAACTCCCGATCAATCATTGTTGACTATTTCCCATATCCAAAAAACTGAGAGGATCAAAATCTTCTGGCTGTTCAAGAAGCCATTCATTTGTTTCTTTTTGGTCAGCTTCAAATACCCGCGGGCTCCATATTTGAAAGGTATCACCAGCGGCTATAAAATACGCCTCTTTTTCAATAGAAAAACGCTCTCTTAGTTTAGAAGACAAAACCAATCTACCCGTTTCATCGATTGAACTTGGGATACTTTTTCCATGGAAAAATCGCTCAAGGGTCTTTCTCTCAAGCGAACCCCTAGGAAGGCCGTCAATTTTACTATCTACCTCTTCAATAGCTTCGATAGTGTAACATTCTATAAATTTTCTTCTCTCATCTCCATAAACTATGATCAATTCAGGAGACAAACCTTCTTTCCAATTCGGGTCACAAGACTCAATAACTTTTCGGAAAAGCGCAGGTATCGAAACTCTGCCTTTGTTATCTACCTTATGTAGACTCTCTCCTCTGAAACGACGTGCCAAACCGTGAGCGCCTCTATGTAACTCCCATTCTAAATGACGAAGCGGATTGAGCTGCTGCGATCGCTCAATCCGCTGTCACTTTCCCACTTGCGGGGATTGCCGACTGCACGCGCTCCTGGGGGGGGATACTGCTCGCTCGCGCGCCGGATCTAAAAACTGATGAAGGCGGGGCCTGTATGAAACCTGACTTAAGGAGATGGATCTTTACGTCCATTAATTTTCCCATCTTCATCACTCATAACACTTTACACCAGAAAAATGAGAAATCAAGAAAAAAATGGG
>Ga0160422_10001073_pt1 | contig 16939 bp, 15 predicted proteins | sample Fk160mmetaG_FD_108192 | JGI IMG/M metagenome (GOLD analysis project Ga0160422, IMG submission 108192) | Marine microbial communities from the Central Pacific Ocean - Fk160115 60m metaG | ecosystem: Environmental > Aquatic > Marine > Oceanic > Photic zone | place: The Central Pacific Ocean... | reverse complement strand
TGATTAGATATTATTGCAGCAACTTGACTTTCAAAAGGTCGTGAAGAAAAATAATTTTGAGAATCAATTTCAGAAATTTTATCTGCTAAACCTTTAATGATAACTTGTCTTTCTAGTGGAGCCCAATAAAAGGAAGCACATATGTTTTTATTCATCTCTAGAGACTTACCTTTATTACTCTTATAATTTGTGAAAAAAATTAAACTTCTGGACTTAACTTGTTTTAGCAGAACAACTCTTGAAGAAGGGGTGTTATTCTCATCCACAGTTGATATTGTCATAGCGTTAGGCTCTACTATTTTACTATTCTCTTCAGCCTCTTTAAACCACTTTATAAAAAAATCTATTGGATTTTTTCCTACATCTTGAATTCTTAGTTCATCTTTATCATAAGATTTTCTATAATCAAATAATTTCATGATTTATTTATTGAAAAATTTAATTTTGATGCTAATAAATACATAATTGCCATTCTTATTGCAACCCCATTTTCTACTTGTTCTAAAATAATAGAATTATTTGATTCCACAATATCAGAGGTGATTTCAACACCTCTATTTATGGGACCAGGGTGCAGAATTAGAATATCTTTCTTTATATGTCGAATTTTATTTAGATCAAGACCGAAGAGCATGGAATATTCACGATTATCAGGGAAATATGATTTTAACATTCTTTCTTTTTGAACTCTTAGAACATTGACAGCATCACACCATTTCAAAGCATTTTCAATGTTTGGTTCAACGGATACATTTAATTTATCAATATCCTTCGGCACTAAACTTAATGGACATGATATTTTAATATTGGCACCTAACAGGTTCAATAAATATAGATTAGATAATGCTACCCTTGAATGGAGAATGTCTCCAACAATTAAAATATTTTTTCCATTTAAATCACCTATTTTTTCAAAAATTGAAAATGAATCAAGTAGAGCCTGAGTGGGATGTTCATGAGATCCGTCACCAGCGTTTATTATACAAGAATCTGTGTATTTAGAAAGCAGAATGGATGAGCCTGGATTCGGGTGTCTTAAAACAATCATATCAACTTTCATTGCTAAAATATTATTGACTGTGTCTATTAATGACTCTCCTTTATTAACAGATGAATTGGAACTTGAAAAATTTATTATATCTGCGCCTAATCTTTTTTGAGCTAATTCAAAGGATAACTTAGTTCTTGTACTATTTTCAAAAAAAAGATTAGCAATAGTTATATCTCTAAGAGTTGGAACTTTTTTTATTGGCCTATTGATTACCTCTTTAAAATTTAATGCTGTATCAAATATCAGATTAATATCACTTTTATTTAAAAATTTTATACCATGAAGGTGATCTACACTTAGTTTATTCATCTAACTTTGTATAAAGACTTTGTTATTTATAGAATTGTTGTCCCAAACTACTTTTACCTTATCACCTTTGAAAGTGTCAATCTTTGTGCCAAAATAATTTGCTTCAATTGGTATCTCTCTCTTAAACCTTCTATCAACTAGGACAAGAAGTTCAATAGATTTAGGTCTACCGTAAGAATCAATAGCTGACATAGCAGCCTTAATACTTCTACCAGTAAAAAGAACATCATCTATTAGAACAATTCTTTTATTTTCAATTGTAAAATTTATATCAGTAGAATTAGCAAAAAGGGGTTTTTCTGATCTTCGGAAATCGTCTCTAAAAAAAGTAAAATCTAAGATCCCACTTTCAATATTTATTTCAGGATATTTATCATTAAAAACTTTTAAAATTTCGTTGAATAGAAATACCCCCCTAGGTTGAAGACCGATAAGAACTGTATCACCAAAGTCTCTATGATTTTCAATCAATTCGCATACTAGTCTAGATAAAATTAAATCGATTTTTTTGTACTCTAAAAGTACTTTTATTGGCATGTAAATATATTATTACAAAAGTATGCTATCATTAGGTAAAAAAAAAATCCCCATTACTGAGGATTATTTTTATTCTTCTACTTCAGATGAATCATTATCATCTGGTATTTCTTCAGGTGTATCTGTTGAAACTTCTTTATGGGTCAATGCATGAGAAACTACTACTCTTTTGAACTCTTTACTAAATTCAAGAACTTTAAAATCAACGACATCACCTTTAATTAATTTTGATCCATCAGCTTTTTCAATATGTTTGTTTGGACAGAAAGCTGAAATATCTTCATTGAAATTTATTATAGCACCTTTATCAATAATTTCTGAGACTTTTGAGTTATGCACGGTATCTGGGGCAAAATCTTTTTCATATACATCCCATGGGTTAGACTTAGTCTGTTTATGGCCAAGACTAAGTTTTCTTCCGTCAACATCGAGATCAAGTATGACAACTTCAATCTGATCGTCAAGAGATAAAAATTCTGAAGGATGTTTAATTTTCTTAGTCCATGACAAGTCTGATATATAAATTAGTCCGTCAATACCTTCTTCAAGTTCAATAAAGACACCAAAGTTTGTAAAATTCCTAACAGAACCAGTATGTTTAGAACCTATTGGAAATTTCTTTGTTATATCAGTCCATGGATCTTGTGTTAACTGTTTTATCCCTAGAGACATTTTCCTAGACTCCCTATCAAGTGTTAAAACTACAGCTTCAATATCATCTCCTACATTGACAAAGTCTTGAGCACTTCTTAGATGAGTAGACCAAGACATTTCAGATACATGAACTAAACCTTCAATACCTTCATCAATTTCAATAAATGCACCGTAGTCAGCAATCACTACTACTTTACCTTTGATTTTTGAGCCCTCCTTCACATCATCACCAAGCTTATCCCATGGATGATCTGTTAATTGTTTTAAACCTAACTGAATCTTGGACTTATCGTCATCAAAGTCTAAGATAACAACCTTAATGGGTTTGTCAAGTTCTAAAATTTCAGATGGATGATTTATTCTACTCCAAGACAAATCTGTTATATGGATTAATCCATCAACGCCTCCAAGATCAACAAAAACACCATAAGAAGTCATATTTTTAACAGTTCCCTCAAGAACCTGTCCTTTCTCAAGTTGGCTAATTATGCCTTTCTTCTGCTCTTCAATATCAGCTTCAATTAAAGCCTTATGGGACACAACAACATTTTTGAATTCATGGTTTATTTTAACCACTTTAAAATCCATATTTTTATTAGTGTATTGGTCATAATCTCTTATAGGTTTAACGTCTATTTGAGATCCTGGAAGAAAAGCTTCAATACCAAAAACATCAACAATCATCCCACCTTTTGTTCTACATTTAACAAAACCTTGGACAACTTCTCCAGAATCATGAGCTTCATTGACTCTATCCCAAGCCTTAATTACTCTAGCTTTTCTATGAGAAAGTACTAATTGACCTGATTTATCCTCTCTTGTATCAACAATAACCTCAACTTTATCACCCAATTTTAAGTCAGGATTGTATCTAAACTCATTTTTTGAAATTACTCCTTCAGATTTTGCATTGATATCTATTATTACGTCCTTGTCAGTTAAATGAATAACTTCTCCTAAAATAATATTTTCGTCAGCTGTATCAACAAAGTTTTTCTCAACTAATTTTTCAAATTCTTTAATTTGCTTTTCATCTAATTCATCAATTCCTTCTTGATATTGATGCCAATTAAAGTTAGAAAGAAATTCATCTTGTGAATTAACTTTTTTTGAAGACTTTTTTTCAGAGGACTCTTTGGGAGTTTTGGTAAGTGTTTTAGACTGCTCTGAATTAGTTTTTTCAATATTTTCTTCGCTCATAGTGCGCAAAAATATAATTTATTAGTTTATTGACAAAGCTTAGTTAAGTTTTTTATTTACCTACATTACTATTTTTTGAAATATTTTTTCAAATACTTCGTCAATACTAAGGTAACTTACATCAATTCCAAATGCATCTTCAGCTTTTTTTAGTGGAGCAATATCTCTCGTAGAATCAATGTCATCTCTTTGTTTTATCTCTCTTTCAATTAGTTCAATTTTGATACTTTCATCGTTTATTTCTTTGTGACGTCTTTGAGCTCTAATCTCTGGAATCGCATACAAAAAAAATTTATAATCCGCATCAGGGAATACAACAGTTCCTATGTCCCTCCCATCTACAACTATAGAGGTTGACTCAGATGATTTTCTCAAAAGATTATAGACGAACTCTCTTATTTCTGGTTTTTTTGCATATTCACTTACATTTACTGAAACTTTTTGGCCTCTTATGTTAGATGTTACATCTATATCATTTAAAAAAATTGAAAAAATACCATTTTCAAATTTTTGATAAATATTAATTTTTTCTAAAAAATCATTTCTAATAATTTCTTCTGAGTTTATGTGATTTCGTATTAAAAAAAGTGTTATTGCTCTGTAATAAGCCCCAGAATCTCTATAACTAATATTTAACTTTTTAGCAATTTTCTTTGCTTGAGTACTTTTACCTGTAGATGCCTCGCCATCAATTGCTATTATCATTTAAATTAATTTATATTTTTTGGGTTTAAAACCTTCCTGTTTGTGAGAGATTGAGAGATTACTTCATTCATATTATCAACATATATAAAACTTAAGCCTTTAAGATATCTTTGATTAATTTCTTCAACATCCTTTTTATTATATGAACTTAAAATAATTTCTTTAATATTAGCTCTTTTTGCAGCCAAAATCTTCTCTTTTATCCCTCCAACAGGTAGTACTTTCCCTCTTAGTGTTATTTCTCCTGTCATAGCTATATTTTTCTTTACTCTTTTCTGAGTAAAAAGAGAAACAAGAGATGTAAGTATAGTTATACCAGCACTAGGACCATCCTTGGGGGTTGCACCTTCAGGAACATGGATATGAATATTATATTTAGAGTAGTCAATTTCTTTTTGGATTCCAAGATACTGGTAATTTGATTTTATATATTCTAACGCGATAACAGCAGATTCCTTCATTATCTTACCAAGATTTCCCGTAATTGAGAGGTTTCCTTTTCCTTCTGATAGTGATGACTCAATGAATAATATTTCTCCACCTACTGATGTCCATGCAAGACCAGTAACAACACCAGCAAAATTATTGTTTTCATATTTATCTTTAAAAAATTTCTGAGGCCCTAGAACATTTTTTAAATAATTTTCATCATTGTAATCCTCTAAATCTAAATTTGAAACTATATTTTTAGCTCTATTTCTTATAAGTTTTGCAATTTGTTTTTCAAGATTTCTAACTCCAGATTCTCTAGTATAACCAATGATAATCTCTTTAATATTCTTGTTAGATATTTTAAAATTAGAAGAATTCATGCCATGCTCAGATAGTTGTTTCTTAATTAAAAACTTATTAGCAATTGATATTTTTTCCTCTGAGGTGTACCCTGATACATTAATTAACTCCATCCTATCTAATAAAGCAGGGTGCATTGTAGATAAATTGTTAGCAGTTGCAATGAACATCACTTTTGAAAGATCATAACCAATTTCTAGAAAATTATCATGAAAAGAATTGTTTTGTTCGGGGTCAAGCAATTCTAATAAAGCAGATGAAGGATCACCCTGAGAACTAGCAGAGATCTTATCAATTTCATCTAAAACAAATACAGGGTTGGATGTTCCTGATCTCCTAATACTCTGTATAACTCTTCCTGGCATCGCTCCTATATATGTCTTTCTATGACCTCTAATCTCAGCTTCATCTCTTAATCCACCTAGAGAAACTCTTACATACTCTCTACCTATAGATTTAGCAATCGATTTACCAAGCGAGGTTTTACCAACACCTGGAGGACCATATAAGCATAGTATTGGTGATTTCATGTCTTTTCTTAGCTTAAGAACAGCTAAGTATTCAATTATTCTTTTTTTAACATCCTCTAACCCAAAATGGTCATTATCAAGAATTTTTTGGGCTTTCTCTAAATCAAAATTATCATCAGAATAGTTTTCCCATGGTAAATCAACTAATAAATCAAGATAATTTCTCTGTACAGAATATTCTGCAACCTGAGAATTCATTCTCTTTAATTTTGATAACTCTTTTTCAAAATGATTTCTAATATCTTCACTCCAGATCTTACCTTTTGACTTATTTATTAATTCCTGAATATCTTCTTGATATGAATTTTCCCCAAGTTCTTCCTGAATTGTTTTCATTTGCTGCTGAAGATAATATTCTCTTTGTTGTTGATCCAGATCATTTCTTACTTTTAATTGTATATCATTTTTTAAAGCAAGTTTTTCATATTCTAGGTTTAAAAACCTAAGGCATTTCATAGCTCGATTTAGAATACTAGTGCTCTCTAGTAATTCCTGTTTATCTTTAACTTTTATATTCATGTTAGAAGAAACAAAGTTTATCAAGAATGCAGAACTATGAATATTTTTAATAGCAAAAGACGCCTCAGAAGGGATATTAGGATTCTCTTTTATAATTTTTAACGCTAAGTCTTTTATAGCATCAATTGTAGCAGAGAACTTGGTGTTTGATTTTTTTATGATTTCATCAGAAATAGGATCAATAGTTGCTTGTATATAAGGGTTTTCTTTAACAACAGATTTGATCTTAAATCTTTTTTTTCCTTGGATTATTACCGTTGTATTACCATCAGGCATTTTTAGCACCCTTAATATTTTTGCAACTGTACCAACTGAAAAAATATCTTTCACTTCAGGGTTTTCATCATTAATATTTTTTTGAGCAACAACACCAACTAATTTGGTAGACTTATTTGCATCTTTAATTAGTTTAATAGATTTATCTCTGCCAGCATTTATCGGAATAACTACCCCTGGAAATAATACTGTATTTGTTAGAGGAAGTATAGGTAATACATCTGGAAGATTCTCTTTTTCTAGAGCCTCTTCATCTTCATTTGTCATTAAAGGAATAAATTCGGACTCCTCATTAATATTATCAAATGACATTTTGTCAATGTTGTTAAATATAATACTCATTTAAAATTATTTAAGGTCATTATGTCAGAAAGTTCAGATATTAATTTATATAGATAAATTAACAAACCCCCAAAAAATAATCACATATAAATAAGGGCAAAACCTATGCCAACTTACTTCTATCAATTTTAGGCACTCTAATTAATAATAATGCACCAACAAAAAAGAAAAACATAAAAATTAAAACTGAAAATCTAACAGAGCCTGTTAATTGAGCAGAGAAGGCATAGAATAACAAACCAAAGAAGATTCCTATCTTTTCAGTAACATCATAAAAGCTAAAAAATGATGTTGTATCATTTGTTTTGGGAATGAAAAGAGAGAAGGTTGCCCTGGCAACTGGTTGTGTACCTCCCATCAAAAGCCCAACAAGACCAGCAATCATATAAAATTGACTTGGGGTCTCAATATAATATGCATAAAAGCACACTAGTGACCAAAGAAAGATTGCAAATGTTAGAACTTTAATATTACCAAATTTTTGGGCTAATTTAGTAAAGCTGAATGCACCACCTATTGCAACAACCTGAATAAGCAAAATACTAATTATAAGTCCTGCAGTTTGCTCACTAGCATTTTGCCACTGGATCTCTGTAACACCAAAGTAAGATGCAATGTAAAGCACTGTTTGAAGAGAAAATGAAAATATAAAAAATGCAAGTAGAAATCTCGTAAATCTTTTACTGGATCTAATCACTTTATAAACACCTCCTAATTCCTTGAATCCATTCCATATGATGTTTTTTGGAATTTTAATCTTATTATTTCCTTTTGGTAAATGGTAAAAAGAGTACTGACTAAAACCAAGCCACCAAATTCCAGTAAGTGCAAATGACATCTTCATTGCATTCTTATCAGAGCTGAAACCAAATTGCTCATAAAAGTAGATTATTATTAGATTTATCAATAAGAGTATTACACTTCCTACATATCCCATTGTAAAACCCCTTGCACTAACCATATTTGTTTGTTTAGGAAATGTAATATCTGTCAAATATGAATTATAATAAACTAGACTACCCCAAAATCCAAGTAGTGAAAGAAAATATAGCACTAGGCTGAATTCAATATTTTCTAGTTCAAACCAATAAAGCCCAATACATGAAGTTGAACCCATATATACAAAGAACTTCATAAAAATTTTTTTATTACCGATATAGTCAGCAATACCACTCAATAAAGGTGAGATAAATGCTATAAACAAGAAACATAAACCTGAAAGAAGACTAATCAAGGTATCTTTGTTTACATCAAAATTGAATATCATAATTGAGTTAACATCAGAAAAGACATAAGTAGAATAATAAATTGGAAAAATCGCAGAAGAAATTACTAATGAGTAAACTGAATTTGCCCAGTCGTAGATTGTCCAAGCTCCAATCAATTTTTTACTTCCTTTTGGATGATCGGTTTTTTTATTTAGCATAAATTTAAATGATTGACAAATTAAGTAAATAAATCAAAAGATATCTATATTTGTCAAAAAATATAGATGTACTTTAAGCCACACTTATTTGGACTAATTTTTTTTAGTTTTACATTTTTAAATTGTCAAACAAAATTAGATACACAGCAAACTAAAACAATATATAAAGTGAACAAATCAGAAGAAGAATGGAAAAAAGAATTATCTCCCGAAGAATACGAGATATTAAGAAATAAAGGCACCGAAAGGCCCCATACAGGAATTTACAATATGCATTTTGAGGAAGGGGTTTATGTGTGTAGAGGTTGTGGGCAGGCTCTTTTTAAAAGTAATAATAAGTTTATGTCTGATTGTGGTTGGCCAAGTTATGAGAGTGCAATTCCTGGTGCAATTGTTTACAAAAAAGATACAAGTTTAGGAATGATAAGGACTGAAATTATATGTTCTAATTGCGGTGGACATCAAGGACATGTTTTTGATGATGGTCCAACCTCAACAGGAAAGAGATATTGTGTTAATTCTGCAAGTATAAACTTCATAAATAATAAAAGAAATGACTAAAAAATATGATATAATTGTTCTTGGAAGTGGTCCAGGAGGTTATGTAACTGCTATTAGAGCATCTCAACTTGGTCTCAAGACTGCTATTATTGAAAAGGAAAGTCTTGGTGGAGTTTGTCTTAATTGGGGATGTATTCCAACTAAAGCTCTTTTAAAATCTGCTCAAGTTTTTGAATACTTAAAAAAAGCAGATTCATACGGTTTAAAAGTTAAAGATTTTGATAAAGATTTTGAATCAGTAGTAAAAAGGTCAAGAGATGTTGCTGATGGCATGAGTAAAGGTGTAAATTTTCTTATGAAAAAGAACAAGATTGATATTATTAATGGTTATGGTAAAGTTCTTCCAAACAAGAGAGTCTCAGTTGAAAATGAAGGTGAAGTAAATGAGTTTGAGACATCTAATATAATCATTGCAACTGGTGGAAGGTCAAGAGTTATTGAATCTATTCCTCAAGATGGTAAAAAAATAATTGGGTACAGAGAGGCTATGACACTCCCAAAACAACCAAAAAAAATGATTATTGTTGGTTCTGGTGCAATTGGTATTGAATTTGCCTATTTCTATAATTCAATGGGTACCGAAGTTAAGATAATTGAATATATGGATAGAGTCTTACCTGTTGAGGATAAAGATATTTCAAACCAATTAAGTAAGATTTTTAAGAAGTCTGGTATTGAGATTTTAACTAACTCTGAAGTTGTCTCATCTAATACTAAGGGTAAGGGCGTAAAAGTACAGATTAAATCTAATGGACAAATTTCTGAACATGAAGCAGATATTGTCCTGTCTGCTGTAGGTGTCAAAAGTAATATAGAGAACATTGGACTAGAAGAGGTTGGGATTGCTGTCGATAAAGATAAGATCATAGTTGATGAATTTTATCAAACAAATATCCCTGGGTATTATGCAATTGGAGATGTTACATCTGGTCAAGCTCTGGCACATGTAGCTTCAGCTGAGGGAATACTTTGTGTTGAAAAAATTGCAAACCATGATGTAGAACCAATTGATTATGACAATATTCCAGGTTGTACATACTGTTCTCCTGAGGTAGCATCTGTTGGTTTAACAGAAGAGAAAGCCATTGAAAAAGGTTATAAAGTAAAAGTTGGAAAATTTCCATTTACAGCATCTGGAAAAGCACAAGCATCAGGTCATCCGGATGGATTTGTTAAAGTCATTTTTGATGAAAAATATGGAGAGTGGCTAGGATGTCATATGATAGGAGCTGGAGTTACTGATATGATTGCAGAAGCTGTTTTAGGGAGGAAACTAGAAACAACTGGCAAAGAGATTTTAAAATCAGTCCATCCTCATCCGACTATGAGTGAAGCATTAATGGAGGCAGTTGCTGATGCATATGAAGAAGTTATTCACCTTTAAGCTAAGAAACTCTTTATAGCTAGTTCATAACTATTTAGACCAAAACCAATAATTATACCATCTACTACAGGAGATAGATAAGAATTATGTCTGAATTCTTCTCTAGAGAATGTGTTGGATATATGTACTTCTATTACTTTTGTGTCAATAGCTTTAATAGCATCTGCAATGCCAACTGAAGTATGAGTATAAGCGGCTGCATTTATTACTATACCATTAGATTCCTTAGATTTTTGAATAAAATTAATTAATTCACCTTCAATATTAGACTGATAATATTCTAAAGTAATTTCTGGATATTTTAATTTTAAGGAGTTAAAAAATGTATCAAAATTTTGATTACCATAAATATCAGTTTCTCTTGAACCAAGTAGATTTAAGTTAGGGCCATTAATTATTGTTATCTTCATATATTATAAAGGTAGTGCTTAAACAGTAATAAAAAAATGAATTGGGATCTCTGTATTGAAAATTTTAAAAATTATCTAAAACTTGAAAGAGGTTTGAGTAATAACTCAATAAAAAGTTATGAATATGATCTATTGCAGTTCAAAAAATATATATATGAAAATAAAATTGATGAAAATCCTGAAAAATGTACATCTGAAACAGTTAAAAGATACCTTTATATAAATTTCTCGAATAAGAAATCAAGAAGTCAGGCAAGGTTTTTATCATCATTAAAGAGTTTTTTTAATTATTTATTATTTGAAGGTAAGATTAATTCCTCACCTGTTGATAATATTGATAGTCCAAAACTTGAGAAAAAATTACCAGAGGTTTTAACTGAGAATGAAATAACGGAATTAATCTCTTCAATCAAGGTTGATGATGACATTGGTCAAAGAAATAAAACTATTATTGAAGTAATGTACGGAACAGGTGTAAGGGTAACAGAACTTGTTGACATAAAACTTTCAAATATTTTTTTTAATGAAAGTATTTTAAAGGTAATTGGAAAGGGTAATAAGGAAAGATTTGTTCCTCTTGGTGATATTGCCTCAAATGAAATCAAAAAATATCTAGATAGAAGAGATAAATTAAATATTGATTCAAAATTTTCAGATATTCTTTTTTTAAACAGATATGGTAGACAGCTAACAAGATCAATGATTTTTAGAATAATTAAGGATTCTGCAGAAAAAGCTGGTATTAATAAAATAGTTAGTCCTCATACATTAAGACACTCATATGCCACACATCTGCTTAAAAACGGTGCAGATTTAAGGACAATTCAATTAATACTAGGACATGAAAGTATTATAACGACTGAAATATATACTCACCTAGACTCATATCATTTAGAAGAAGTATTGAAAAAATATCACCCAAGGGAAAAAAAGGTCGACTAATCCTTCATTAGTCTAAAGCCTTCACCGTGAACATTTATTATTTTTAGTGAGGTATCTTTTTCAAGATACTTTCTAAGTTTTGCAATGTAGACATCCATACTTCTTGAGGTGAAATAGTTAGCATCTCTCCAAATTTTATTTAAAGCTATGTCTCTAGGAAGTAAATCATCAAAATTTAAAACTAACATTTTTAGGAGTTGGTTTTCTTTTGGTGAAAGCTTGTAAGATTCACCATTTTTATGATTAAGAATTCTGAGTTTTGAGTTAAATGAGAACTCACCAAATTCAAACTGGAATTCATCATCCTTGTCAGTATTTAATTGTGGTTTTCTGTTAAGAATTGATTTAATCTTTGCCAAAAGAATCTCCGAATCAAAGGGTTTTGTTAAATAATCATCTGCTCCAATCTTATAACCCTTTAAAACATCATCTTTTAGATTTTTTGCAGTAAGGAAAATTAAAGGGATTGTTTCATTAATTTCTCTAATTTCTTTAGCAAGAGTTAGGCCGTCTTTAAAAGGCATCATAATATCCAAAATACAAAGATTAAACTCAGATTTATTAAACTTTTCATAGCCATCAATACCGTTTACAGCAAGTATGACTTCATAATTATTTATAGTCAGATAATCTTTAAGTATTCTACCAAAATTAGGATCATCCTCAACTAAAAGAATTCTTTTATTTGATTTCATTAGAAATTGTTTTAATGTTTATAAAAAATTTAGTTCCATAGTCTTTTTTACTTTCAAGTGAGACTTTGCCTTTGTGAAAGTCTACTATCTTTTTTACATATGAAAGTCCAAGACCGTGTCCCTTTATATCGTGTATATCACCATTTTGCTCTCTATAAAATTTTTCAAATACCATTTTTTGAGTATTCTTATCCATTCCAATACCATTATCTTCAACACATATTTCGATATTTTCATCAATGTTCCTAGTTGACACATTAATAAAAGGATTAGCCTTTGAGTATTTTACTGCATTATCTAAAATATTGATTATGATATTCTCAAGATGATTATTATTCCCCAAAATATATGGATTCTCTGCATTTAAATAAAGGTTAATAGAACCATTATTACTTTCAACTATAAGCTTAACATGCTCTACAGCATCCTCAATAACTTCATGGATATTTGTTTTTTCCATGTCAAATGGATTAGAGCTTTTTTCTAGTTGAGAAATCCTTAGTATGTTTTCAACTTGAGAAAGCATTCTTGAATTTTCTTCTCGTATCATACCAAGATATGAGTTGGACCTTTCATTTAAATTATTCTTTGAGCTTGAAATTGCATCTAGTGCAAGATTAATTGTAGCAATTGGTGTTTTAAATTCATGTGAAATATTATTAATAAAATCACTTTTGATTTCAGATAATTTTTTTTGTTGAATAATCTGGTATAAGGCACTTGTAGAAATAACAATTATTACAAGAGTAAGCATAAATGATAAAGTTGCAACTCCAATAATTCCAGATAGAACATATTCTTGTTTTTCAGGGAATGAGACAACAAGGTCATACTTAATGGGACTAGATCTGTCGTACAAGAAAGGTATAGAGTATTTTGGACCAGATTGAAATTCTATGTAGTTGTTTGATTTAACTTTTGTTGAAAGACCATTACTATATATACCAAATTCGTAGGGAGTTGTAATTTTCCTATCATTAAATCCCTTTTCCAAAAGTATTTGAATCTCTCTAGAAGTTGTTCTTTTATGGATTGGTAATGACGATGCGTATTCCTGAAAAGCTGTTTTATACTTCTCAAATTTAAATAGATCAATATCTTCAACACTCTTTAGCTTTGATATGGACGCATTTAACCTATTTTCTCTTCTATCAAATATGTTTTTGTTTACAATAGTTGTTTTAACTGCTTTATAATCTTTTAGATTGTTACTTCCATACCTGTTAGTTAGATTGTCCGGTAAATTTATATTATAGTCTTCTTCAAGTATACCGTAAGCAAAAAAAGTTGAGAGATTAGAAGACTGATCTTCATCTAAAAATAGAAAAACATCTGTGAAATTTTGTTCATTTGGAGTACCTATAGAATCAATCAACATCTGATATGTGTTAACATAGTCATTTAGTTCTCTGCTTTGAATCTCGTTTACGACCTGCCTTAAAGTCCTATTTACAGCAAGTGTAAATTCTTCTTCTTTGTTTTGCCATGAAGAATATATCCAATAACCTTGCATTAGAATAATACCTATCAAAGAGAAAGACATTAATAGAACCAATGTGGTATAATACCTCTTATTCATTTATATAAAATTCTCAAATTTTAAATTATAATTTCTTAATAAAATGTTAAGAAACTAGTTTAAGCTAATTATTACGTCGTGTATTTGTAATACTTTTCTCTCTAATTCACTGTAATTAGTATTATCTATTACAAAGTCACATTTATCAAGAATTGAAGTTTCGGTCAGTTGATTTCGTATTCGAATTAACACATCCTCTCTTGATAAATTATCTCTTTGCATAACCCTGTCAATTCTAATATCATCTGGAGCTCTAACATAAATAATCTTATCAAAGAGATTTTCTGTTTTAGTTTCAAATATGATTGCTGCTTCTTTTACAATATAGGTTTCATGCCTATGATTATGACAAAATCCTTCAAAGTCTTTAGCGACTTCTGGGTGGATTATTGAATTCAGGGACTTTAACTTTTCTTTGTCGTTAAAAACAATCTTAGAAACTAATTTTGAGTTTAATTCATTCTCATTGTAGATCTCTTCTCCAAATAATTGTTTTATTGAGTGAATGATATTTTTATTTCTACTAATTAATTTCTTTGCAGATTCATCAGCGTTATATGTACTTACACCAATTTTTTTGAAGATTTCTAAGATACTAGATTTACCAGATCCAATTCCTCCGGTTAATCCAACAATTCTCATTATGAATTTAATTTATCAATAATTTCTTGACTTACACCAACATTTGAGAACCCACCGTCATTATAGATGTTCTGAAGAGTAACTCTTTTTGTATAATCAGAGAAAAGCGATACGGTTAGGTTAGCACAATCTTCAGCAGTAGCATTACCAAGTGGCGAGGTCAAATCAGCATATTTAAGAAAATCATCTAATCCTTTTACTCCTTTTCCAGCAGTTGTTAAAGTTGGTGATTGAGATATTGTGTTTACTCTAACATTTTTTTCTTTACCAAAGAAATAGCCAAAACTTCTTGCAATGGATTCTAAATATGCCTTATTGTCAGCCATATCGTTATAATTTGGAAAAGTCCTTTGTGCAGCTATATATGTTAAAGCAACAATACTACCCCACTCGTTCATTGCATCTAATTTTAGTAGAGATTGCATAAGCTTGTGAAAAGATACTGCAGAAACATCCCAACCTTTAGCTAACCAATCATAATTTAAGTCTGTATAGTGTTTACCTTTTCTAACATTAACAGACATTCCTATCGAATGAAGAACGAAATCTAATTTTCCGTTAAACTTCTCAGTTGCATGAGAAATTAATTTTTCTAAATCTTCTAAATTGGTTGCATCTGCAGGAATTATTTCAGAATTAGTTTTTTCAGCTAATTCATTTATTGTCCCCATCCTTATAGAGACAGGGGCATTAGTAAGGATAAACTCACCTCCCTCTTCATATACCTTTTCAGCAGTTTTCCATGCAATAGAACTATCATCCAGCGCACCAAAAATTATACCTTTTTTACCTTTTAAAATAGAATTTGACATTACTTATATTTTTTATTTTTTGGTTTCTGCCAACTAAATGTTACTACAATTACAACACCTACTGCTAACCATACTGCTAACCATACTGGTTGATTCGTTGAGGAAGAAATTACTACTCCACATGCAGTCCAAACACCTATCCATGCAGCACTATTATTAGAATTCTTATGTTTCATATTCATATTATAAAGATACACTTAATTCAATAACTCATTAGCAAGTTCATTTGCTGATTTGTTTGATTTATCTCCTGATAACATCTCTGCGATTTCTTTTACTCTTTCTTTATCTTCAAGTAATTTGATATCAGTTATAATTTTATTTTCAACTTCCTTTTTAAATACCTTGTAATGAAAATCACCTTTTGATGCAACTTGAGGTGTATGTGTTATAACTATAACTTGCATATTTTTTGACATTTGACCCATTAAATCTGCAACTTTTGAGGATACAGATCCTGATATACCAGTATCTATTTCATCAAAAATTATAGTTGATAATTTAATATAGCTTGATAAAATTGATTTAATTGAAAGCATTATTCTTGAAACCTCACCACCCGAGGCTATATTTCTTAGATCACTATATTTATCACCTTTATTTGACTTAAGTAAGAATTTACCTTCACTAAATCCATTTTTTTGAATTGATTCTGTTTTTATCAAATCAATTTTTATTTCTGAATTATTCATTCCTAATTCAGATAGGTTTTGATTTAATAATTTCTCAAATTCATTCTTAACAGAATATCTTTTTTTGTGAATAAGATTAGCTCTAGAAATAAGATCACTTAATAAGATATCTTTTGAAGATTTTAAATCTTTAATTTCTTGATCAATATCATGATGTCCATCTACAACTAATATTAGGTTCTCCTTTATTTTAATTAATTCATCTATTGATGATACTCTGTGTTTATTTTGTAATGTGTAAATTTTATCAAGATTTCCTCTTAATTGATTTATATTTTCTTCTGAGTTAGAGAGATCATTAAGTATTGATTGAGAGTCATCAATCATGTCATTTAGACTTTGAATGATAGAACTAAGGCTATCTGCCAAAGAATTAATTCGATTAGAAGATCCAGAGACTTTGTTAAGCTTTCTTACAATATTTGAGAGTTTTTCTGAGATTCCTAAATGCTCCGAATTGAACTCTTCATTTATTAGAGCTAAGGCTTCTTTAATGTCATCTACGTTATCTGCCTCCTTAACTTTGTTTTCTATATCTTCTAGATCAATATTATCAAGATCTATACTATTAAATTCATTTAATAAATAATTATTATAATCAAGATCTGAGTCAAGAGTATCTCTTTGTATTTCTTTTTCTTGAATTTTTTTCTCTAATGCCATTAAAGACTTAAAATCATTTGTATAAGTATTGAAATTAATTGTGTTATTTGATAAAGAATCAAGAATTAAAAAAATAAAGTTTGTATCTAATATTTTAAGATTATTAAACTGAGAATGAATATCCAGAAGAGAATTTGTTAAACTCGATAATTGGTCTAGCCTAACAGGTGTATCATTAACAAATGCTCTTGATTTCCCACTTTGATTAATCTCTCTTC
>Ga0160422_10001072_pt1 | contig 16944 bp, 18 predicted proteins | sample Fk160mmetaG_FD_108192 | JGI IMG/M metagenome (GOLD analysis project Ga0160422, IMG submission 108192) | Marine microbial communities from the Central Pacific Ocean - Fk160115 60m metaG | ecosystem: Environmental > Aquatic > Marine > Oceanic > Photic zone | place: The Central Pacific Ocean... | reverse complement strand
TTATGCAAAGCATACAACCAGAATGCGTTTATTAGAGGCTCAACCAATGCATCAATTGTTGCAAGTTCTAAAGTTGCTCCAGTAATAAAGTATACACAAGAAACTGCAATTAAGAAGTGACCTATAGTATAGATGATTGTAAAGATTAAACTATCACTCATCTTTGTTTTAATGGTATTTATTATTGTCATAAAAATCCAATTTATTCAATACATAGATTGAATCATAGTTGTCGAGGTGGCAGGATTTGAACCTGCGACCCCCTGCTCCCAAAGCAGGTGCGCTAACCGGACTACGCTACACCTCGATTTAAAATAAAGCGAGTAAACTTAATAATATCTATATCTTCATACAAAGCATAATTATAACTAAATTAAAACATGAAGTTAATCGATAGATATATTTTTAAAGAACACTTGGTTCCATTTATTCTATCTCTATTAGTTTTACTTTTTATACTCCTTACAAATTTTCTTTTAAAAACAATTGATAAATTTTTGGATAAAGGGTTAAGTGTAAATATTCTATTTGAATATTTATTTTATAATATTGCATGGATTGCGGCACTAGCAGTGCCAATGGCAGTTTTGATTGCAACGCTTACTGCATTTGGAAGATTTTCATCTGATAATGAGATTACTGCAATGAAAACATGTGGACTTAGTACCTCAAAGCTTCTTAGGGCTCCTCTTTTATTTGGATTTATAATTGCGATATCTATGATTTATTTTAATAATCAAGTATTGCCAGACATGAACCACAAAGCAAGATCTCTATCAGTTAATATATCAAAGAAAAGACCTGACTTAGAGTTTACAGAAGGTCAGTTTACAGAAGCTATTCCTAACTATAGTATTTATGTTGGAAAAAGGAAGCAAGTTCAACATGAAAATTTCTTTTTTGACATAAATATTTTTAATAACCGTCCAGATGGATCAAGTAGAACAATTACTGCAAAAAATGGAACCGTTGAATCCATTGATGATGCTATAATATTACATCTTAATAATGGAGAAATCCATGAAGTAATGAATGGTGGCTCTGACTATACTAAAATTGAATATGAAAAGTATGATGTTGTCGTTCCAATTGATAATTTGCTTTTACGTAGGAAAGATCTAAGAACTAGAGGTGATAGAGAGATGACCTATGCAATGATGACTAAAAGAATTGATGACCTTGATAAAAGTACTTCAAAAGTTAAAAGAGGAATTAAAAATCGTCTAGAAAATGAATTTAGTAGAATCTTAGATGAAAATAAACAGCTACTTGAATCTCTTTTTTATCAAAATAATCCAAAATATTTAAACTCCTTCAAAAAGAGAATGAAAAATTTGAAAAGAGGAGTCAATAATGATATTCGGCTTTTAAAGAACTACACAAATAAGCAAAATAAATATTTAGTTGAATTAAATAAGAAATTTTCAATTCCTGTAGCTAGTATAGTGTTCATATTAGTAGGTGCGCCATTAGGTGTAATGGCTCGAAAAGGAAATTTTGCAATTAGTGGTGCAATAGGCTTAGGTTTTTTCATTTTTTATTGGGCCTTTTTAATAGCTGGTGAAAATTTTGCAGACAGAGGTGTTATGACCCCATTACTATCAATGTGGCTTCCCAATATCGTATTATCTATTTTGGGATTATACTTGATTTATAAGACTAGTAAAGATCGAAGTAAAATTAAGTTTGATTTTTTAAATTTATTTTTTAACAGGAATAGTAAATCATGATTTATGATTTCAATGGCAAATCTCCTGATATTGATAAAACCAGCTATATATCACCTAGTGTTGATGTAATTGGAGATGTTTCAATTGGAAAAGATTCAAGCATTTGGTTTGGTTCAGTCTTAAGAGCAGATATGCATTATATTAAAATAGGGTCTCGAACAAACATCCAAGATAACTCTACTATTCATGTAACTACCGATTTATATCCAACAATCATTGGTGATGAAGTAACAATAGGTCATAATGTAATTGTCCATGGATGTCAAATAGAAGATCGATGCTTAATAGGAATGGGCTCAATAATTATGGATGGAGTAGTTATTGGAAGTGGTTCGCTAATTGGTGCAGGAGCTTTAATATCACCAGGAACTAATATACCACCAAATTCGCTTGTAGTTGGCCTTCCGGGAAAAATTATACGCTCTACTACTTCAAAAGAACAAAATGAAATTATTGAAAGAGCTCAGCACTATATTGATTTCTCAAAAAAGTATATTTAATGTCTAGCTTGTTCCCAAACATACTTAGTAAAGGTAAATATACATATAGTGATTTTAAGATGTTGACATCTGGCTATGTTTCTGGAGATATTCAAGAAAGTGATATGGAAGATTGGATTAAGCATATTTTTAAAAGAGGGATGTCTACTAAAGAATCTGCATTGTATACTAAATCTATAATAAAATCTGGTCAAAAAATTGACTTCTCTGAATTAGATGCTCCTATAGTGGATAAGCATAGTACTGGGGGTGTTGGTGATAAAGTATCACTTATTTTAGGGCCTTTGCTTGCAGCATATGGATATCATGTTCCGATGATTGTGGGAACTAGTCTAGGGCATACAGGAGGAACTCTTGATAAGCTCTGTTCAATTCCTGGTTATAGACCTTATTTGGAACTTGACGAATTTAAAAATATTGTGAAAGAAATTGGTATTTCAATTATGGGACAAACTAAAGAAATCTGTCCAGCTGATAGAAAAATTTATGAGCTTAGAGATAGAATGAATATGATTGATTCTTATCCATTAATTTGTGGTAGTATAATGAGCAAGAAAATAGCCGAAGGTATTGATTCTTTAGTATTAGATATTAAAACGGGTAATGGTGCATTTATGCATTCGATGGATATGGCTATAAATTTGGGCAATCTTCTAAAAAAAATAGGAGAGTTAAATGGAGTAAAAGTTCATGTCGCTATTACCGATATGAATCAACCTCTAGGCATTTACTCAGGTATAGCATGTGAAGTTCAAGAGAGTATAAATGCTCTTAATGGAAATGGAGATTCAGATTTGATGGATGTTGTTTATCATCTAGCAAAATCAATTATATTATTAAATGATGAAGAATTTGATAAGGAAAAGCTTGAAGAATTAATCAATTCAGGGAAAGCATTTAATAAATTTAATAATATGGTAGAAGCTCATGGAGGCTCATTAGATGAATTCCATAATAAAAATTATCATTCAGTAAAACCAACGCATGTAGTAAGGGCACATGAGAATGGATTTGTTAAATCTTATTCAACAAAAACAATTGGTGAAGTTCTTTCTTCAATTGGATCAGGAACCCTTGGAAATAAAGATGGAATTGATGATTGGTCAGGCTTGAAAGTTTATAAGAAAATTGCAGATAAGGTCAGTGAAGGCGACCCAGTTCTTGAATTCTATTGCTCTTCTGAAGAAAAAATTAATAACTTGAGTAAAGAGGCTAATAAAATTTTTGAAATATCGGAAAGAGCCACTAAAAAACAAAAATTAATTTATCAATAAAGAGGTAAAATGGAACATTTAATTATTAAAGGTATCGGTCCTGATAGACCTGGGATAGTATCGGAAATTTCAAAGTATGTTACTTCAAATAATGGAAATATAGAAGAGAGCAGAATGATCAGGCTAGGATCTGAATTTTCAATACTAATGCTTATTTCAATTTCTAGTGATTCAAAAAAAATATTATCAGATCATCTTGAATCTATTGAGGGTATTAAATTTTACCTTACTCCAACGCGTAAGTTGTCTTCTTATGAATACCCAAACTATACTATAAGCTTTGAAGGAGCAGATAATGAAGGGATTGTGCATAGAGTCACTGATTCAATTGCGTCAATTAATATTAATATTATTGAAGTAGTTACGGATACACATAATGCTCCTGTTACAGGCGCCCCTTTGTTTCATATGGTTGCAAAAGTTTATTTGAAAGATGACAATAAAAAGCAATTAATGGAAAAACTTAATACTATTGAATCTGATTTTAGTATTTCTGTTGAACTTGAGAAGATATAATTGTCAAAAAATATTAATAGAAAAGAATTTTTAAAAAAAACAACAGCTCTTGGTTTAGGTGCAGCTATTTATCCAAGATTTAAATCAAACATCAAGGACAAAGATAAAGTTAGAATTGGTTTTATTGGTACTGGATTAAGAGGGCAATGGTTACTTGATTTAGCATCAAAGAGAGATGATGTTTTAATTCCTGCTATTTGTGATATTGACAATCAAATGATTGAAAGAACTTTAAAAATTTTAAAAAGAAATAATAAAGATACTCCAGAAATTTATAAAAATGGTGATGAGGATTTTATTAATCTTGTAAACCGTGATGATATAGATGCAGTGATTGTTGCAACTCCATGGGAATGGCATCATCCAATGGCTGTGGCTGCTATGAAATCAGGTAAACATGTTGGTCTTGAGGTCCCAGCTGCAATTACAGTTGAAGAATGTTGGGATCTTGTGAATGTCTCAGAGCAGACTAGTATGGAATGTATGATTTTAGAAAATGTATGCTACTATCGCCCAGCGATGGCACTTTTGAATATGGTAAGAGAAGGAGCCTTTGGAGAATTATTGCACTGTCAATGTGGCTATCAGCATGATTTAAGAGAGGTTAAGTTTAATGATGGGAAGCAGGCCTATGGTGGAGGTGTAGAATTTGGAGAAAAAGGGTTTAGTGAATCAGAATGGAGAACTCAGCATTCTATAGAAAGGAATGGTGATCTATATCCAACGCATGGAGTCGGACCAATAAGTGCAATGCTTAATATTAACCGTGGTAATAAATTTGAATATTTAACTTCAACTGCAACTAAATCTAGAGGATTACATAATTACATTCTTAAGCACGGTGGAGAAGCTCACCCTAATTCAAATATTGATTTCAAATTAGGTGACATTGTAACTACTGTAATAAAGTGTTATAATGGTGAGACTATTGTAGTAAGTCATGATACAAATAATCCTAGACCCTATTCGCTTAATTTTAGAGTCCAAGGGACCAAAGGAATTTGGATGGGTGATAATTATTCAATTTACTTAGAGGATAAAAGTCCAAAGCCTCATGAGTGGGAACCTTTTGATGGTTATTTACAAAAATATGATCACTCACTTTGGAAGGACTTTGAAAATGATGCAGATGGAGCAGGTCATGGAGGTATAGATTTTTTTATTATGAGAGCTTTTATTGAGTCTATTAAAAGAGGAGTTAAGCCACCATTAGATGTATATGATGCCGTATCGATGAGTGTGATTTCGCCATTATCTGAAAAATCAATTGCTAATGGGAGTAGCTCTGTTGAATTTCCAGATTTTACCAGAGGTGCTTGGAAAAATAATAAGCCAATTTTTGGTGTTTCAGATTTATAAGGAAATTTTTATGAGGAATATTTCTCTAATGGCATTTTATTTTATTTTTAGTTTTTTATTTTCGCAAGATTGTGATCCTGGTTATACTGAAATTAATGAGCTTTGTTTTCACGAGGGTGATTTAAGAGTTCTTCAGAAGCTTATTGATAACAGCTACCAAAGTGGTATTGATTTAGGTTGTGAGGAATGGGATCCATACTGTGGTTCTCCCAATCCATTTATGGATGCAGATGATTCGTGGATGTGGGTTGTTGTTGATAGCACTTATTTTGAGTGGTCTGGAGATCAGGATGGTATCGTTGAGCCCTTGGAGCTTGGATTGCAAGAATGGAATAATGGTAGGCTGACAACATTAATGTGTGGAGCTTATATATACTGTCAATTATCTGGAACAATCCCAGAAGAAATTAATCAGTTAACTGAAATAGAGACATTAAGATTAGAGGGTAATTATTTATCAGGTTTTATTCCAGAAACTCTATGTGAATTACAACTTGAAGAAGCTGATTATCTTCAATTTGATCTTACTGCAAATAGACTCTGTCCTCCTTACCCAGAATGTAGTGGAGAAGGAAGTGATTTTTGGTATCAAGATACATCTTCATGTACCAATATTGGAGATGTTAATTTTGATTATAGCATAAATATTCAAGACATCATTCAATTAATTAGATTTATTGTTAACATTGAAACTCCTGATTATCAGCAGACTGTTGCTTCAGATTTTAATTTTGATGGATTTTTTGATGTTTTAGATGTTATCCAAATTGTAGAGCTTATAATAAATTAAATTTAGATGCTTAATAAATTAATCATATCTTTGACCTTTAGTTTTTTATTATCTCAAGATTATCCAGTCCTTGGTTCTAGTCAATCTCTAGATTTTATGACATGGAATGTAGAAAATTACCCAAAACATAATCAGACAAATTCATATATGATAGATATCATTAATCAAATAAATATCGATATTATTGCATTCCAAGAAATAGAAAATCAAAATTCATTTAATAATTTAATCAATCAACTAAATGGTAATTGGATTGGATATAGAGCAGATCAAAATTCTAATTGGGGTGAACTTTCTTATGCTATAAATCTAGATGAGATTGAAGTTATTGAAGCTTACAATATATTGAATCAAGATCAATATTTCTTTGCATATAGGCCTCCATATGTACTTGAATTTATATATCAAGGAATTGATTATGTTATGATTAATAATCATTTTAAATGCTGTGGAGATGGTGAGCTGGATTTAAATGATTCTTCAGATGAAGAATATAGAAGACTGATATCAAATCAGCTTCTTGAAGAGTATGTAAATGATACATATCCTAATAAAAGAGTTATTATTTTAGGAGATTTAAATGATTCACTTACTGATGAAGAAGAGGATAATGTATTTTGGAATTTTTTAAATTCTGATTTATTTCTATTTGCTGACTATTCAATCGCCAATGGCACATCTAGCAACTGGTCATTCCCAGGTTGGCCTAGCCATATTGATCACATCTTGATATCAAATGAATTATTTATAGATTTTGAAAATTCAGATATACTTACATTTAAGGTTGACGATTATTTATTAGGAGGTATAAATACCTATGATAATTATATATCAGATCATCGACCAGTTTTTATGAGATTTGACTTTGGAAATAATATTCAAGGAGATATTAATAGTGATGGAACTTTAGATATTTTAGATGTAATTGCAATTGTAAATCTAGTATTAGGTGATCAGTACAATGAGTTTGCAGATATGAATTATGATGGGATGCTTAATGTGATGGATGTGGTTATTGTTGTTAACTCCATACTTAATTAATATGAAAAGAGTAAAATATATAACAATTATCATTATGTCATTTTTTTATATATGGGTTGGAATAAAACATTTCATTGACCCTAACTGGTTTGTTCATATCATGCCACCCTTTTTGCCGTTTCATTATGCCGCAGTTTATATTAGCGGATTTTTTGAAATATTATTTGGATTAGGTTTACTATTTCCAAAATCAAGATATTATGCTGCATGGGGGTTAATACTATTATTGATTGCTGTTTATCCTGCAAATATTTATTTAGCTTTTAATGAAACTCCTCAAAAGGCGATTGGGATATCAGCTTTTGCTGCTTCTTGGATAAGACTACCAATTCAATTTATTTTTCTTGGACTAGCCTATTGGCATTCCAAAGATTAGCTAAATAAAATTTTAAATATTTTGTAATTTATTCAGAATAAATGGAGTAAAAATGAAATTTCTTCAAGACTATATCATTGCCATATCTTCAAATGAATTAAATATATACTTCATTATCCTAGCGCTTAGTTTCATTGTATATATTGTAACTAGGTATATAGTAATTAAATCAATATCACATTTTTTCAAGAAAACTTCTACAGATTTAGATGATATACTTTTGGAGAAAGGACTATTTAATAGACTTTCATATCTTCCTCCTTTAATTATCATATATAGCTTAAATGATATTATTCCAGTATTTGAATATATAGATAGAATTCTTCTTGGAATTATAGTAATTGTTGTAGCTACTTCCATAAATGCATTTATAAATGCTTCTAGTGATATATACTCAAAAAGTCGATATGCTGGTAAGCTTAATATGAAGAGTTATCTACAAGTATTAAAATTAATAGTTAATTTGTTTGGTATTATTATTTTTGTTGCAGTTCTTTCTGGAAATTCTCCATTTTATTTATTGAGTGGAATAGGTGCCTTAACAGCTGTTTTGATGCTTATTTTTAAAGATACAATTTTGTCACTTGTTTCTAGTATTCAGATTAGTTCAAATGATTTATTTAAAGTTGGAGATTGGGTTGAAGCACCTCAATTTGGTGCTGATGGTGATGTTGTTGATATTGCTCTTCATACTATTAAAATTCAGAATTGGGATAAAACAATCAGTATTATTCCAACACACAAGCTCGTGGACTCTTCGTTTAAAAACTGGAGAGGAATGTCTGATAGTGGAGGTAGGAGAATAAAGAGATCAATTAAAATTGATATGAATAGTATAAAATTTTGTTCAGAAGAGATGATTGAGAAGTATAAAAATATCAAAATATTAAGAGAATATATTAATAATAAAGTAAAAGAAATTAATGAGCACAATGAAGAAAATAATATAAGTATTGATGCTCAAATAAATGGCCGTTCGTTAACTAATATTGGTACATTTAGAGCCTATATTGAATCGTATTTGAAAAATAATAGTAACATTCATGATGGGATGACGTTTTTAGTCAGACAACTTTCTCCACAATCAGATGGAGTTCCTATAGAAATATATGTTTTTTCAAATGATACAAATTGGGTTAATTATGAATCTATTCAATCAGATATTTTTGATCATTTACTGGCTATTATTTCTGAATTTGATTTACGGGTTTTCCAGAACCCAACGGGAAAAGATTTCAGTGACTTTTCTCAGTAATTTGTTTAAATGACAACCTAACAAAAGGAGTAAGAAATATGCCTTCATTTGACATTGTAAGTTCATTTGATATGCAAGAAATTGATAATGCTATTAATATGGTAGTTAGAGATATTGCCAATAGATATGATTTTAGAGGTAGCAATACGAGTGTTACCCTTGATAAGGGGGATAAGTCCATTACTATATTGGCAGACAATACAATGCAACTAGCTGCAGTTGTTGATATGATTAAATCTCGTGCAATTGGGAGAGGAGTATCTTTAAAAGTCTTTAAGTTTCATGATGAAGAGACAGCTGCTGGAACATCTCTGAGACAGAAAATTTCAATGAAAGAGGGAATTGATAAAGATAGAGCAAAAAAAATAAATAAGATGATTAAAGACAAAAAATTAAAAGTTCAATCTCAGATCCAAGGAGAGCAACTTAGGGTTACTGGTAAAAAGATAGATGATTTACAATCAGTAATCTCTATGCTTAAGACATCTGATTTAGATATTGAACTTCAGTTTATAAATATGAAAAGTTGATTTGAGTATTTTATTTTGTAAATTAATACAAGCAAATGGGGGAATTATGAAAAATATATTTATTTTATCGATATCTATTATATCCTTTATTAATGCTCAGACTTATTGTGCGGGTGATCAAATAAGTTTAGAGCATCAGAATGAAGAGCATATAGTTGGAGCAGGTTTTGAAGATTATGAAGTAGGAGATATCTTTAAGCTATCTGATTGGAATGGAGCATTAAACGGAGGTCAATATCATATAATATTTGTTGATATGAGTGCAAGTTGGTGAGGCCCTTGTCAATCAAATGCTCCCATAGTTGATGGGCTAGAAGAAGATTGGGCAGAGTATGGTGTTAAGTTTGTAACATCATTATCAGATCCAGGCCAGCCATATTCATGCGAACAGTGGCAGTCAAATTTTGGTAATTCTGATGCACCCCTTGTGATTGATGAAAATCAAAGTGGTAATAATGGTCTCTTTGAAAGACTTCATGATTCATGGAATGCATTTCCTACGTTTGCGATTATTGATCATACCATGACCGTTAGAGCTAAGCCATGGACTCTAGATGGTAATACGAATTCAAACTCCTGCGATGGCTCCAATAGTACAATTAATGGATGGAGTGGAGGCTCTACCAGTAATTTCTTACAACAGTTAGTTGATGAATGTGGTGATTTATGTTTAGGGTGTACAGACTGTGATGAGGATGGAACACAGGATAGTGAAGATAATTGCCCTGGGCTTTATAATCCATCCCAGGAAGATAGCGATGATGATGGGCTTGGTGATGAATGTGATGATTGTCATAACCTTCCTGGTGATGTAAATGATGATTTAAGTTTTGATATTCTGGATGTTATATCTACCGTAAATATAATTTTAGCCGGAGGAATATCATCACCTGATTTTACTGAATGCCAAAAAGCTGATGCTGATCTTAATGTTAATGGTGTTATTAATATTTTAGATGTCATTCAGCTTATTAATCTTATTTTAAACTAATATGGAACCTTTTTTCCAACCTTGGAGCGCTGATCATAAATTTTATATAATTATTATGGCAGCGCTTTGGGTTTTGATACCTTTTCTATCAAATAAATATTTAGGTGAAGATTCAGTTAAGAAAGTTGCACTGCTCTTAGTTGTGTCAATAATAGGTTTAGAGTTAGTTGATGATATATATCGAGTGTTTGATGAACGGGGTTGGTTTATCACTACTGATTTACCACTCCATATGTGTGGATTTTCAGTTTTTGCAACTTCTTGGGCGCTAATTACAAAAAATCAAACAGTATTTGAACTTTCATATTTCTGGGGTTTTGGCGGTGCATTACAGGCTATCCTTACACCGGATCCAAGTAGTATAGTTAATCACTTCTACTTATTTTCATTTATGGTTTCCCATGGATTGATAATTTTAAATGTTCTATACCTTATTTTTGTATTTAAAATGGTATTAACTAAGGGTGCACTTTTTAGAACTATAATTATTACAAATATTCTATTAGTTGGAATTGCATGTATTAATTGGTTACTAGATGCAAATTATTTCTATATTTTTGAACCTCCCCCAGTTCAAAATCCACTTATTATGGCTAGAGAGCATCCATTATATTTTGTAAATATGGAGGTTATTGCGATTCTGGTTCTCTATATAATTTCTATACCCATGCTTATTTATAGAAATAAAATTGAAAAGTAAAAGATTTTTATTACCCTATATTTTTACATCATTTTTATTTGCTCAAAATTTAAATCTATTAACTTATAATATACATGGCCTCAATCCTATTATTGCAGGCGATGATCCATATTATAGAATACCAACAATCCTTTCAAAGATTACAGAATATGATATCATTTTTTTTCAAGAAAATTGGATTTATGATAATAATTCTTTTTCATCTATGCTTGAAAACTATAATGTATTTACAACAAGCGATTCAAAGTTCTTTTGGCCTATAAATAAAGTTATTAACTCAAATGGTGCTGGATTATCATTGGCGATATCTAAATCAATGGATATAATAGATTCAAATGAATATTTATTTGATAATTGTAGTGGATGGTTATCTAAAGATAATGACTGTTTAGCATCTAAAGGATTTCAACATTTAAGAATTCGTATAAATGGAAAAATTTTGGATTTATATAATACACATTTTGATGCAGGTAGAAGTGAGTCTGATAAAAATACACGCCTATCTCAATTAAATCAACTTCAAAAATATATTAAAGCTAACTCTACTAATTATCCAGTTATCATTGCAGGGGATTTAAATATTCTCTATGAAAGCAGTGAATATAAAATAATTGATTCATTTATTATTGATAATCAGTTTGTATTAGCTGATTGGTCAAGTGTTTTATCAAAAAGTAAATTTGGAAAGCTTGACTATATACTTTATAAATCTTCGAATGAAACAGATATAAAACTTGAGAAATGTAAAGTTGATACCAACCTTAGAGGCTTAAGTGATCACCCCGCGATACAGGCAGTATTTAATTTAGAAAATTAGAAAGAATACTATAAAGTTTATGATTATAAATTAATTTAAAGTTAGATAGATAAAGCGCTACTAAATATGTCACAGACCCTAGGATTAATCCGCCAATCACATCAGTGATATAGTGAATTCCTAGCCCAATTCTAGATATTAGTATTAATATCATCCAAATTAAAAATAGTGGAGTAAGAAAAAAATCTTGATTGAACATTAGAAGAGTTATTAAAGCCGCAGAAGCACAATGCCCAGATGGGAAACTATACTGATCAGGAGCTTTGATCAACATTTTTGTGTAATTATATTCATAAGGGCGATTTCTTTTAACATATTGCTTTAATGTAAAATATATTGGTACTTGAAATAGTATGAATGCTGTACCTCCATAAACCCAGATAAAGGAAGCTTGTTTATTGGTCAGTACGTTGTTAGTTAATTCAGGTAAAAATGGAAGAATAATAAAGTAAAATATATAAGTTCTTCCTCCACTGGTATGGGTTATATAGGTAAAAAATGAAGCAATGAATTTATTTCTAGAAAAATAATTATTTAGGATTTGGGTTAAGTAGAGGTCAGCATTAAATATTCTTTTCATATAGTTCTAAAAAATGCCGATTTAGTGATAATCGGCATTTAATATATATCTTTAATGAATAATTATTTTGTAAAGTTTAGACTCACGCATAGCTCTGGAGTAGATATAACAGTAATAGATATAGAGCTACCATCAAAGTTAAGCTCATTGCCTTCAAAGAGACTATCATCATTTACATCGTCCATGGTATATATATCTGAATCTCCATCTAAAACTCCTGAAGATCCATCATCCCATGTTCCACCTACAGGCTCAAGCACGCATCCACCCTCTGTGAGAATTTCACATGAAGTTCCATTCCAAAAAACGAGATCATCTTCAAAAGCATTACAAAGTTGTTCTGACAAATCATTATAGTCAACGCATACACCTTCGTACGAAATAGTATAAGTGTTATCATTGTTTATATTTAGCTGAATATCCGATACATCATTAATAACCATATTATCAGCTATTAACATTTCTGTAAGAGTTGAATCAGTATCCCATTGATTAACTACAAATGAAAGCTGAATTGCATATACTGAATCTGCATTAGTGTCATAAGTATCCCCAGCTGTTGGTGATTCACACCAGCCCTCTGGCTGGCCATTACATATAATATCTACTTGAGTTTGAGCAGAATGCTGTTGAAGCTCTATAACTAAATAAGAGATGTAGTCATCAAATGAAAGATTCTGTTGACCACAGTTGGGAGAATATAGATACTGATCTGAATTCCATTGACCATTAATAAGAGTAGGAGATGGTCCAGATGAACTATCATTTGCACATGAATAAATCAAAAGGGATAATAAAGATAAAATTAAATATTTTTTTATTGGCATTGCTAATCCTTGAGTTGTTGAAAAGTTTACCATATCTAAATATAAAAAAAATAACTTTCAATTTTTACATAATATTACAAATAATAATGTGGAATTAATTTTTTATAATCAATAATATAATAATATGAAAAACATAAAAATATCAATGATGGTACTAATGATTTGTTTGAGCTATTCACAAGAATCGTTTAATACTCAATTTATTTCTAATTGGATAGGATCAAATGAAAATTATTGGCCCGATAATATATCCGACTATAATGATATTTGGGGGTATGAGGCTGAAGATGGAACATTATATGCTTTAATTGGAGGATGGGATGGGACATATATAGTTAATATTTCATCAAATCCTGATTCGCTTGAGCTTGCATCGTTTATTCCAGGTTCACAATCTAGTCACAGAGATATTAAAACTCACCAAAATTATATGTATGTAGGGACAGAGGCAAATATGCCAAATTCAACGCTTTATGAGCAGGGTGAATATTTTATCGAACCTCAAGGAATTCAAGTTATAGATATTCAGGATCCTTATAATCCAGTAATCCTCGATGAGTGGGATGGCGTTGTTCAATCTCATAATGTGATGGAGGCTGATGGGTATTTGTATGTTATTGGTTCAACAGATGAATTCAGCCAAGATGGTGAATCTGAATCGTGGGGTTTAGATGATTTAATTATTTTAGATCTTGAAGACCCTTCGAATCCTACAAAAGTAGGAGGCTGGAGTGGTGAATATCTACATGACGTGTGTATAGATGGAGATTTACTTTATGGTTGTGCTATATATGCTGATGAGATGTATGTTTTTGATATAAGTGATAAATCTAATCCATCATTAATCTCAACTTGGCCGGGTATCCCGAAGGCTCATGCTTGTTGGGTTTCAGAGGATAGCCGAACAGTTTTTACTGGTTCAGAAACCACTGGTGGGCATATCATGTCTTGGGATGTTAGTGATTTATCAAATGTAGAATTTCTTGATGCATGGCTTCCAGATGGTGGAGAGAACTGGTCTGCTCATAATGTTTTTGTCTTGGATGATATGCTTTACATCAGTTACTATATTTATGGACTTCAGGTATTAGACATCACTGACCCCTCAAGCCTTGAATTAGTTGCATTCTATGATACCTTCGATCAAGAAACGGATTATATTTATACTGGAGCATGGGGAGCATTTCCTTATTTTGGATCTGATAATGTTTTGATTTCAGATAGGGTTACAGGACTTTATGTCGTTGACGTTGAGGGAGCTGTTGATGATCAACATGGAGACATAAATCAAGATATGGAAATTAATATTATGGATGTCATGATTTTAATTAATTTTATTTTAGAAGAATCAATTCCTACGGATTACGAATTCTTTGCTTCTGATTTTAATGAGGATGAAAGACTTGATGTCTTAGACGTTATTTCTTTAGTAAATATTATTCTTCAGAATTAGAGCTTGGTGGTGCGCCTTTGCTCTTATCGTAAATATTCAATATTTCTCTTGTGACACCATCTACATCATTATGTTTCTTTAATAGATTACTTTCAATGTTAGAAATTCCAGTAATCCTTTTGTAGGTTTTGTACTTAAACTCTTCTTTTTGTTCTGGTTCTTCAGCTACAGGCTCTGGTTTTACTTCAGGTTGATTTTGACATGAAAATAAAAATAATGCGAATATTAAATATTTAATCATTATATAATTTAAGACTTTGCCTTTGTTTGAAGCAATAATGCTGCCCCAATCTGAGCAGATAGCTCTTTATGTTTACTCTCAAATATATCTATTTGATTTTTAGCATATGATGGGCAGTTATCTTTGATTGTGGATTTCATAGAGTTACTAAAATATTTAAAGGCTTTTGATACACCACCTCCGATGGAAATCATCTGGGGATCAATCATATTTATAAAGTGACTCATAGCAAGACCAAGATGTACTCCAAATTCATCCCAAACATTTTGAGCATCCTTATTTCCTAAACAGGCTAAGTCATGCACCTCTTTTGGTGTTAGTTTTTTCTTAATATTTTTTAAAGTCATTTTCTCTATTCCAGAAATTGATATATGTGTCTCCCAGTTGCCATGCTCTAAAGGAGAAATTGCATACTCTGCTGCCATACCATGTCCTCCTGAAAAAATCTTTTCATTTATTATAATACCAAAACCAAGTCCAGTTCCCAATGTTAAAGCGCCAAAAACTGAAGGATTGCTTTCTTGTTTTTTCCATTCACCAAGGGCGAAAAGATTAGCATCATTTTCAATATAAACAGGAAGACTAGTTCGAGATTCAAGCTCACTTTTAAGATTTACATTTTGTAAAAGAAGTAAATTTGGAGTATCAAGAATCATTCCACTTTTTGAATCTAGTGGACCCGGACATGCGACTCCAATTCCAATAAGTTCATCACAGTCAAAGTTATTAACTTGTCCAACTAGTGAATCAAGAAGCTTATTCGTTGAACTAATATTTGATATAAATTCCTTTTGTGAGGTTTTTATTATATTTAAATCTTCATCAAAAAGTGAAGATGAAAAGGTTGTTCCTCCAATATCAATGCCAATAATTTTTTTGCTCATAGTCTAATTCCTAAACATTAAGTTAAATTTATATAAGAATTATTAAAATAATGGTATTAAATTTATTCAATTAGTTATCAATGGTGGGTGTAGCTCAGCTGGTTAGAGCACCTGATTGTGGTTCAGGGGGTCGTGGGTTCAAATCCCATCACTCACCCAAAAAAAGCAAGCCAAGTTGGCTTGCTTTTTTTTTGTTTAATTTTTTTTGTGATTTAAATCATCTTATCAATCATTATCAATAATATTGTGTAGGCTTTGACCATTAAATTTTATATATTTCAGAACGGATGAAATAAAAGATTTACCTTGGAGGAGGATCTAATCTATATATATCTACATCATACTGTTGTATGTATTGGGCATTTTCGCTTTATATTCTCACGTCGAGAAATGCTCGCCTTTATCCAAAAAATATTTAATAAAACTTTACACATAAACACACACTACTTAGGAGCTAATTATGCACTTACTTAAAAAGTCAATACTATTAATTTCTTTATTTTCGCTTGTTTTTACTGCAGAAAAAGTTGCAGTGACAGCAGAAGGGAATACGAATGATGGACGAAACTGCGCTGAAGGTCAAACTGCTGACTGTAATGGCGATTGTTTTAATTCTCAAACCTTAGAGTCCTTTATCGGGGATGGTTTTTGTGATGATGGGACCTATGGAATGGTTTTGGTTTGTCTTGAGCATAATTGTGATGGAGGAGACTGCAATAACGGTGATCCTTCAGCTGATTGCTCTGGTCAGTGTGGAGGAAATCATTTTATCGACTCATGTGATGAGTGTGTTCTTGAATTTGTCGATGGTGATGGTGACCTTGTAGCAGATAGCTGCGATGTGTGCCCACTTGATGCAAACGATGATTCAGATGGCGATGGATCTTGTGATAGTGATGATGCGTGCCCATTAGATCCAGATAATGATTTAGATGCAGATGGTATTTGTGGAGATGTAGATACTTGTCCATTAGATGCAGATAATGATATAGATGGTGATAGTGTGTGCGGTGATGTAGATGTGTGTCCACTTGATGTAAACGATGATTCCGATGGTGATGGATCTTGTGATAGTGATGA
>Ga0160422_10001071_pt1 | contig 16946 bp, 19 predicted proteins | sample Fk160mmetaG_FD_108192 | JGI IMG/M metagenome (GOLD analysis project Ga0160422, IMG submission 108192) | Marine microbial communities from the Central Pacific Ocean - Fk160115 60m metaG | ecosystem: Environmental > Aquatic > Marine > Oceanic > Photic zone | place: The Central Pacific Ocean... | reverse complement strand
TTGGCAGTCTTCTTGGCTGCCTTCTTACGAGTGGCCTTCTTGGCAGTCTTCTTGGCTGCCTTCTTACGAGTGGCCTTCTTGGCAGTCTTCTTGGCGACCTTCTTACGGGTGGCCTTCTTGGCAGTCTTCTTGGCTGCCTTCTTACGAGTGGCCTTCTTGGCAGTCTTCTTGGCTGCCTTCTTGGCGACCTTCTTACGGGTGGCCTTCTTGGCGGTCTTTTTGGCTGCCTTCTTGGCGACCTTCTTACGGGTGGCCTTCTTGGCTACTTTGCGAGTGGCCTTTTTGGCCGCTTTTTTTGCCACCTTGCGGGTGGCTTTTTTGGCTTTCTTCTTTGCCATATTTGGTTCCTTACTCTGTACAACTCGGTCGGAGTCATAGTCGGACAAAGTTGCAACGACGCCGTTGCAAAGAGAAGTTGTATCACAGTCGGGCCAAGACGGAAACAAACTTGAAGAAAACCTGCAACTTCTGGGGACTCAAAAAGGACAAATATGCACCATCAAGCACTTGAACACGTTGACTTTTTGTGCTCATCAGAAGCCGCTCGGAAGACTTTTGCGTTGCAATGGAGTGTCCCTCTTGGTTCCGCACGAGGCAAAAGTGATCGGAATGGTTTGTCTCCATTGCATGCTGAATTGGCCCAACGCGGTGGTGGTGGCCGCGATGCCAAAGACTTTGCGTATGCCCTCGATGAGCTCGGGGTGCGGCGTTCGATTCGCTTGGGAACGCACTTTTTGCACATCGACGCCTTGGGTCTTCCCGAAGCTCTGTTGCCCGCCCTCTCACTCTGTGCAGATGTGATCCGAGAGCCCAATATCACCCCTGAACACCTTAAATCAGCGAAATTATTGGTAAATCAAGGTCGCCGCAGCATTGAAGATGACCCAGGTGAACTGGCCCGTGACCACCTTCGTCGCCTGCATGCCCCGGCGCCTTTCGATCGAGGTGCATACGGATGCGAAGAAGTTGTGGAAGCCGCTACTCCAGAAGTGATGCTTGAAGATTGGACAAACTGGACGGGGTACCGAGGAGGGCGTGTTGTGGTTGCCGGCAAGTTGGATGCCGCGCGAGTGGTCGAACATCTTCAGTCCGAGTGTCAACGCATGACATGGTCAAATCGGACCTTGGACCCTCTTCTTTTGAAAGCCCCTCATGATCCTGTCAAAAAATTTATCGAGCGTCCTCTGGCCCAAGTTCATTTGGTGTGGGCTTGGTCCGCGCCAACGCTGCATGATCGTCATCGGGCGGCTTGGCAAGTTTTGTCACGTGTCCTTGGTGCGAGTGGTTCGGGGCGTTTGTTTTATGAAGTTCGCCAAAAACGGAGTTTGTGCTACGCCGTAGGAGGTGGCTGGGCCCCTTCTGATGACTTTGGAAGATTTATGGTTTCTGCCGGTACTACGCCAGATCGAGCCACGGAGACGGTTCGAGTGGTGGAAGAAGTCATGCAGGGCATTTTGAAGGACCGACCCAATGCGGAGGAAATCGCTCGAGCCAAAGAGGGGGTTCTTTCGGCCCTCACATTGCGGAGAGAAAGCACGGCGGCTCGCGCCAGCGTGCTCGGCAACCATTTCACCACCTTTGGGGAGGTGTGGGATCCACAGAAGGAGGTGCAGTCCATTGAGGAAGTCAATCAAGCTGCGATCGATGAAGCGTTGTCCGCATGGGCACCAGGGATGCCTTGGGCGGTCGCTTTGGGGGCAACAAACCCGTTTTTGACACCGTGAGCTGATCTATACTGGACAAGTGCCTCAACCTTTGAAAATTTCTGCTGGAACCCGGGTCCGAGTGACCCAGCAGCTGCCCCGTGGGGCAGAAACTGCCTGGTCCACCACCACAGAAGGCGTGGTGCTCCGGGCCCGACAGGCTGAAACTGGCTCGTGGTTCGCGCACAGCCGGAATGATCGCTTGTGGCTCGATCGGCTGGAGATCCAAAAGGACGATGGGGAAATCACCACTTTGAATCTCGATCAATTTTCTGTTGTGCAGACGCTCGAGAACGCAGGCTGACGGATGTCGTTGTTGACGGCGGTTGGACTGCGGGTCCAAGTTGGCCACCAGGTGCTGTTTCGTGACTTGGGGTGCACCATCGAGCCTGGACAACGGATCGGGTTGGTGGGCCGCAATGGCACCGGAAAAACAACCCTCTTGCAGGTGATCTCGGGTGAGCGTGAACCAGATTCGGGCAAAGTTGCGTTGAAACGCGGCGCCCGGGTGGGACTTCTTCGTCAAGATCCTGAATTTACGGCCGGTGACACCGTTCGTTCCGCGGCAGCCCGAGCTTTTACACCCTTGATCGAAGCGATCGCGACATTGGAAGCAGTATTTGACGCCATGGGCGAAGCATCTCAAGACGAACTTGAGTCTTTGTTCGACAAGCAAAGTCGACTGGAAGACGAAATTGAAGCCTTGGGCGGACGCGTTTGGGAACATCGAGTGGAAGAAGCACTGGCTGGAGTTGGTCTCGGTGATCGAATGCAACAACCCGTTGAGGGTTTGTCCGGTGGTGAACGGGGGCGGTTGGGCTTGGCAACGTTATTGCTTGAAAATCCTGATGTTCTTCTGCTCGACGAACCCACCAACCACCTGGATATCGCGGGTAGGGAGTGGTTGGAGAATTTTCTATCGGAGACTTTTCGCGGCGCTGTCTTGGTGGTGAGTCACGACCGGGCTTTGCTTGATCGACTGGTGGGCACGATTGTCGAGTTGGATCGTGGTCAACTGGAGGTGTATTCAGGCAACTATTCCAGTTTCCGTTTGGAGCGTGTGGAACGTCGGAAGACACTCATTCGAACTTGGGAAAAGCAGCAAGACCGGATTCGCCACGAGCAGTCTTTCATCGACCGCTACAAGGCAGGTCAGCGTGCTCGTCAAGCCAAGGGCCGAGCCTCTCGATTGGAGCGAATGATCGAAGACGAGGGATTGGAGAAGCCACTCGAATTGGACGTGGTCGATCTTGATTTGCCCCACCCGCCTCGCAGTGGTGATCTGGTCCTCAGAACAGAGCAACTTGGCGTGCAGCGTGGGGACCGGGCGTTGGTGACTGGGCTCGACTTGGAACTTCGCAGAGGAGATCGCCTTGGCATCGTTGGTCCCAACGGAACGGGCAAGACTTCTTTGATTGCCACCCTCTTGGAAGAGACCCCTCCGTCTTCCGGGGGCTTACAAATTGGCTCAAGGCTCAAAACAGCTTGGTTCCGACAGCGGCACGAGGCATTGGATCCTTCGTTGGTGCTTTGGCGGCATCTGCAGGAAACGTTGTCTGAGGGTCGAGGTCGAGATGTCACCGAGCAGGAAGCTCGGAATCTTGCTGGGGCGTTTTTGTTCAGTGGCGTGACGCAAGACAAATGTGTTGGTGACCTTTCGGGCGGCGAACGTTCGCGACTGGTTCTCGCCGGGTTGCTCGCCACCGCCCCCAACTTGCTGGTGTTGGATGAGCCGACCAACCACCTGGATATTCCCACGGCCGAACGGTTGGAGCAGATGTTGACTCCCGATGCTGGCTGGGAAGGCACGATGGTCCTGGTGAGCCACGACCGCGCGTTGCTTGATCAGGTGTGCACGCGGTTGTTGATCCTCCATCCTGACGGTCAGCATGAACTCTTCGATGGTGCGTGGTCAGCTTGGCGTTCACGACAGGTCATGTCCGAAGGCGATCCGGAGAAAAAAGAAGGCAAAAAAGAGCGCAGCGCTGGTGCGTCTCGCAATGCCCCCACTGGGCCCACAAACCCACACTCTCATTTGTCGTTGGAACAGCTGGAGAGCAAGGTGATGGACCTAGAGGAACAGTTGGCCAACACCGATCAAGCGCTTGGTGAGCCTGAAGTTTGGTCCGATCCGGAGAAGCTCAAGTCTTTGCAAGACGAGCGCTCTTCGATTGAAGAAGAGCTCGGCCCATTGAGCCAAGAGTGGGAGCGCAGAGCGTCTGGAACGCCTTAAGCATCGGAGATGAAGTCTGGAAACTTTGGGTTTTCCCGGTCCAAATTGATCAAATGACAGAGATCGATCGGGTGAGAACAGGGGTGCCGTCTTGATCCAAAAATGCCACAGTGACGGTTTGGCCCTCGGTATTGCGGAGAGCAGATTGTTCCACCACATCAGCTTGGAACTGTCCACCGTTGGCTTGATAGGCCTGTTCAAACATGACCTTGTCGTTCAAACGAATTTGGACCGTGGCGATGTTCTTCGGAAGGCCTCGGCTGAGCAGCACGAAGTCTCCAGTTAAGTCGTTCCACACCAGCTGACCACTTCCGAGATCGGCTTGCTCAAACTGGAGCACCTTGTTGGCGCGATTGGCCAGGATGCCATTGATTTTTGGAGAAATCTCAAGTGCTTCGAGGTTTCGTTGCCTCTGGTTGCTGCGGGCCTGTTCCCCCTGCCAAGTCAAAGATTGGTTGTTCAGCATGATCATGGCCAGCATGCCGGCAAACATGGCCAAGGCGGCTGCACGCCAAACTGCTGCGGAGCGGGTGGCTTTGCGATGGATATTGGCTTGCCGGTTGAGGGTGAGCTTCAGGTGATGTTCGGGCGACTGCTCTGCGGCCCGTGCGGCGGAGGCAATGCATGCCGCTCGAAGATGGGAGGGAGGCGTGACCATGGGCAGGGGGGCTTCGGCGGCCCACTCCGCTTGAAGGGCTCGAGCCGTTTCTCGCTCCGACCCCGGCAGTTGTCTCAAGAATTGCTGCAACTCCACGCTCTCGGACTCATCGAGGAGGCCCAAAGCGTCAAGAATGAGATCATCCTCCAAAGTAGAAGGTTCGTCAGGATGGGAGACACTCTCTGTCACGGTGGTCCTTTCGCATTGGATTGCGGCCCGGTTGCAGCCGGAGCCTGAAGAACATCAAAACTTTACATCTCGGGCTTTGGCCCCTCTCGCATCGCGGCTAAAGCGCGAGAAAGGGCACTTTTTACGGTCCCAAGGGGGGCTCCAAGTTGCTCAGCCGTCTCTTTGAGGGTGAATCCTTGGAAATAAGTCCTGGCCACCACCTCTTTTTGGAGCTCGGAAAGCCTTTCCATTCGAACCCTGAGTTCGGCACGAATTTCCATGGGGTCCTCGGTTTGGTTCGGTCCATCGCCCATGGGATCGGACACATAGTCTTGGGTGGTTGGGCGTGTTTGCTTCCGGCGCAGGCGGTCGATCATGTGTCGCCGAGCAATCAACATGACCCAAGTCACCAATTTGGCTCGATCGGCATCAAAGCGATCTGCAGTCCGCCAAAGACGTATAAACACTTCCTGTACAGCATCTTCGGACTCTGATCGATTCGGAAAAAACTGCCAAGCAACGCGAAAAACCAGCTTTCCAAACCGATCGTACAACTCGCCGAACGCCGCTTCGTTCCCCGAAGCGACCTCGTGCATCAGTTCTTGATCGCTGAGTGGCATGGCTTTCTGAGTGTAGTCGGGGCCAGAATTGGCTGAATTTCAAATTCAAGGGTTCCTCTTCTGACACGGAATTGATACAAATGGAACATGTCCAGGCCCGAATCAGTCAACATTCCAGCAAAGCGCGGCTTTAGCCTCGTGGAATTGGTGGTGGCGCTTGGCGTGGGGCTGAGCATTTTGGCCCTTGTCTTTCCGGCTTTGTCCGAAGCCAGAACACTGGCAGTACGAAGTGTGACGCAATCCAATTTGCGACAAATTGGTGTGGCGACCCACGCCTATGCCCAAACTCGATCGGGGAAACTTCCAGAATCGCTTCCGGCGGAAATTGGTCGCTTTGCTTGGTTGAATTTGGTTCGACTTCCACGTGATCCGGACCGGGGAGATGCACGTTGGGATGGGTTTGGCCAGTTGTTTGCCAATGGGTACACCGACACAGGAGAAATTTTTCACGCTCCAACCGTCGAGGGTGAGCCCACTTGGACCCACGATGTCTCCTACCGCTGGGCGACCCCAAGGCCGGATGAGTTCGAACCCTTGGCATGTTCATACGACTACTGCGGTGATCTGCGATGGGAAGCCCAATCCGCCGCCCGCCGCAGAGTCCGACGAATTGACGATCGGCACTTGGTTCTGGCCACTGACGCCATTCGCTGTCCAAACATTGGTGGACAAGGCGGATTCAGCGTCTTGCGTGGAGACGCTTCGGTTCTCTGGTGCGATCGCCCCGTACTCGCATCTCAAGCTGGAATGTTGGCGGAGGACGACTCATTCCCTGCCATCTGGCGTGCCATCATTGACGCATCCCACCAATGATCCTGTCCGTTGACGGTGATCAGCTCATCCGATTCATGGGGTGGTTCTGATCAGTTGCGCTCGTTGTGGGAGGTGATCGCCAACTTCGGGGCGGCACGTGCTGTATTCCACGCATGTCCACTGATCGCTCAAGAGCAAATGGTCCAAATGCAGTATCGGAAATCGGGCCGGCCAAGTCATCACCGGACCGTTTCCAGCTTGGTCAAATGCGTGGGTGTGGTTGGGAAAGGCTTGTTGCATCGACGCGGCATTTCGAGGGCAATTGAAGTCTCCAAAGACCAAGTCCGCACCACAAGGTCCGAGACTTTCCTGAATACGTCGTGACGTGGCCATGCGGGAAAGGCGTGGATCGGAAGGACAGTCCAGTGCCACAAAAGTGATGGACCCATCCGGATGCTCAATAGATCCGCGGGCGATATTCAGTGGGTGTTCGTTGGTGTGATTTTCTCTCAACACAACTTCGCAGGTCATGGGCCATCGGGAAGCGAAAAGGAACGGCCACTGCACTCTTTGATAGGGAAGCTCGTTGAGTTTCTCTTTCCATGGCAATCGCAACACCGTATTGATATTGACCAAACACAAGAAGTCGGTTTCGAAACCTTTGACTGCTGCGAGGGTCATCTGGGCACGAGTTTCATCAACTTCTTCCACCGTCCAGTGCATGAAGGTGATGGGCTTTTGTTGATGATTTGTTGTTTTTCTGGGCTTCCAATCTTGGACGCACCAGTGCATCACAGTGATGAGGCACAAAGCGCTGCTGATTTTTTTGAGTGCTTTCGCGTTTCCGAAAAAGACACCAAGGATCCCAAGCAGTGGAATCATGAAAGTTGGTGCCCAGTGCAAGATTTGGATGCTGCTGAATTGATCAGTCAGGTACTGACCAGCGAGGAACAACCCTCCAACCAGCATGACTGCGACACAGAGCACGGCTCTGATCGATTGCAATCGAGGTGTACTTCTCACAGGTTGATCACTGGAATGGGAAAAAGATTGGAATCAACAACACCATCAACAAGCCTCGCAGGATCACAAGTGGGAGACCAACTCTGGCATAGTCCAGGAAGTGGTAGCCGCCAGGACCGTACACCATGAGATTTGTGGGGTACGACACAGGAGACAGGAAAGTTGAACTTGCGCCAAGAATGACCGCCGCCGCGAAAGGCTCTGCTGCCAGTTGAACAGATTGGCTCGCCGCGAAAGCAACAGGAAAGACCAATACCGCCGCGGAGTTGTTTGAGATGAGATTTCCAAAGACCACCGCCAACACGTAAACGCAAGACAAAATGGCCAGAGGTCCATACGGCGCGGCCAGCATCAGAAGTTTTTCAGCGATCTGTTCGGCCGCCCCCGTGTGTTCCATAGCGCGTCCAATGCCGATGGCCGCCCCGATGACCAGAAGCATGGGGTAGTCGATTGCCGCTCGGGCCAATCTTCCTGGCAAGCAGCGGCTCAGCACCATCAGGCCTGCTGCGGTGAGTGCGATCACCGCACTGTCAATGGGGGCAAGGGCGATCGCCAAAACCATGGCCAGCACGATGGCAAGAGCAACCTGCGATTTGCGGTGGTTGGGGGGTCGAGAATCTTGCACCCTCGAGATGACATCGAATTGCTCGCGTGCTTCACCGTCGGACAGAAATTTTTCATTGGTGTCTAGGAGCAGGGTGTCTCCTCGTTCCAAGACCATGTCGCCAATTTTTCCTTCGAGGGGAACGCCCCCTCGGCGCACCGCAATGATGGCCGCATTGAATCGCGTCCGGAACCCAATATCACGCACAGACCGCCCATGGAACTCAGAATCCCATGACACCACTGCTTCCACCAACGTTCGGAGTTGATGGGCTCCCTGTACTTTTCTTGCCTGTCCATCGAGCATCTCGAGTCCTCGAATGTTTCGAAGATCTCGAACCGAATCCAAAACACCGGTGAACCACAACAGGTCGCCTTCAAGGACGGTCTCTTCCGGACCAGGAGCTGGGATGTCTCTTCCCTCTCGTTCGATTCTTGTCAGGTACACGCCAGGAAGATGTCGCAAGTCAGCCGCTTCTACGGTCTTCCCCACGAAGGGTGCATCGCTTCGAACCCGCATCGCCAACTGGTAGTCCCGGGTATCCAAACTTGGGGGCTCAGCGGGTTGACGTTCAGGAAGAAGTTTTTTGTTCGTCAGTGCGATGACCACGACCCCAAGCATCATGAGGGGAAGACCTATGGCTCCAATTGCTAGGAATGAGGGAACGCCATTTTCAACAAGTCGAAGTGGCGCTTCAGAGGCGGCCAGCACCACATCCTGTTCTTCTTCGTAATCCAACAACATTTCCAATATCACGATGTTGGATGAAGTTCCAATCGCGGTTAATGCCCCACCAAAAATGGCGGCATAGGACAGTGGAATGAACAGTCGCGAAGGGGAAAGGCGAAGCCGTCGACACCAGTCTCCCAAGATGGGAAGGTACATCGCTACCAGCGGAGTGTTGTTCATGAGGCCGGACAAGAGTCCCACCGGAAGCATCAACCGAAGTTGGGCGCTGAGCAGTCCTTTGGGGCGTCCCAAAAGCTTCCCGGCGATGAGATGCACGCCACCGGTTTCTCGCAGTCCCGCTGCGACCACATACAACGCACCAATCATCACGACGGCTTTGTGACTGAACCCTGAGAGGCCGTCTTGAATGGGGAGAATTCGATCTCCTCCTAGGATTTGATCCGCCAGCAGCAAGAGCAGAAGTCCGCCAACCATGGCGGTGTCGACGCCAATCCGTCGACTCATCAAAGCCGCCGTCACCAAGCCGATGACACCGAGGACAAAGAGACCTTCGGCGCTCATGTGGCAGACCCCACGGCATCGAGCAACGCGCTGTGGATTTCTGGGGCGGCTGCGATCACTCCAGTGTTTGCTTCGAGTCCGCGTCCGTGACTGAAGTCCAGTGGTTTGCCAAAGATGTCGGTCACGGTGGTTCCAGATTCCATTGCCACCAGTGCACCCGCGGCGTGGTCCCAGATCCGCTCGACATAACGCTTCCCGGGTCTAGGCAATCTCAAATAAGCGTCGGCTTGATCGCGGGCAAGGAGGCCATATTTGGCCTGAGAATCCAGTCGCACCCCAGTCCACTCTCTTCCGAGGGCTTGCATGGCGGCGTCAACGGCGGTGTGGTCGGTGTGAGCGGCTTCGACGGAAGTGCACACCCGCACCAGTCCTTCGCATGGCTTTCTTTTGACTGATGTCAGTGGGCCTTTCATCCCACCGGTGGCACAGCCCTGCCCAGCTTCGGCGGCCACGATGACCCCTTGACCATCCACCTTTTCGGGATTTTGGGAATCGGCAGCGTGCAGGTTGGGGCAGCCCAAGACCCCCAGAGTGGGATGGCCATGGCACACCAGGCCCAAAGCGACCGCAAAGTGTTCCCCGCGAAGAAAACCTTTGGTCCCATCGACAGGGTCAAGCACCCAGTACTCCGGCGCGCTGGCGTCGTGCCCGCCATGATCAAGAAGGGCGAGGACATCTTCGGGTGATTTTGTCCCAATTGCCGAAGACACGGTCTCTGTCACCAGGGTGAGCAGGGCGTTGTTTTCGGGTGCGCGGAGTACGGCACTGGTCTCTTCACCGACCAAAGGGGTGCCGCCATCAGCATCACGCAGAATGGAAGCCACAATGGCTTGGGCGGCGAAGTCCGCCACGGTGACGGGGGACCGGTCGTCTTTGGTCAACTCGGAGACTCTGCCCAAGTCGTGTTGAACAGATTTGGCTGCGAGTGAGGCTTGCCGGACGGCATCGGTGGCGATATTCAAGCGCATAGAGCCCTATCGGCTCTCTGACGTGGCTTCCTCAGGTGGATTTCGGCCTGTTCAGGCGGAGAATGAGGATCCGCAGCCGCAGGTGGCGTTGGCGTTGGGGTTGTTGAAGACAAATCCACGCCCCATCAATTCGTCTCGGAAATCAACGGTGGTGCCATTCAAATAGAGGTAACTCTTGGGATCGCAAATCACCCGGACCTCCACCAGGTTCTCGGATTCGGCGGAATCCTCCGCTGCTTCACTGGCCTTTCCGTCGACAACCAGAGCCCGGCAGGTCCAGACTTCGTCGGTTTCCTTTTGGTTTTCAGTCAGATCGAGCAAGTACGAGAAGCCCGAGCAGCCTCCACCTTTGACCCCAACCCGGAGGCAGGTGGTTTCAGGGTTCAGGTTCTGCTGCTTCATGATGTCGCCAACTTCTTTGATGGCGGTTGGGGTGACGATCACAGACATGATTGATTCCTTCGGGTGCGATCCAATTGGTCTGGGTTTGGTGTGGTTTGGTTCAAGATTTGGTTTCGGGCGGTGGTGGGTTCGAGACGGTACTCAGTGGTGGTGGTGATGGCCGTGGTCGTGGTCGTGGTCGTGATGGTGGTGATCATCTTCGATTTCATGACCGTTTTTCTTCTTCCAATCGTTGATGGCCGTTCGGATGGAGTCTTCAGCCAAAACCGAGCAGTGAATTTTGACCGGAGGCAGAGCCAACTCATCGACGATCTCGGTGTTTTTGATGGCCAAAGCTTCATCGACCGTGCGTCCTTTAATCCATTCTGTGGCCAGGGAAGAAGATGCAATGGCCGATCCACAGCCAAAGCATTTGAATTTGGCATCCTCGATTTTTCCGTCATCGTCCACCTTGATTTGGAGCTGCATGACATCACCACATTCTGGGGCACCGACGATGCCAACCCCAATATCGGAGCGGTCTTTGACGTCAGATGACGATCCGAAAGAGCCAACATTGAATGGCTTTTGGAAGTGCTCGATGACTTTTTCGCTGTAGGCCATGGTTTTCCTTTCGCAATTGACCATACGTTGGTCAACCCGGTTTGGTTCAGTGCGATTGCCACTCGATCTTGGAAATATCGACGCCTTCCTTCCAAAGATCGAACAAAGGGCTCATCGCCCGCAAATGCTCCACGGCGGCAGTAATGCCTTCAATGGCCTGATCAACTTCAGCCTCCGTGGTTTGCTGTCCAAGGGACAGCCGTAAAGAAGAGTGGGCCAATTCATCGCCAACTCCGAGTGCTTTCAATACATAACTTGGCTCCAGAGACGCTGAAGTGCAAGCCGAACCTGAAGAACAGGCAATGTTTTTGATGCCCATCATCAACGATTCACCTTCCACAAAACCAAAAGAGATGTTGGTCATATGTGGCAGACGTCGTTCACGGTGCCCATTGACGACCACCACGTCAAGCCGAGACATCAGCTCGTTCTCAAGCTTGTCGCGAAGTGTCCGGAGGCGTTTCCCCTCAGCTTCCATCTCTTCTTTGGCGATGGCACAGGCCGCACCCAGTCCCACGATGCTGCTGACGTTCAAGGTGCCGGAGCGGAATCCGCGTTCGTGGCCACCGCCATCTTGGATGGCTTGCAGACGCACACGGGGTCGACGTCGCCGAACATACAGAGCGCCCACACCTTTGGGCCCGTACATTTTATGAGCCGAGAGAGACAGCAAATCGATGTTGTTGGCTTCCACATCGGTAGGGAGTTTGCCCACCCATTGGGTCGCGTCGGTGTGGAAGACAGCACCGTGTTCTTTGCAAATTTTGCCCATCTCAGAGATTTCATTGATGGTCCCGAGTTCGTTGTTGGCCCACATGATCGACACCAAGATGGTGTCATCTCGAAGAGCGTCTTGGACCATTTGGGCGGTGATGATGCCATCGGCCCCTGGTTCCAAAAGTGTCACATCAAAACCTTCGCGTTCCAATCGGCGGCACGGGTCGATGACAGCCTTGTGCTCATGGACCGCAGAGATGATGTGTCCGCGGTTTTCGGAGCCAGCCGGGGCTTTGGCATACATTCGAGCAGCGCCTTTGATGGCGATGTTGTTCGACTCGGTCGCGCCCGATGTAAAAATGATCTCCTTGGGTTGGGCCCCCAAGAGGTCCGCAACTTGCGATCGCGCCGTGTCCACACCATTTTCGGCTTCCCAGCCGAACGCGTGGTTTCGGCTGCTGGAGTTGCCATAAATAGAGGTGAAGTATGGCAGCATGGCGTCCACCACCCGCTGATCGCAGGGCGTGGTCGAGGCGTGATCAAAATAGATGGTGGTGTCTCGTGCAGTCATGATTTGTTGCTACACCTCATTCTAGCCAAACCCCGACCAAACATTGCCAGAACGTCTGATCTACGATGACGAATTCGTGACCAGATTGACGGAAAATGCAGGTTTAGAAGCGTTTTTGGGCGGCATCTTTGTACCGACCATGGGCGGGTTGCACGAAGGGCATCTGGAATTGGTGCGTACCGCCAAACGTTTGGGTGGTCCGGTGGTGGTGAGCGTTTTTGTGAATCCTGATCAATTCGAAGACCAAAATGATTTTGCCGGTTATCCGCGCCGGTTCGAAGCGGATGCTGGATTGGCCGAATCAGCGGGGGCTGATGTGGTCTGGGGTCCTGCCCAGCAAGATATTTACCCGAATCGGATTGAAGTGCCAACGCCAGAACTGCCCAGCGTGGCCATCAAGCCAGGTCTTGAGGACGCCTACCGGCCAGGGCATTTTGCTGGGGTGGCTCGGGTGGTGCAGCGGTTGTTTGATTTGGTGCAACCGCAAGTGGCTGTTTTTGGTGAAAAGGATTGGCAGCAACTGCAAATGGTCCAAGCCATGGTGGATCGAGACGGCGGCCCCAGAATTCATGCCGTGCCCACATCGCGCGAAGCCGATGGGTTGGCCCGCTCCAGCCGAAATGAGCGGTTGTCTGACGCATCTCGGCCCAAAGCGCGGGCGGTGTATCTCGCCTTGCAAGCCGCTGCGGCGGCAAACCATCCATCCACCGCAGAGAAGATGATGCGAGACACACTTGAATCTCACGGCCTTGAAGTTGAATATGCCGCGGTTCGTTCCTCCGCGGGCCTGCGGCCGGTGGACGATTTTTCTCGCCCCAGCCGAGCGTTGGTGGCGGCTTGGTTGGATGGTGTTCGGTTGATTGACAACTTGCCCATGCCAGTGTGGACCTAGCATTTGGGTATGGCTGCGCCGCTTCTCCTGTACGGGGGGACGTTCGATCCTCCGCATGCCGCCCATGGCCGTCTGCCTCAATTGGCTGGCCAAGCCATCGGCGCGTCACGGGTGGTTTGGATTCCAGCGGCCCAGAATCCGCTTCGCACCGAGCAGTCAGCGCCGCCCGAGGATCGGGTGGCCATGCTGGAGGCTCTCCTGGCGGGAAACGCCGAGGCGGAAATTGACCAACGCGAATTGTGCCGCGGCGGTCCCAGTTACTTCATTGACACCTTGCGATCTTTTCGGGCGGAAGACGCAAGCATCCCGCTCCGATTTTTGATCGGTGCGGACCAAGCCCTGCAGTTTCGGCGTTGGCACGACTGGGAACAGATCTTGGATTTGGCCCATCCGGTTGTTGCCCCGCGGCCACCCCATGATCGGGTGGCACTGGAGCTGGTGCTCGAGCAATTGGATGAAGGACAATCGAGGCCCGGGTGGTGGCGAGGGTCGGTGTTGGATTTGCCGCTGGACGATGTGTCGGCCACCAAACTTCGAGAAGCATTGGCCGAATCGGACCACGCAGCTTTGCGGGCCGGCATCCCCGAGTCGGTGTTGTCGGTGATTCGCGCCCGAAGTTTGTATGGGAGATCCGATGCCTGAATTGCCTGAAGTCGAACACGCAAGATCGCTCTTGGAGCGGTTCGTGGTGGGGCAACGAATTGCCAAAGTTCGAGTTGGCCCCGACACCATTGTGTGTGCCGAGGACCGTCCGCAGAAGATCGCCAAGACCTTTCGTGGCGCAGTTATGGAAGTTCCCAATCGTCGTGGGAAACAGTTGTGGCTGCCGTTGGTGGGCCGGCCGGCGGTGTTGGTTCATTTGGGAATGACGGGCGCGGTTCGTGTGCGCGGAGAACAAGGCTTGCAGTTGGTGGCGCACGGATCGGTGGAAGAGCATTGGCCGCCTCGGTTTGAAAAATTCTGGCTGAAGCTCGAGAACGAAGTTGAAGTGGCCTTTACGGATCCCCGAAGGTTCGGTCGACTTCGTTTGCGCAAAGATCCCCTGCACGAATCTCCCATTTCAGATCTTGGGCCGGATCCCATTGTGGACCAGATCGACATATCCGCCGTGAGCGATGCGCTGTTGCGTCGCCGAGCGCCGATCAAGAGTGTGCTGCTGGACCAGAAATTTTTGGCTGGGGTTGGCAACTGGATTGCGGACGAAGCGTGCTACCAAGCCAAACTCAACCCCCATCGACTCGGTGTGGAACTCGAGCAAAAAGAAGCCAAAAACCTGGTCAAAAAGACCATTTCAGTGATTCAGAAAGCCTGTTCAGTGGATGCTGAAAAAGAACGCTTTCCACGCACTTGGCTTTTCCACAACCGGTGGGGCAAGGTAGAAGGAGCTCGAACCGCCAAAGGCGAATTGATTCAATTCAACACCATCGGTGGACGCACGACCGCTTGGGTGCCAGTTCGTCAGAGTTGAGGTGTGTGCCGCGGGCGTGCACGCCGATGATCACATGGGCTTCTCTTCGATGGTCTGGTCATAGACCTCAAGAAGCTTGGTTTTGTCGAAGATGAGTTCTTGCCTCGACATGCCAGTGACCTCGTAGAACGGCGTCAACTCGATAGCGTCACAAGGACACGCCTCTTCACACATACCGCAGTAAATGCAGCGAAGCTCGTCGATATCGAACATCTTGGGATACTTTTCCCGGTCGTCCCAAGGTGATTCTTCGGCGGTGATGTGGATGCAGTTGGCGGGGCAGGCGGTAGCGCACATGTAGCAAGCCACGCAGCGGACCCGGCCATCTTCGTCTTTGTTCAAGCGGTGAACGCCACGAAAGGTCGAACGCTCTTGCCCACCATCGACCACTGGTCGGTCATCCCGCTTTTCTTCGGGATACTGGACCACATAGATGTTGTCTTTGTTTTTTCCCGGTTTGGTGACATTTCCAAACAGGTGTCGGAAGGTCGTGCCGAGCCCTTTGGCAATCGCAGGCAGAAAAATGGCTTCGGCCGCGTGCATGGGCTTTGGGGTGACATCGATGATGGACTCTTCTGCGATGACCATGCAAACAACAGGATAGTCGCACCAGAACCCGTAGCATCATGCATATGTCCAATCTCGATCCGGGAAATGACCGCAGAAGAACCATGGGCCGAGGGGTTCGAATGGCCGCGATCGGCACCCAAACGGCGGGTTACGTTCTGGCAGGTTGGTGGCTGGGGGGTTGGCTGCATCCCAGTTGGGGGGCGAAATTGGGGGCCATGCTCGGCGTGGCGGTGGGCATGACCCATCTCATTCGCAGCGCGATGCGTTTGCAGCGGTCGTTTGAGCGGGAGGATCGAAGAAAATGACGCAAAAAGACACGCTTGAGACTGTTTCACTGCCTTTTGGGGCCATGGTTATGGCCGGCGCGGTTGGTGGGGGACTGGGACTGTTGGGTGGGTGGTTGGCGTATCCCTCCGCTTCGATGCCATCCATTGTGCATGGGGCTCTGGCCGGCAGTGGTGGGTATGTGCTGGGCAGCATGGTGCTTCTGCCGTGGGTTGCGCGCCCTCTGGAACAGTGGATGGCCATCTGGCCGGGCGCGTTGTTGAGCCGGCTCTTGGCGACGGGGATCTTGGCTTGGCTGCTATACTTCCGCCCCCCTGAGGGGGATGACGGGTTTCGCACCGCGTTGGTGGTTTCCCATGTCGTGTCGATTTTCCTTGACGCGGCGCTTCTTGCTCGATGGTCCCGCTCGCTGGGCCAAAATCCCGTGCACGAGTCCGAATAGACACATGCCCACTGCCTTCCTGCTAGCTGCTGCCGAGTACGACCCCAAGACGCACGTCCAAGATGTGTTGTTGATGGGTACGAAGGATGCCCCAGTCCTCACGATGCACATGGTGACGCTTGCCCTCAGTGGCCTCATCACGGTGGCCCTGTTGCTGTTGGTTTCGAAAAGCATCGCCACGGGACAATCGGGTGAGGGCAACGCGCGGTATCTCACCAAAAGCCGCTTGGGTCAATTCGTGGAAGCCATGATTTGCTGGCTCCGCGACGAAATGATCGAGCCCGTCCTTGGCACGAGCGCCACCAAGCGTTGGCTGCCGCTGCTCTTGAGCTTGTTCTTCTTCATTCTGGTGAACAACCTGATCGGGTTGATCCCAATCGTGGACATGCTTCACTTGGGCGGCATGCACACCACTCCGGTTGGCGGTACTGCCACCGGGAACTTGGCCATCACCATTGGTCTGGCAGTGGTGTCTTTTGTGATCATTCACCTGCACGGCATTCTGGAATCCGGGGTTGGCGGCTGGTTGGCCCACAACTTCGCGGGCTTGCCGGTCTTTGGTTTAACCAGCAAAAAAATAGGTGATTTGGGCCTTTTGCCCATCGCCCTTTTGGTCTTTGTGATTGAGATCGTCGGTCACTTGATCAAGCCATTTGCGTTGGCCGTCCGTTTGTTCGCCAACATGGTGGCGGGGCACACTGTTATGGCCGCCCTCTTTGGTCTTGGCCTGGGTGTCTTGAAGGATTTGACCGGCCCAGAAATCGGAACGGTTGTTGGTTCCGTCGCCGGCTTCGCCTTCTACTTCCTCGAATTGTTTGTGGCCTTCTTGCAGGCTTTCATTTTCATGTTCCTCACCGTGGTGTTCTTGAGCTTGTTTAACCACCACGACGACCATGAGGACGACCACGCTCACGATGCGGCGGAGCCATCCCCCGCACATTGATGTATTGAACCTTTGGCGGTTCACCCTTGGCGGGGGGTTGAACGGCCGGACCTTGAAGACCGCCGGAGTGCT
>Ga0160422_10001070_pt1 | contig 16951 bp, 14 predicted proteins | sample Fk160mmetaG_FD_108192 | JGI IMG/M metagenome (GOLD analysis project Ga0160422, IMG submission 108192) | Marine microbial communities from the Central Pacific Ocean - Fk160115 60m metaG | ecosystem: Environmental > Aquatic > Marine > Oceanic > Photic zone | place: The Central Pacific Ocean... | reverse complement strand
TCGATGAAGAAAAAACTAGACTAAAGGTTGCAGTTTCTATATTTGGTCGTCCTACACCTGTTGAACTTCAATATGGTCAAGTTGAGAAATTATAAGGTAGATAGTTATGGCAAAAGAAATTGAAGGTTATTTAAAATTACAAGTTCCTGCTGGTCAAGCAAACCCATCACCTCCAATAGGTCCTGCCTTAGGTCAAAGAGGTTTGAATATTATGGAATTTTCAAAAGCTTTTAATGATGCAACTAAAGATGAAGTTCCTGGAACACCTTTACCAACAACTATTACAATTTATGTAGATAAATCATTTACTTTTAAGGTTAAGACTGCACCTACAAGTTACTTATTGAAAAAGGCAGCTAAAATTGATAAAGGATCACAAACACCTGGAAGAGAATCAAAAGGTTCTGTTTCCACTGCACAATGTAAGGAAATTGCAGAAATAAAAATGAAAGATTTAAATGCAAACGATCTTGATGCTGCTGTAAAAATTGTTGAGGGCTCAGCAAGATCTATGGGTATGGAAGTTAGGGATTAAAATGTCAAAAAGAGGTAAAAGATATACTTCAAACGAAGATGGTATTGATTTTGAAAAAAATCATGAATTAAAAGAAGCAGTTGCTATTATTAAATCTAAAGCAAATGCAAAATTTGACGAAACTATTGAGGTTTCTATGAATCTTGGGCTTGATCCCTCTCAGTCAGATCAAACTGTTAGGGGGGTTGTTAGCTTGCCTAATGGTATTGGTAAAGATGTCAAAGTTGCTGTATTTGCCAAAGGCGATATTGCAAAACAGGCTGAGGATGCTGGTGCCGATTTAGTTGGTGGTGAAGAGTTAGTTGATGAAGTTGCTTCAGGTAAAATCGATTTTGATCGTTGTATTTCAACTCCAGATATGATGCCTTTGGTAGGAAAGTTAGGTAAAGTGCTTGGACCGAGAGGTATGATGCCAAATCCAAGAACAGGAACGGTCACTAATGATGTTTCAGAGGCTGTAAAATCTTCAAAATCAGGTGCAGTTGAATTTAGAGCTGAAAAAGGTGGTGTTGTGCATGCTGGAATTGGTAAGGCTAGTTTTTCAGAAGATGCCATATCAGAAAATATTAAAGAATTTATTAATGCCGTTCGAAAGGAAAAACCAAGCGGCGCTAAAGGAACATATATAAAAAAGATTTCTCTGAGTTCCACAATGGGACCTGGAGTAAGAATTGATACTGGAGGCATTTAGAGTATTTGGTATCAAATGCATATTTGAAATATGCAAACTGTCCTAGATTATGGGTGTTTTTAACTTAATGTGTTTATCACTCCTATATGAGACAGGTAGAGAGACGACTAAGAATTTTTTTCTTAATCGGTTCAATATCAGGACAGCCGGTTATTCTACATAGTTGTTTGTAGAATTTTTTGTTGTTAGACCCTTTGTGGGTTTGTATTGGAGAAAGTTTGTGGATAGAGCTAGTAAAGAAAAAATTGTTTCATCATTAAATAAAGCTTTTGACGAATCCAATTTTTTAATTGTAACTCAAAATGAAGGCTTAACTGTCGAAGAAATGTCTTCTCTAAGAAACACTCTTAGAGAGGAAGCTGATACATCTTTTAGAGTTGCCAAAAATAGTTTAGCAAAGATAGCTGTTGATAATACTTCAGCTAAATCTCTTGAGGCTATGTTTAATGGTCCTACAGCTATTGCATTTTCCAATGAATTAACTTCATCACCAAAAATTATTGTCGATTTCGCAAAAGATAATGAAAAATTATCAATTGTAGGTGGCATGATGGATGGCGAATTAATAGATAGTGAAGTTATTAAAAAACTTGCAATTCTTCCTACAATGGATGAGTTAAGATCAAAAATTATTGGAGTATTAAATGCTCCTCTAACTAAAATTGCTGGAATTTTAACTCGACCAGGTGGTCAATTAGCTCAGGTAATTCAAGCAAAATCTCAATTACCAGAATCTGAAAATACAACAAATGAAACCACTGCAGAAGAAACTGTATCAGAAGAAACTGCTACGGCAGAAGAAACTGCATCAGAAGAAACTGCTTCAGAAAAAGAAACTGATTAAATATTATAAAAACTATTATTAGGAGAATATTATGGCTGATTTAGAAAAAATTGTTGAAGAACTATCAAGTTTATCCGTTTTAGAGGCTTCTGAGCTTTCAAAGTTACTTGAGGATAAATGGGGTGTCACTGCTGCAGCACCTGTAGCTGTTGCTTCTGCGCCTGCTGCAGGTGATGGCGAAGCTGCTGCTGAAGAAAAAGATTCCTTTACTGTTGTGCTGGCTGCTGCTGGGGACAAGAAGATCAATGTCATCAAAGAGGTTAGAACTATAACAGGTCTTGGATTAAAAGAAGCTAAAGATTTGGTGGAGAGTGCTCCAAAAGACTTAAAAGAGGGTGCATCAAAGGATGAAGCAGCTGAAATTAAAGAGAAACTTGAAGCTGCTGGCGCAACAGTAGAACTTAAGTAATCAATTTAATTTTATTTATTTTATAATATAACTTTAGGGTTTAATTAATATGTCGCAAACATTGCAAAATCGTAAAAGACTGAGAAAGACTTTTCAAAGAAATGATCAAATTGCTGAGATGCCTAATCTCATAGAGGTTCAGAAATTTTCGTATGAACTTTTTTTACAGAGGTTTGTTTCAGGTAAAGATAGGCTTGATAAAGGCTTAGAAAATGTTTTTCGTTCAGTTTTTCCGATAAGTGACTTTAGCGATACCTCGACAATTGAATACATCTCTTATTCTTTTGATGAACCTAAATTTGACACTGATGAATGTATTCAAAGAGGGTTAACATATGCAGCTCCATTAAAAGTAACCCTTAGACTCATTGTCTTCGATGTTGATGAAGAAACTCAAGCTAAGTCAGTCAAGGATGTTAAAGAGCAAGATGTTTATATGAGTGACTTACCACTGATGACAGAAAATGGTACATTTATAATAAATGGAACTGAAAGAGTTGTTGTGTCTCAGATGCATAGAAGTCCTGGAGTTTTCTTTGATCATGATAGAGGAAAAACCCATTCCTCTGGAAAAATACTCTTTGCTGCAAGAATTATTCCTTACAGGGGTTCTTGGATGGACTTTGAGTTTGATCCAAAAGATATTGTTAATGCAAGAATTGATAGAAAGAAAAAAATTCCAGCAACAACAATTTTATATAGCTTGGGTTATGACTCTGAAGAAATTCTATCAATGTTTTATAAAAGCGAGGACTACACAAAATACAAAGATGGTTGGAAAAAAGATTTTAAAGCAGAAAATATTGTTGGCGGTAAATCTCTTTTTCCACTCGTATCAAAGGGAAAAGTAATTGTTGAGCAAGGTAAAAAGTTTACACCAAGATTATTAAAACAGCTTGAAGAAAAAAATATTAAAGAATTAGAAATATCTAATGAAGAGTTAATCGGAAAATTTATTTCAGAGGATATTGTTAATATCGAGACAGGCGAAATATTTGCTGAAGCAGGGGAAGAAATTACAGAAGAATTAATTGCTTTGTTTGAATTAGAAAAAATTAAATCAATACCTGTTTTAGTTATTGATAACATTAATTCCAGCCCTTTTTTGCGAAACACACTTGCCCTTGATAAATCAATAGATAAAGAAACAGCATTGTTTGAAATTTATAAAATTCTTAGACCGGGTGAGCCACCTACAGTTGAAAGTGCCACTGCTTTATTTGAAAGCTTATTTTTTGACTCTGATCGCTATGATTTATCTGATGTAGGCAGGGTTAAACTTAATATGAGACTTAATCTTAATACACCAGATACAGTGAGAGTTTTAACTAAAGAAGATATCGCATCTGTCTTAAAAACTTTGGTAGATCTTAGAGATGGAAAGGGCGACATCGATGATATTGATAATCTTGGCAATAGAAGGGTAAGATCAGTTGGTGAACTACTTGAAAATCAGTTCAGGATTGGCCTGCTTAGGATGGAAAGGGCTATAAGAGAAAGAATGAGCTCTGTTGATATTGACGCTGTAATGCCTCAGGATATTATAAATGCAAAACCAATAGCTGCAACTATTAGAGAATTTTTTGGTTCTTCGCAATTATCACAATTTATGGATCAAACAAATCCTTTATCTGAAATCACTCATAAAAGAAGAGTTTCAGCCCTAGGCCCAGGGGGATTGACAAGGGAAAGAGCTGGTTTTGAAGTGAGAGACGTTCATCCAACCCATTACGGTAGAATATGTCCAATTGAGACCCCTGAGGGTCCCAATATCGGTCTTATAAATTCATTGGCAACATATTCTAGAATTAACAAATATGGTTTTATAGAAAGTCCTTATTTAAAAGTTATCGATGGAAAGAAAACAAATGAAATTGTTTACTTGTCAGCAGTTGAGGAGAGTAGATATAGGATTGCACAAGCTGATGAGCCTGCAGATGAAAAGGGTAATTTACTCTCTGAACTTATTAATTGTAGACATGATGGTGATTTTGATCTTGTTCCTCCTCCTTCAGTTGACTTTGTTGATGTTAGTCCCCAACAAACTGTGTCAGTTGCAGCTGCATTAATTCCTTTTCTTGAAAACGATGATGCAAATAGGGCTCTTATGGGATCAAATATGATGCGACAAGCTGTTCCATTGGTAACAAATGAAGCTCCTTTTGTTGGAACGGGTATGGAAGAAACTGTTGCAAGAGACTCAGGTTCGTCTGTGGTTGCTACTAGAGATGGTATTGTTGACCAAGTTGATTCTCAAAGAATTGTTGTGACGTCTAAAGGGGATCTGGAGGCTGGTGACTTAGGTGTTGATATATATAATCTTAAAAAATTCCAAAGATCAAATCAATCAACCTGTATGAATCAAAGACCATTAGTTAGAGTAGGAGATCAAATATTCAAAGGCGATATTATTGCTGATGGTCCATCTACTGACTCTGGAGAGCTTGCCCTTGGAAAGAATGTTCTTGTAGCTTTTATGCCATGGAATGGATATAATTTTGAAGATTCTATATTGATTTCAGAAAAAATTGTTAAAGACGACGTATTTACTTCGATTCATATTGAAGAATTTGAAGTTATGGCTAGAGATACCAAGCTTGGTTCAGAGGAAATAACTAGAGATATTCCAAATGTAGGTGAGGAGGCTCTCAGAAATTTAGATGAATCAGGAATAGTATATATAGGAGCTGAAGTAAAACCAGGTGATATTTTAGTTGGAAAAGTCACTCCAAAAGGAGAAAGTCCAATTACACCTGAAGAAAAACTTCTAAGGGCCATTTTTGGTGAAAAAGCTTCCGATGTAAGAGACTCTTCACTCAAGCTTCCTCCTGGAACAAATGGATCTGTTGTTGATGTCAGAGTTTTTAACAGACATGGTATCGAAAAAGATGAGAGAGCCCTTGCTGTTGAAAGAGAAGAGGTTGAGAGATTATCTATCGATAGAGACGATGAGTTATCAATTTTAGATAGAAATATTTTTTCTAGACTCAAAGCATCTTTAGTTGGGAAGATGGCTGCATCTGGTCCAAAAGTCTCAAATGAAAAAACAAAGATTGACGAAGAATTACTTAACAATATCCCTAAAAATTCTTGGTGGGATTTTGTAATGCAAAATAATAGTGTTCAAAAAGAAATTGAGAGCCTTCGTAACCAATACAATGAGAACAAAAGTCAGATTGAAAAAAGGTTTGAGGATAAGGTTGAAAAAGTTAGCAGAGGTGATGAATTATTACCTGGCGTAATGAAGAGCATTAAAGTTTATGTTGCTATAAAAAGGAAATTACAGCCTGGTGATAAAATGGCGGGGCGCCATGGTAACAAAGGAGTTATTTCTAGAATTGTTCCTGCCGAAGATATGCCATACTCAGCCGATGGAAGACACGTTGACGTTGTTTTAAATCCATTAGGGGTTCCAAGTAGAATGAATGTTGGACAAATTCTTGAAACACACCTAGGTGCAGCATGTGCGGGTTTAGGTCAACAAATTAATAGTGCCTTAAAATCATATGAAGCTGATGGTAATATTTCCAATGTTAGATCTACTTTGGAGGGTATATATAAACCTTCAGAAATTAAAAAATATGAAGATGGTGATCTAATTGAAATGTCTCATTCTTTAAGAAAAGGTGTTCCTATTGCAACTCCAGTTTTTGATGGTGCAAGAGAAAACGATATAAATGACCTACTGGAAAAAGCTGATTTAAATACCAGTGGTCAAATTACTTTATATGATGGACGAACTGGTGAAAAGTTTGATAGACCGGTGACAGTTGGTTATATTTATATTTTGAAATTACATCACTTAGTTGATGATAAAATTCATGGTCGTTCAGTTGGCCCTTATAGTTTAGTTACACAGCAACCGCTCGGTGGTAAAGCCCAATTTGGCGGTCAAAGATTTGGAGAGATGGAAGTGTGGGCTCTTGAAGCTTATGGAGCAGCTTACACTCTTCAAGAAATGCTGACTGTAAAATCTGATGATGTAGCTGGTAGAACAAAAGTTTATGAGTCAATAGTAAGAGGCGAAGAAAATTTTGAATCTGGTGTTCCAGAGAGTTTTAATGTGTTGGTCAAAGAAATGAGATCGTTAGGATTGAATGTAGAATTGCAAGATTCTTCAGATTAATAGGTTAGCCTTTTAAGGGTTAGTTATTAATAATTTTATATGAGGATATGATGAATAAAGAAGTTTTAAATCTATTTAACCAACCAAAATCTGGTCAAACTTTTGATCACATTCGTATTGGTATAGCTAGTCCTGAAAAAATTCTTTCATGGTCTTTTGGTGAGATAAAAAAACCAGAAACAATTAACTATCGTACATTTAAACCAGAAAGAGATGGCCTTTTTTGCGCAAGAATTTTTGGTCCAGTTAAAGATTATGAATGTCTATGTGGAAAGTATAAAAGAATGAAATTTAAAGGCATTGTATGTGAGAAATGCGGTGTTGAGGTTACTCTTTCGAAAGTCAGAAGAGAGAGAATGGGGCATATTGAATTAGCCTCGCCAGTTGCTCATATTTGGTTTTTAAAATCTTTGCCCAGTAGAATTGGGTTAATGCTTGATATGATGCTTAAAGATCTTGAGAAAGTCCTGTATTTTGAAAGTTATCTAGTTTTAGATCCTGGTTTAACTCCATTAGATAATCTTCAGTTGTTAACTGAAGAAGAATATTTAGATGCTCAAGATGAATATGGTGTTGATAATTTCAGAGCTGAAATTGGTGCTGAGGCTATTAGGTACTTATTAGAAAATATTGATCTAGATCAGGTAAGTGAAGACATAAGGAAAGAAATAAAAGAAACAAAAAGTGAATTAAAGCCAATAAAATTGGCTAAAAGATTAAAGCTTATTGAGGCCTTTAGAGAGTCAGGAAATAAACCTGAATGGATGATTATGAAAGTGATACCTGTAATTCCTCCAGAACTGAGACCTTTGGTACCTCTTGATGGTGGCAGATTTGCAACTTCTGATCTTAATGATCTCTATAGAAGGGTTATAAATAGGAACAATAGATTAAGACGTCTTATGGATTTGAGGGCTCCAGATATTATCATTAGAAATGAAAAAAGAATGTTGCAAGAGTCAGTTGACGCTCTCTTTGACAATGGCAGAAGAGGAAGAGTTATTACCGGCACAAATAAAAGACCATTAAAATCACTTTCTGACATGTTAAAGGGAAAGCAAGGGCGTTTTAGACAAAATCTTCTTGGTAAAAGAGTAGATTATTCAGGACGTTCTGTGATTGTTGTTGGACCAGAACTTAAACTTCATCAATGTGGATTACCTAAAAAATTAGCCCTAGAGTTATTTAAACCTTTTATTTATTCAAAGCTAGAGTCATTAGGGTTTTCATCGACTGTTAAGCAATCTAGAAGAATGGTTGAAAGACAAACTCCAGAAGTTTGGGATATTTTGGAAGAAGTAATTAGAGAGCATCCAGTTCTTTTAAACAGAGCTCCAACTCTTCATAGGCTTGGAATTCAAGCTTTTGAACCTGTTCTTATTGAGGGTAAAGCAATTCAATTACATCCCTTGGTTTGCGCCGCATTTAATGCTGATTTTGATGGCGATCAAATGGCCGTTCATGTACCTTTATCACTAGAAGCACAGCTTGAAGCAAGAGTTTTAATGATGTCTACTAACAATATTCTTCATCCTGCTAGTGGTGAACCAATTATTGTTCCAAGTCAGGATATTGTTTTAGGTCTTTATTACTTATCTCAAATGAAAGATGGTGAACCTGGAGAGGGTAAAAGCTTTGATAGTGTAAATGAAATTAGATTTGCTTTAGAAAATCAGTCAATAACTCTTCATTCCAAAATAAATTACAGACTTGATAGCAAAGATGGAGAAAAAACTACATTTGAAACAACTCCAGGAAGAGTATTAATTTCTGAAGAGTTACCTGAGAATGAAAATGTTAAGTTTGATATTGTAAACAAACTACTTACAAAAAAAGAGATTTCTAAAATTATTGATGATGTATATAGACATTGTGGGCAAAAAGATACTGTAATTTTCTGCGATCATATTATGAAGCTCGGTTTTAAAAATGCTTTTAAGGCTGGAATTTCCTTTGGTAAAGATGACATGATTATTCCCGAAGAAAAAGAAAAAATGATTGAAGAGACTCATGCTTTAGCTACCGAGTTTGAGCAGCAATATATAGATGGATTTATTACAAGAGGTGAGAAGTACAATAAGGTTGTTGATGCTTGGGCTAAATGTACCGATAGAGTTGAAAATAAAATGATGGATAAAATTTCAACAACATCTATTAATGAAGAAACAAATAGAGAGAATGATGTTAACTCAATTTATATGATGGCTCATTCGGGCGCTAGAGGATCTGCGGCTCAAATGAAGCAATTAGCAGGTATGAGAGGGTTAATGGCAAAACCTTCTGGCGAAATTATTGAAACTCCAATTATTTCTAACTTTAAAGAAGGATTAAATGTTCTTGAATATTTTAATTCTACTCACGGAGCTAGAAAAGGTCTTGCTGATACAGCTTTGAAAACTGCTAATTCTGGTTACCTTACCCGAAGATTAGTTGATGTTGCTCAAGATTGTATAATTACAGAGGTTGATTGCAAAACTGAAAATGGTATTTCTATGACTGCTGTTGTTGATTCAGGTGAGGAAATAGTTTCGCTTTCTCAGAGATTACTTGGAAGAGTGCCTTGTGAAGATATTATTGATCCAGGTACAAACGAAGTTATTGCCAAAAAAGGTGAAATTATTGAGGAATATCAAATTCCTCTTTTAGATCAAGCAAACCTTGTATCAGTTAAATTAAGATCTGTTTTAACCTGTGAAACTAAAAGAGGTGCTTGCGCTACTTGTTACGGACGGGACCTAGCAAGAGGAACACCGGTTAATATCGGTGAGGCTGTAGGTGTAATTGCAGCTCAATCAATTGGTGAGCCAGGTACTCAGCTAACAATGAGAACTTTCCATATTGGCGGAACAGCTCAGGTTATGGATAATTCTTATGTAGAGTCAAATGCAGATGGATCTGTTAAGATTGAAAATTTAAATATCCTTAAAGACTCTGATGACCGTAATATTGTTATTGGCAGAACTACAACAATTAATGTTATTGATGAAAACGGAACTGAACGAGCTAGTCATAAACTTCCTTATGGGTCTCAGTTATTAATTAATGATGGAGAAAAAGTCAAAAAAAGCCAAAGATTAGCTCAATGGGATCCTTACACAATTCCAATTATTACTGAGGCTGGCGGAACTGTTGCTTTTGAAGATCTTGTAGACGGAGTAAGTATTGGTGAAGTTTCAGACGAATCTACAGGTATAAGTCAAAAAGTTGTTATTGATTGGAAAAACTCATCAAAATCTGGTGAGTTAAAACCATCAATGGTTATTAAAGACCCTGATGGCAATATTGTAACCTTAGAAAACAATAGAGAAGCTAGATATTTAATGTCAGTTGATGCTATCATTTCCGCTAGTGACGGAACTAAAGTAGGTGCCGGGGATGTTATTGCTAGAATCCCTACAGAGGGCGCAAAGACAAAAGATATTACAGGTGGTCTTCCTAGGGTTGCCGAGCTATTTGAGGCTAGAAAACCAAAAGATCATGCAATTATTGCTGAAATTACTGGTAGAGTTGAATTTGCTCGTGATTATAAAAATAAAAAGAAAATTGTTATTCACCCTCTTGATGAATCTGAGCAGGAAGTAAGTTATTTGATCGCAAAGGGAAAACATATATCTGTTCAAGATGGCGATACAATTGAAAAAGGCGATTATTTAATTGATGGAAACCCTGCGCCTCATGATATTTTGTCTATTTTGGGCTTAGAAGCTTTAGCAAGTTATCTTGTTAACGAAATTCAAAGTGTTTATCGTCTCCAAGGTGTTACAATTAATGATAAGCATATAGAGGTTATTACCAGACAAATGCTTCAAAAAGTTGAAATTTCTGACCCCGGTGATAGCGCTTTTATTGCCGGTGAGCAGCTTGATAAACTTGAAGCTGAAGAAATTAATGAAAAATTATTATCTAAAAAACAACAACCAATGGTCTATAAACCTATTTTACTAGGTATTACTAAGGCCTCTCTTCAAACTAGATCTTTTATTTCTGCAGCATCTTTCCAAGAAACTACAAGAGTTTTGACAGATGCAGCAGTTTATAGAAAATCAGATCATTTAATAGGATTGAAAGAAAATGTTATTGTTGGAAGGCTTATTCCAGCTGGGACAGGTAGTTCTATTCGCCGTCTTGAGAATGATGCAGCAGTAAGAGATGAAAAATTAATTTCTGAAAATGCTAACAATGTTGAAAATGAAGAAATTGAAGCCGTAGAATAATTAAAAAAATACTGTTTTTTTCTTGACTGAAAACAAATACAAAGCTACTAAGACAACGCTTATGACAGGTCGTAGGAATTTTCCTAAACGCTGCCGCGCCATTCGCAAAAAATTATAGTAACTTATTCATTATTTTTTAATGAGTAAAATCTTATTGGGGAACATAAATATGCCTACAATTAACCAATTGGTTCGCAACAGAAGAGCAAATATTGCAAAAAGAAATAAAGTTCCTGCTATGGAAGCATGCCCCCAAAAAAGAGGTGTTTGTACTCGTGTTTATACAACAACACCAAAAAAACCAAACTCTGCACTAAGAAAAGTTGCAAGAGTGAGGTTAACTAATGGTTTTGAGGTTACAAGTTATATACCTGGTGAGGGTCATAACCTTCAAGAGCATTCTGTAGTTTTAATCAGAGGAGGAAGAGTAAAAGACCTCCCTGGTGTAAGATATCACGTTCTAAGAGGTGTATTGGATACTCAAGGAGTATCAGAGCGTAAACAAAGAAGATCAAAATACGGTACGAAAAGGCCTAAATAGTTACAGAGGAATAACAATGTCCAGAAGACATAAAGCTGAAAAAAGAGAAATATTTCCTGATCCTAAATACAGAGATGAAGTCATCTCAAAATTTATGAATAATTTAATGGTTGATGGAAAAAAATCTGTTGCAGAAAAAATTGTTTATGGGGCTTTTGATAATATAGAAAGTAAACTTAAAACTGATCCCGTAAAAGTCTTTCATGATGCAATTGATAATGTAATGCCCTCTGTCGAGGTAAGGTCAAGAAGAGTTGGTGGAGCCACTTATCAGGTTCCTGTAGAGGTTAGGTCTGATAGAAGAAAGGCTCTTGCTATTAGATGGATCATCTCTGCTGCTCGCTCTCGAGGTGAGGACACGATGGGTGAAAAATTATCATCTGAACTTATTGATGCTTCTAACAACAGAGGAGCCTCTGTAAAAAAACGTGAGGATACTCATAAAATGGCTGAAGCTAATAGAGCTTTTTCCCATTATCGTTGGTAGTTTATTTAAAGGGTTTTATCATGGCACGAAAAACAAAATTATCAGATTATAGAAATATTGGTATCATGGCCCATATCGATGCTGGTAAAACCACTACAACAGAGAGAATTTTATATTATACTGGAAAGAGTTATAAAATTGGTGAGGTACATGATGGTGCTGCAACCATGGATTGGATGGAACAAGAACAAGAGAGAGGTATTACTATTACCTCTGCTGCAACTACATGTTTTTGGAACGAAAAAAGAATAAATATTATTGATACTCCTGGGCACGTTGATTTCACGATTGAGGTTGAAAGGTCTCTAAGAGTTCTTGATGGCGCTGTCGCCGTTTTTGACTCGGTTGCTGGTGTTGAGCCTCAGTCTGAAACAGTTTGGAGACAAGCAAATAAATATAATGTTCCAAGAATGTGTTTTGTCAATAAAATGGATAGAATTGGGGCAGATTTTTATAGATGTGTAGAAATGATAAAAGATAGACTTGGTTCTACACCTTTAGTTATGCAATTACCGATAGGCTCTGAAAGCAATTATGAAGGTTTGATTGATCTCGTTCAAATGAAAGAAATAATTTGGAAAGAAGAATCATTAGGTGCCGAGTTTGAGTACAGGGAAATTAGAGAGGATCTTAAAGCTGAAGCAGAAAAATATAGATCTGAGTTAATTGAAAGTGCTGTTGAACAAGATGATGAAGTTATGGAGCAGTATTTAGAAGGTAATGAACCAGATGTTGATACAATTAAAAGGTGTATTCGTAAAGGTGTTTTAGATCAGTCTTTCGTACCTGTTCTTAACGGTACTGCTTTTAAGAATAAAGGTGTTCAACCACTTCTTGATGCTGTGGTTGATTTTATGCCATCCCCTTCGGACGTTGAGGCTATAAAAGGTATTCATCCTGATACTGAAGAGGAAATGAAAAGAGATTCTTCAGACGATGAGCCATTATCGCTTTTAGCCTTTAAAGTAATGAATGACCCTTTTGTAGGGAACCTTACTTTTGCAAGAATTTATTCTGGTGTTTTAGAAGCTGGTCAAACATTAGTAAATACAGTTAAAAATAAAAAAGAAAGAATAGGTAGAATGCTTGAAATGCATTCAAACTCAAGAGAAGATATTAAAGAGGCTCGTGCTGGTGATATCGTCGCCTTAGTGGGTTTAAAAGATACTACAACTGGTGATACTTTATGCGGTGATGATAATCAAATTATTCTTGAGCGAATGGAATTTCCTGAACCAGTGATTGAGGTTGCTGTTGAACCAAAAACTAAAGCTGACCAAGAAAAAATGGGTTTAGCATTATCAAGATTAGCTAAAGAAGATCCATCTTTCAGAGTTTCTTCCGATAATGAATCAGGACAAACAGTCATTAGTGGTATGGGTGAACTTCATCTCGATATTCTTGTCGACAGAATGAAAAGAGAATTTAAAGTTGAGGCAAATGTTGGAGCTCCTCAGGTTGCGTATCGTGAAACTTTCTCTAAAGAAGCTGAAATCGATTATACCCACAAAAAACAAAGTGGTGGTGCTGGTCAATTTGCCCGTTTAAAAATTATTATTACACCAAATCAACCAGGTGAAGGTTATAAATTCACAAGCGAAATTGTTGGTGGCTCAATACCTAAGGAATACATACCTGGTGTAGAAAAGGGAATTGAAAGTGTAAAGGAAACTGGCGCTTTAGCTGGTTTCCCAATTATAGATTTTAGTGTCAGACTTGTTGATGGTGCTTATCATGATGTTGACTCAAGCGTTATGGCATTTGAAATAGCTGCTCGTGCGGCATTTAGGGAAGTTTGTCGTGATGCTGGTATTAAATTACTTGAACCAATAATGAAGGTTGAGGTTGTAACTCCCGAGGAACACTTAGGTGATATAATTGGCGATCTTAATAGTAGAAGAGGTCAGATTTCAGGTACTGAAACAAGAGGTCCTTCAACAGTCATTGACTCAATGGTTCCTTTGGCAAATATGTTTGGTTATGTGAATACTTTGAGATCCATGTCACAAGGTAGAGCAGTTTTTACTATGCTCTTTGACCATTATCAAGAAGTTCCAAAAGCTGTATCAGAAGAGGTAATTGCTAAGCTAGCATAGTTATTAAAGGTAGTTAAATGAAAGATCAAAATATTAGAATTAGATTAAAAGCATATGATCATAGAACACTAGATACGTCTGCAAAAGAAATTCTTGATACTGCAAAAAGAACTGGAGCTGATGTTCGTGGTCCAATACCTTTACCTACCCGTATTGAGAAATTTACTGTCCTTAAAGGTCCTCATATTGATAAAAAAAGTAGAGAGCAATTTGAAATAAGAACACACAAAAGATTAATGGATATTATTGATCCAACTCCGCAAACTGTTGATGCTTTAATGAAGCTAGATTTGGCTGCTGGTGTTGATGTTGAGATAAAATTGTAGAATTAGGATTAAAGCGATGAGAACCGGATTAATTTGTAAAAAACTTGGAATGAGCAGATTGTATACTGAAGACGGCATTCATACACCGGTTACAATACTTCATCTTGATAATTGTCATGTTGTTTCAACAAAAACAAAAGAAAAAGATGGCTATACCTCTGTGCAGCTTGGTGTTGGTAATATAAGCGAAAAGAATGTTTCTAATCCTATGAAAGGACATTTTAAAAAGAATAAAATTAATGCAAAAGCTAAGCTTTCAGAGTTTCGTGTAACTGAAGATAATTTACTTGAAAATGGTTCTGAGCTTGCCGCTTCTCATTTTGTAGATGGTCAATTTATTGATGTTTCAGGAATATCTATTGGTAAAGGTTTTGCTGGAGCAATGAAAAGACATAATTTTGGTGGCTTGAGAGCTTCTCATGGTGTTTCTATTAGTCACAGAAGTCATGGTTCTACCGGTCAATGTCAAGATCCTGGAAAAGTATTTAAAGGAAAAAAAATGGCAGGTCACATGGGGGCTGCAAATGTAACAGTTCAAAATTTAAAAGTTGTTAAAACGGAATCAGATGAAGGTTATATTTATGTTAGAGGAGCAGTTCCTGGCCCAAAAGGTAGTTGGGTTTTACTCAGAGATTCTGTAAAAAAATCATTACCGGATGATATTCCTCTTCCAGCTGCTTTAAAGAATGCGAAAGATGAAGTCAAAAAAGACGAAAATATATCAGATGATAAAAATTCTGAAGAAAATATAGACCCTGAAAATAACGGAGTCTCAAATGAAAGTTAATGTTGTAAGTTTGAGTTCTGATAAAAAATCTTCTCAGGAACTTAATGACGAAATTTATGGCCTTGATCCACGAAGCGATATTCTTCATAGAGTTGTTACATGGCAGCTTGCTAAAAGAAGATCTGGTACTCATAAAACTAAAGAGCGTGGTGAAATAAAAGGTAGTACAAAAAAAATTATGAATCAAAAAGGTTCTGGTGGTGCTAGGCATAGCACAAGAAAGCCAAATATTTTTAGAGGTGGAGGAGTGGTTTTTGGTCCAAAGCCAAGAGACTATTCTACGAAACTTCCAAAAAAAATAAGATCATTAGGATTAAAGCACGCTTTATCTTCAAAGGTAAAAAATGACGAACTTATAATTTTAGATGAGGCTAAATTATCCTCTCCAAAAACCAAAGATTTTCTTTCAAAAATTAAAAAGCTAAAAATCGAAAATGCTTTATTTATTGACTCCGATGATTTTGATAAAAATTTTGAACTTGCTATTAAAAATGTGAAAGGTCTTGAGCTCATAAATATTAAAGGAATTAATGTTTACGATATTCTTCGTAAAGAAAAATTAGTTCTTACAAAAAATTCTATTGATATGCTTAACGAGAGGCTGCAATGAGTGAAAAAAATTATTTTGATATTTTAATGAGTCCTGTAGTTACTGAAAAATCTTCAATGCTCTCAGAAAGTAATAAGGTTGTTTTTAAGGTTAGTTTAAAATCATCAAAACAAGAAATTAAAAAAAGTATTGAATCTTTGTTTAAGGTAAATGTGAAATCTGTAAATACTCTTAGAAGAAAAGGAAAAATTACTAATTTTAAAAATATTAAAGGCAAGAAAAAAGATTTTAAACATGCAATTGTTACTCTTGAGGAAGGTCAATCTATTGACGTAATGGGTGGAGTATAGACTATGGCTTTAAAAACATACAAACCTACTAGTCCTGGTCAAAGGGGTTTAGTTTTAGTTGATAAATCTCATTTATCAACTGATCGTCCAGTAAAATCTTTAACGGAGGGTTTAACCAGCTCAGGTGGAAGAAATAATAGAGGAAGAATGACCGCTAGAAGAAGAGGCGGTGGCCACAAAAGACTTTATCGTAAGATTGATTTTAAAAGAAATAAAGTAGATGTATTCGCAACAGTTGAAAGACTCGAATATGATCCAAACCGTTCAGCTTTTATTGCTCTAATAAAATATGATGACGGTGAATTGAGTTATATAATTGCTCCGCAAAGGCTTAGCGTTGGCGACAAAGTTATTTCGAGTGAAAAAGCTGATATTAAACCCGGTAATACAATGCCAATGAAAAAAATGCCTATAGGTACAATCATTCATAATATCGAAATGAAGCCAGGCAAGGGTGCCCAGATGATAAGGTCTGCAGGTACTTTTGCTCAATTAGTCGGTAGGGATCAGGGTATGGCTATCTTAAAATTAACTTCAGGTGAGCAAAGACTTGTGCCTGATGTTTGTAAGGCCACTGTTGGTGCTGTTTCAAACCCTGATAACTCTAATACTAAATTAGCAAAGGCTGGAAGAAATAGATGGAAAGGTAAGAGACCATCAGTTCGTGGGGTAGTTATGAATCCAGTTGATCATCCTCATGGTGGAGGTGAAGGTAAAACTTCTGGAGGCCGTCATCCCGTTACACCTTGGGGTGTGCCAACAAAAGGAAAGAAAACACGCTCTAATAAAAATTCTGATAAATTCATTGTCAGAACTCGTCATCAAAGGAAAAAAAGAAGGTAAATATGGCTAGATCAGTATGGAAAGGTCCATTTGTAGACCAATATATCTTAAAAAAAGCAGAAGCTGCTAGAGAGTCAGGTCGCAAAGATGTGATAAAGATTTGGAGCAGAAGATCAACAATTTTACCTCAATTTGTAGGTTTGAATTTTGGT
>Ga0160422_10001069_pt1 | contig 16958 bp, 13 predicted proteins | sample Fk160mmetaG_FD_108192 | JGI IMG/M metagenome (GOLD analysis project Ga0160422, IMG submission 108192) | Marine microbial communities from the Central Pacific Ocean - Fk160115 60m metaG | ecosystem: Environmental > Aquatic > Marine > Oceanic > Photic zone | place: The Central Pacific Ocean... | reverse complement strand
TGTAGAATATTTCCCAACTGTCTTCGAAGTAATTAGATTAGCAGGAGGAATCACACCTTTCTCAGATCTATCAAATATAAGAATTGTTAGAAAAAATAGTCCTTTGAATGGAGGAGGTAAAATACAAACCAATCTTAATTTCCTTTCCTTAATAAATGATGGTGATAACTCTCAAAATATTAGAATTTATGATGGTGATGTTATATCGATTAGAAAAAGTGAAAGCGAATCTTTAGAACAATTATCAAAAGCTATTAAATCGAATCTAAACCCAAAATATATAAATGTTTTTGTAAGTGGAATGGTTGAATCGCCAGGTTTAATTCAAGTAAGTCGATCATCTACTTTAAATGAAGCAATTGTTTTTGCTGGAGGTAAAAAAATTCTTAGTGGACCTGTTACTTTAATTAGAGTTAACCCAGATGGTTCATTAGATGAAAGGAAAATAAGATTTAGTAAAAGGCATAAAAAAGGTTCGAAAAAGAATCCTTATTTAAGAGAAAGAGACATTATTACTGTTGGCAAAAGTAAATTTAATGTTGCTAGTACTATTATTTCTGAAGTTACGGCGCCTTTTGTTGGGGTATATGCAACTTATAATTTATTTGATTAAGTTTTCTAAATGCTTATCAAAATATTTTTTAAAAAATGTTTTTAATTTTAATAACTAATTTAGCTTGAGAATTACTATCTTATAATTAAATCATTTCGAAAAATTTTGGAAACTGTATTAATTGTTGGAGCTACTGGACAAGATGGTGCATATTTATCCAAGTTACTTTTAGAGAAAGGTTTTAAAGTAATTGGTACAAGCAGGGATGCATCGGCTTGTGATACATCAAGATTACAAAAATTAAATGTTTTGGACGATATAGAAATAATCTCTTTAGCACCTAATGATTTTAGAAATGTTTTAAAAGTAATTTCAAGTTTTAATCCAGCTAAAATATTTAATCTTTCAGGACAAACAAGTGTAGGACTTTCTTTTGATCAACCAGTGGAGTGTATGGATTCAATAGCAGGCTCAACAATTAATTTTTTAGAGGCTTTGAGATTCTTAAAAGCTGATATAAAATTTTTTAATGCCGGTAGTACAGAGTGTTTCGGTGATACAAATAATAAATCTGCAACAGAAGATTATCCTTTCAAGCCTTGTAGTCCATATGCAGTAGCAAAATCAACCGCATATTGGTTAGTAGCAAATTATAGAATCGCTTATGGAATTTTTTGTTGTACTGGAATCCTATCAAATCATGAATCACCTCTAAGACCTAATAGATTTGTTACCAAGAAAATAGTAAAGCAAGTTTCTGAAATAAAGTCAGGTTTAAGAGATTCGCTCTCTTTGGGTAATGTAAATATTCATAGGGATTGGGGGTGGGCTCCAGAATATGTTAAAGCAATGTATTTAATGCTTGAATCTTCTACTGCAGATGATTATATTATTTCTTCTGGATCATCGAATTCTCTAAAGAAATTTGTTAATTTAGCTTTTCAATACTTTGATTTAAATCCAGAGGAATTTATTAAAATTGATAATTCTTTTATAAGACCAGCTGATATTTCTTATTCTGCTATGAATCCCAAAAAGATATTAAAAAATCTTGGTTGGAAAGCAGAAAAAGATTTAGATTATATCGTAAAGTCTATGATTGAAAATAAATTATATTAGTTAACTAAATACTAAATAGTTTCCACTCTTAAGTTAAAGTAAAAAATATCTTGAGTACTTAAAGTATAAATATGATTAATGGTATTTCTAAAGTTAATGTTGTTTTAAGTACTCCCAATAATAGAGGAATCCATAGATATTCAAAATCTCTTTTAGAAATCCTGAAAATTAACTATGAATGTAAATCTAAAACTTTTAAACTATATAATAAAATTTTTATAAAAAATTTAAGATTTGTTATTCAGATTTTTTGGGAATTATTTATAAATTTTAGTAAAAAAGACAAAAACTTAATTTTTACTTATCCTAGATTACCTCTTAGCTTATTGATGAGAAAAAAAAATAAGAGATCTTCTGTTGGGATTGTTGTTTATGATTTTATTCAATGTATATCATTTGAGAATTTGTTCTCTACTTTTTTAATCTTAAAGTCAAATGGCTTAATAGATTTTTTGAAGAAAGTTATTCACACTCTACTATTTAATAAATCATTGGTTAAATCTGATTATTTTATAGTTATTAGTGAAGATACTAAGAAAAAATTACTTAATTGGTTCAATAAAATTAATTTAATTAATCAAGAAAAAATTATAGTTCTACATCCTTTACCAAGTTTTAATGAATTAGTTATTAAGAATTTTATTATTTATTCTAAAAAAATAAACGGGAAAAAAAATATTAAATCAAATCAGGTAAATATTATATGTATTTCGGGTAATTCTCCTTCAAAAAGAAAGGAAATTTTGTTACCAATTTTTGAAAAATTAGCTTCTAGAAATCCAGACAAAATAATCAATATTTCTATATTTGGAGCTGATTTAAATTTAGAAAATATACAATCTTCAAATAACTTAAAAATCAATAATTTTCAAACTAATGTTGATGATAAAGTTTTGATAGAAACTTATATTAATTCTCATATATATATAAGTACATCTTCTGAAGAAGGCTTTGGTATTCCTTTTCTTGATGCAATATTATTTGGATGCGGCTGTATCTGCTCAGATATTCAAGTATATAAAGAAATCAAGAAAAAGTATTCTAAATACAATAAAAATATTTCTCTAGTAAATAGTAAAGATAATATTATAAATTCTTTTTATAAAAATATACAACTCCAATTTGATAATTTAGAAACAATAAATTCAAAAAAAAGATTGCAGAAATATATTATTAACTATAAAAGTATTTTTGAAGAACATTTAAATGAGATTAAAAAAATTCCTATTTTTTGAATAATATATATGATAAATAAAACAATTATTTCAATATTACCTAGGCCTATTTGGCCTCCATATGCTGGGCAATCTAGATTGTGTTATTTTAGAAGTTTAGAATTACGAGAAAGAGGATATAAAACAATTCTTGTTGAATTTTATTTTTTTAGAATGACAAGAAACGAAGAAGATTTAGAGAAAATATCAAAGGCTTTTGATGAGGTTTATTCTATAAAAATAAATGCCTTAGATTTTTTCCTGATTTTTTGTAAATCAGTTTTTAATCAAATTCTAAGTTTTTTCCCATTACAAACACATTTTTTATCTTCTTATTTTTTAGAGAGAAAATTTAAAAATATTTTAAATATTATCGAAAAGAGTAATACAGAAATTTTCATTCATTGTTATTCAATAAGGACATACAAACTATGGAATATAATTTCTAGATCTTCTAAAAGTTTCACAATTGATTTTGTGGATTCTATGACGCTTAATTTAAAAAATAAATTAAAGTTTGTTATGTCATTTAAAAAACTTTTTTTTCTAAATGAATTTCTAAGAACAAAAAATTTCGAATCAAATCTAATTAAATATAATTACCTCCAATCAATCATACTTGTTTCCAGAAATGATATAAATTATTTTTCTTTCAAAAGAAATTTAAATAATAATAATTATATTCCAATATTTGAATCGGGTATTGGTGTTCAACCAATAAGAATAAATGCGAAAGAAATTAATGTAAATTATGAGAAAAACTTAGGCAATTTATTATTTTTTGGGACGTTGTCATATGAACCAAATAAAGTGGCTATAGACTTTTTATTAAATAATCTTTTACCTATTTTAAAAGCTAATAAAGTTAAATTTAAATTGACAATTGCAGGTAGGAATCCTAGTCGTAATTTAATAAAAAATATTGAAATTTATAAAGAAGTATATTTAGTACCAAATCCAAAAAATATGAATCAAATCATAGATAATTCTTTTCTAAGTCTTGTACCTATTTTTACTGGCAGTGGTCAACAATATAAAGCAGTAGAATCATTATCTAGAGGCACTCCTATTATAATTTCTAGTCAAGCTGCAGATGCATTATCACTTCAAGATGGAGTTAATTGCCTCATTGCAGATAATAGTCAAGATTACTATAAATGTTTAGATAATCTTATGAATTCCCCTCATTTATATGAGGAATTAGCCATGAATGGTTTAAATTACATTGATAAAGAATTTAGTTGGAAATCAAGAGTGGATAATTTAATCAAAAATGTTTATAAATTTTAGTTTTAACATTAGTTGAGAAATTTTTATCCGAAAGATTATAATAAAAAGATGAAAAACTAGATATTTTGAATAATATCTAAAATTAATTTCTTCTCAACTTGGATTTAATACCAGTAATACTATCAGGCGGAAGTGGTTCGAGGTTATGGCCTCTTTCAAGAGCTAGTTACCCTAAGCAATATCTAAATTTAGATGATAATAATGATTTTTCACTTCTTCAAAATACATATTTAAGATTAAATGAAATTAATAATCTTGCAGCTCCAATAATTATATGTAACGAGGATCAGAGATTTATTGTTGCAGAACAAATGAGAGAAATTAACGTAAGACCTAATTCAATAATTTTAGAGCCTGTGGGGAGAAATACTGCCCCTGCAATAGCATTGGCAGCAATAAAATCTTTAGAAAAAAACGATGATCCTACTTTGCTAATACTTTCTTCTGACCACAAAATTGCAGATGAAGTAAGTTTTAAAAATGCTATTGAAAATAGTTTAGTTTTTTCTAATAATGGTAGTTTGGTTACATTTGGCATAAAACCTACAGGACCAGAAACTGGATATGGATATATAGAAACTTATTGTGAAATTTCTGATCAAATTTCATCAACAAAGATAAAAAAATTTATAGAAAAACCCTCTTTTGATAAAGCAAAGACTTTTATCGAAGACAATCACCACCTTTGGAATAGTGGTATTTTCTTGTTTAAAGCATCTACAATTTTAAAAGAATTAAAAAAGTATGAACCAGATTTAATTAAAACTTGCGAGGAATCCATTAAAAAAGGTTTGGTAGATCTAGATTTTTTTAGAGTTGATAAAGAAACTTTTGAAAATTGCCCAAGTATTGCAATAGATGTAGCAGTTATGGAGAAAACAGACCTTGGTTTTGTTTCTCCTTTGGATGTTGGATGGAGTGATATCGGGAGTTGGCAATCTTTATGGTCTGTTTCTGATAAAGATAAAAACGGAAATTTAATATCCGGAAATATTATTGTTGATAATGTGAAGAATTCTTATTTAAGAAGTGAAGGTAGATTAATTGCCGGTATTGGTTTAGAAAATTTAGTAGTCGTAGAAACTATGGATGCTTTATTAGTAGCAGATCTGAATAAATCTCAAAGTATTAAAAAAATAGTTGCCCAATTGCATTCTAATGGTCAACCTGAGGGAACTATTCATAAAACTGTATTTAGACCTTGGGGAAGTTATTTATCCTTAGCTGAGGGCAGTCATTGGCAAGTAAAAAAAATAACAGTTAATCCAAAATGTTCTCTATCACTTCAGCTGCATAAACATAGGACAGAACATTGGATAGTTGTAAATGGAACAGCTCAAGTTGAAATTGATGGTAAAGTCAGCTCTCTTAGCAAAAATCAAAGTACTTATATCCCGTTAGAATCTAAGCATAGACTTACCAATAAAGGAGAAGAAATATTAGTGTTAATAGAGGTTCAAAGCGGAAGTTATTTAGGCGAGGATGATATTATTAGATTTGAAGATAATTACGGGAGAATATAAAATAAATTATCGAATTTAAAATTAATTTATTAAATTTATTTAATTATATTTTTATAGCTTATTCAATTTTTTTATTAAAAAAGTAATTTAAATTTTGTAATAATCTTTATACCAGTTGATAAAAATTTCAATCCCTTTTTCAATGGGAGTCTCAGGTTTGAAGCCAACCCATTCATCAATCAACCCTAAATCAGAAGATGTAGCTTCTACATCTCCTAACTGCATGCTCAATAATTCTTTTTTAGCTTTTTTCCTAGTTTATTTTCAATAATTTCAATAAAGGTATTCAATACCATTGGGTTGGAATTTCCCACATTAAAAATTTTAAAAGGAGCCCAACTTTTTGATGGGACTGAATTAGAAAAATTAAATTTATTGTTAGATAAAGGGATTTTATTAATTATTTTAGAAATTACATTTGTAACGTCATCTATATAAGTAAAGTCTCTTAGCATTTTACCGTGATTAAAAATCTTTATTGGCTCTCCCTTTAGTATTTTTGAAGTAAAAATATAGTAAGCCATATCTGGTCTACCCCATGGACCATAAACAGTAAAAAATCTTAATCCAGTAGATGGTAAATTATACAAATGACTATATGTATGTGCAATAAGTTCATTTGACCTTTTTGTTGCAGCATAAAGACTTACTGGATGATTAACTCCTTGATCTTCTTTAAAAGGAATAGTTTTATTTCCACCGTAAACAGAACTACTGCTTGCGTATATAAAATGTTTTGCGTCATTATACCTACAACACTCAATTAAGTTCATAAAACCTACAATATTTGAATTAATGTATTCACTGGGATTACCTATGGAATATCTAACCCCAGCTTGAGCCGCCAAATTTAGCACATATTCAGGATTATACTTATCGAATAGTTCATCCAATTTTGTTTTTTCAAGCAAATCACATTTTATAAATTTCCATTTTTTGTGTATTGATTTTTTTGATTTCTCTATACATTCAATTCTTGCTTTTTTTTATTTGACATCATAATAATTATTAAAATTATCAATGCCTATTACTTCATATCCCTCTTCAATTAACCTTTGTGAGGAATGAAAACCAATAAATCCTGCAGCACCTGTGATTAAAACTTTTTTAGACATTAATTTTTAAACATATAAATATTGAGATTAGATTTTTATTTAGAACATTAGTATAAAAGAATAACAAGATTTAATCTCCAAAATTTATGTTCACAAATATTTGGTTTTTCCTCAAATAATATCATTAAATCTTCATAACCAAATTGTAATAAACTCAGCTTTTAGAAAATCTACTTAATTTCAAAAAAAATTTTAATTTTACATTAAATAACTAAAATTTTTAGTTTGCATTTTAGTCTAAAGAACATACTTAGATTATTACTAATCCCCAAGACCATCTCCAAGTCTCCATAAGTTAAGACCTGCGTCTCTGACCTCTTTAGTATTCACAATTGATCTTGAATCAAAAACCCAAGCAGGTGGTACCATTTTCTCTACTATCTCCTTCCAATTAAGTTCTCTAAACTCGTCCCACTCAGTAAGGATTACTATGGCATAAGCATTATTAAAGATTTCAAGATTCTTAATACATTTACTATGTTCCCAGTTTCCTGCTTTTGCATTAAAAAACGAATTGTTATTCCCTAAGGAATTTACAGGATTTATGTTTAAATCATTTTCTATTTGATTTGTAGTAACTTTCGGATCATGAATTACAAGATTTGCGCCTTCATTAAGTAAGTTTTTGCAAATAGTAATTGCTGCAGATTCCCTTGTATCATTGGTATTGGCTTTAAAAGCAAATCCTAAAATTACTAATTTTTTGTTTGCAACAGTCCCAAAAAGTTTTTTAACAATAATTTCTGAAATTCTTTTTTGATGCCATGAATTAATCTTAACTACACTTTCCCAAAAATTAGCTACTTCATTTAATCCAAAATATTCTGCTAAGTATACAAGGTTTAGGATATCTTTTTTAAAACAACTACCTCCAAACCCTGGACCAGATTCAAGAAATTTAGAACCAATTCTGTTATCTGAACCTATTGCCCGTGCTACCTCCCTTACATCTGCACCAGTGGCTTCACATAAGGCACTTATTGAATTAATAGAACTTATTCTTTGAGCTAAAAAAGCATTTGCAGTTAATTTAGCAAGTTCACTGCTCCAAATATTTGTTTCAAGAATTTTATTTCTTGGTACCCATCTAGAATATATTTCTGACAAGGAATCTATAGCTTCTTGATTTTCACCCCCTATTAGAACTCTGTCCGGATACATAAGATCACTTATAGCAGTTCCTTCTGATAAAAATTCAGGGTTAGATAAAACGTCAAAAGAACAAAGATTTGATTCATTTGAGGATGAATTTTGTGCTGCATTTAATATTTCCTTTATTACCTCTGCAGTTCTTACGGGTAAAGTACTTTTTTCGACCACAATGGTATGCCCAATTGCATTACGGGCAACTTCTCTTGCGCATGCCTCAACCCATTTCAAATCGCTTGCTTTACCTGCTCCGATACCCTTTTTTTTTGTAGGTGTATTCACAGATATAAAAATCATATCTGCTTTTTTTATTTTTTCTTCCACAAAATTTGAGAAATGTAAATTCTTGCCTCGACATCTTTTAATAATTTCAGCTAAGCCAGGTTCAAAAATTGGCAATTTTTCGAAATCATCTTCATTCCATTGTCTAATCCTAACTTTATTTATATCTACAACTTCTATTTGAATATTTGGACACTTATCGGCGATTACTGCCATAGTTGGACCTCCAACGTATCCAGCTCCTATACAGCAAATATTATTAATTTTATATTTCATGATTTTGTTAATTTCCAGTCTCTAAATTAAAATATTAACTTATTATGAGCCTTTCTTGTTTAATGTAAAACATGCTCATTTTTTCAATAGCTCATATATTTAATTAGAGTTTTATGAAAAATATTTTAGTTACTGGAGGATCTGGTTTTATAGGTAGCCATACTTGCCTTTTATTATTGGAGAAAGGATATGAAGTAAATGTTGTGGATTCTTTTGTAAACAGCTCGCCAAAGTCACTTGAAAAAATTTTGGAAATTATTAAATTAAAAAATTCTTCAATAAATCCAAAGTTAAATATTTATAATGGTGATTTGCGGGATAAAAAGTTTTTAGAAAATCTTTTCTTTGATTTACACAAAAATAACAAAAAAATAGATGGTATTATACATTTTGCAGGATTAAAATCTGTTTCAGAATCAGTTAAATATCCCCTTTTATATTGGGAAGTTAATGTTATCGGTAGTATTAACTTATTAGAAATAATGAAAAAATATAATTGTAATACTTTTGTTTTTAGTAGTAGTGCAACTTTATACGTTCAAAAAGAAAATTCTCTTCTCACAGAAAGCTCTGAACTTGATCCAATTAATACTTATGGAAAAACCAAGTTGACAATCGAAATCATACTAAAAGATATTTTTGAAGCTTCAATAACTAATTTGAAAATGGCATCATTGAGATATTTTAATCCTATTGGTGCGCACTTTTCTGGATTAATTGGAGAAAATCCAATTGGGAAACCAAATAATATTTTTCCATTAATCCTAAATACTGCATTAGGAATGCAGAAGCAATTAGAGATATATGGTAATGATTGGCCGACTAAGGATGGCACCGCAATAAGAGATTACATTCATGTGATGGATTTGGCAGAAGCACATATTAATATTTTAGAGAATCTATTTCAAAATAATCGGACTTTTATAAATTTAAATGTTGGGACAGGCATCGGTACTTCAGTGCTAGAGTTAGTTAAAATTTTTGAAAAAGTAAATAATATAAAAGTCCCATATGTTTTTTCTAAAAGAAGGCTTGGTGATGCTTGCTCTGTAGTTGCTGATAATTCAACATTGATCAATAAATTTAAAATAGTACCTAAATTTAGTATTGAAGATATGTGTAGAGATGGTTGGAAATGGAAAAAGAAAAATCCAATAGGTTATAAAAGTTAGGATTAATTGTTTAAAAAAAATATTTAAATTTTTTAAACTTTTGCAAAGTAAATAAATCTTCTGCAATATTCATTTTTTATTTAATTTGATATTAATATTTTTTTGTGATAATAATGGAAACTTTATAAATTGATAGGTAGTAAAAACATGGTATTGACAATTTTTGATTCAAAAAATTTCAACTCAAATTTAGTTTTAAGAATAACTTAAAAAAAAATATATAAAATGTTGAATATACATGTATCCTACAATGATCTGAATGGAAGAACATAGGTTAATCGTTTCGAATTTCTTTCACTTAGTATGAATTTTCATAGATCTTAATATTGGTTTTTTGAGAACTGCATTTTAAAGATATAGATAGGCAATAATGAGAAAATAATTGGTCCAAATTAGAGCATATATATTCCATAAGGGGTAAAGTATAGATTATTTACCCCACACAAATTTCTTTAACTTTTATTGAGATTCACAAAGGGAATTATATTGGCGAAGATGATATAAAAGATTTGCAGAAAAATATGGTAGATAATCTGATAAAAATTAATCTATTTCTTCTTTAATTTGATTTGATTGGGGAGATCAAATTAAAGAAAATCTACTAATTTCTATTATGTTATGATGCACCTTTTCCAAAAGGGAATAAAATCACTAATATAGTCTTAATGAATATTTTTATATCAAGAAGAAAATTAATATTTTCTGAATAATTAATGTCTAATTCAACTCTTCTATCATAAGAAAGATTATTTCTACCGCTTACCTGCCATAAACCTGATATACCAGGTTTTATAGAAAAAACTTTTCCAAATTCTTTTCCGTATTTTTTTATTTCGCTTTTAACAATTGGTCTTGGTCCAATGAAACTCATATCGCCTATTAAAACATTAAATATTTGAGGTAATTCATCTAAGCTTGAAAATCTAAGGAATTTGCCAATTCTAGTGATTCTGGGATCATTTATTATTTTTCTGGTCTCGGAAAATTGATTTTTGAAATCTTTATTTTTAATTAATATTTTTTTTAATAGATATTTTGATTGGGGATGCATTGTACGAAATTTATAACAAGAAAAACTGGTATTATTTTTTCCAATTCTTTTTTGAATGTATATGATCGAGCCCTTTGAGCTAATTTTAATTAGAATTCCAATTATTAAAAATAATGGAATTAATAAAATTATCAGTAAAAAAGCAAATATAAAATCTAAAAATCTTTTTATAATTTTATAATTCAAAATAGTAAAAAAATATTATTCAATAATAATCGTTTTATTTTTAAATATCAATTTTTTATAATATAGTTCATTTATTTGAAGTCTTCTATAGATTTTAGAATAAAATTAGTAAATTTCTTTTTAAAAATATCAATACTAAAATTTTGAGCCCATAGATGCATATCTTCATTAGAAAATTCTAACCAAAGTTTCTTTTCTTCAAAGTAGTTTATGCAGTCTCTAATTACCTTGTCATTTTGCTCATCAAATAAAATTCCTGTCGGTATTTTAGCCTCGGAATTTATACATTTAACAGTATCTAATACTCCACCTTTTTTGAAAGCTATTATAGGTGCTCCAGCAGCCATAGCTTCAACAGGGGCAATTCCAAAATCTTCTATTCCCGTATAAACAAAAGCTCTACAAGTTTCCATTAAGTTTTTAATTGAAAGATCATTTTGATAATTTAGAAAACTTATATTATTTTTTGAAATTTTCATAAGATTTTTTTTCTCTGGACCACTACCAACAATAATTAATGGAAAATCAAGTTGATTAAATGCTTTTACTAATAAATCAATTCTCTTATTTGGTACTAATCTTGATACACTTAAATAAAAATCACTTCTTGATTTTTTTGGAGTGAATTTTTTTGTGTCGACTGGAGGATGAATAACTGACGAATTTCTCCCCCAATATTTTTTTATTCTTTTTGCAGTGAAATTAGAGTTAGAAACCAACTTATCAATTCTTACACTACTCAAATAATCCCATTTCCTCAAATCTTGAAGGATTATTCTTAGTAAAATATTTATCTTTGATTTCATGTATGAAGAACTCTCTAGATATACATGCATTTGGTCCCAAGCATATCGCATTGGTGAGTGAATATAACTTATGTGCAATTGATCAGGAGATGTAATAACACCTTTAGCAACTGCGTGACTAGAACTTATAATTAAATCAAATTCTCTAAGATCAAGTTGTTCAATTGCTAAAGGGAATAAAGGCAAATACTTGTGAAAATGTTTTTTGCTAAATGGTAAGTTTTGTATGAAAGAAGTATTAATAATTTTCTCTTGATTAAATATATGCTTTTTATTTAAGTGATTTACCAAACAGTAAATCTCGTAATATGATTTATTTTCAATTATGATTTGTTCTATTTCTTTAAGAACTTTTTCCGCCCCCCCTTTAAATTCTCCAGAAAACCAGTCATGGATTATTGCTACATTCCCTTTATAGTTAGATAACATTTATATGAAAAGTTAAAAAATTTTCTAATAATAATATTTTAAATAAAAATTTGCATATTTTATATATTTATTAAATTTCTAATTTTAAAATTTAAAAAATTTGAAATTATTTGTATCGAATTTATTGTGGTAATTAAGTTTTCGTCATTATTTAATTTACTTGCCATTTGAATATTTTTATCTGCTTTTCTAGGATTAAAATTATAAATATCTACAATAGATTTTGCTAAATATAAATTTGAATTATTTTTTTCATACTTCATAATTTCGTTAAGCGAATTTGCTGCTTCAATAGATTTTCTTTGAAGAATTTGTGAAATAGCAATTTTGTATAAATAATTATAATTATTGTTGTTTAATTGATATCTATATTTGAATATTTTTTCTGCATTTTTTAGATATTCTTGATCAGGATCTGATTGATTAACTACCCCTACAAGATTAAATAATTTATCAAACTCTCCAAGCCTAAGATATTCCGCCATTTTTTCTAGCTCTTTAATTTTATTTATTTGAAATTGACCTCTAGTATCTTTGTTTACTATTTGTTTGAAAATAACTTTATTAATTTTGACTGGTATTTTTTTGTTTTTATTAGTTATTAAAATTGAATCAAATTTTAATGATTTATCAAAATTAAATTCATCTCCAAAATTGACGTTTTTAGTTATCTCAATATTTTTATTTAATAAATTTATGGTTTTTGGAAAAGAAATATTTATTTCATACTTCTTTTCATTATTCTTTGTATTAATAATTAAATTACTATTATTTATGATCTCATTACTTCCCTTTAAATTAGCAGTAATGCCATTAGAACTGAAAATTAAATCTAAATTTAAAGGTATAAAGTTCTTATTAATTAGAGTTATTGATTCATTCATTACTTTTCTTTTGTATAGTGTTACTACTGACCCATCAGGTAATTCCCAAGATTTGAAATTTTTAAATTTATTTGATTCCTTGACAAGATCTGATAATGCCAATTTGGAATCATTAGACATAATACCTTGTTCTCCATCTTTCAAAATAAACCAATCAAATCTATCTAAATCATCTTTATAAGATTTTTCATTACTAATAATTTGCCTTATATAAATATTACTATTTTGAATATTTGCTTCAGATGAAAGATTAAATGTATTCAATTCCTTTGTATCAGGTAAGATTGCAATAACTGATTTTGAATAAGGTGAAAAATTACTAACTTGTTCGATAATTTCTTTATGTGGCCAATTAGGTTTTGGAGTTTTATCAAAATTAAAAACTATATTTTTCTGAAAAGATAAATTTAAAAGTAGTTTAAATAAAATTATTAAAAAAATACATATCTTATAAAATTTCTCCCAACTATAATTTTTTAAATTTGTTATTAATAAACCTGCAAATATACATAATGATGGGAAAATGGGTAATATGAATCGTAGATCTTTGGTACTCATTAAAGTACATAAAATTAAAATATTTATTGGAAAGCTTAAAAGAAAAATATTGTTTTTGCTTAAGGAGTTCTGAATGTTTTTTGTTAAGCTAAATTTTTTTAATTTCTGCAATAATTTCAAACACGATATTCCTAAAAAACTTCCAAATAATAGAGGATCTACTAATTTTAGAATAGTCTTAGGATAAAAAAGAATTCCTTTTAAAGTATTAGCTTCTAGTCCATCTTGATATTTAATTCCCCATTGCCAAGAATTAGCTATGCTTGTAATTATTGTAAGCCAATTTGTACTAAGCCAAGGCCATATTATTGTTAAAAAGGTGCTAAGAAAGACAACTATATATAATTTATTGAAATTAGAATTTTTAATTAATAAGTAAAAAGAATAGATATAGGGGAAAACCAAAAACAAAATCCCAGTTGGTTTAGTAAGAAATAGAAACCCTAACGAAATGCCTAATATTAAAGATAATATATAACTTCCATTAGATTTTAAGAATTTAAACAGAATATAAAAATTTAGATTTAAAAAACAAATTTGAGAAATATCAATTAGATAATCAACCCTTTGATCAAAAATATATGGATTAAAAGCATAAATAAATGCCCCCCATAATCCAGCTTTTTTATATCCTAAATCTCTACACAAATTGAAAATACATAAAATTGTGATGATAGAAAAAATATTGTTAGACAAAATGCTATTTTCATAAGTCTTGCCGAAAAATTTTAAAAAGATTGATGAAAATATATAAGTTAAAGGACCTCTATAGGTTTCTGATATACTCCAAAAACTTTTCCACCACTCTTGGTTATTAAAACTGAAATTTTCTAATAAGTTGTATGTTTTGAATAAATTAGTAAGATGATAACCTTGGTCCCATGCTGGCAAATATGAAATTTTAAGAAGATAAATTTTATCAATAAGAAAACTAGAAATAATTATCAAAAAAAGTAATAAATGCGTTTTATTAATTTTTAAGGATAAATTATTTATTTGCATTTTTTATTAAATACTGATTCTCATCATTAATACATTTTAGTCCTGCTAGTAATATCCAGAAAAGTAAACTAATCCTCCCATCAAAATATTGTATATCTATTTGTTGCGATAATAAGAAAACTATTACCGCTGTCCAAATACTCCTATCAAATATATTTTTTTTATCTATTAAGTATATATTATTAAAAGATTTTACTAAAATTCTACCAACAAAATATATAAGAATTATTGTACAAGGTATTCCATAACTAATTGATAATTCAGTCAAAATATTATGTGAATGTCCCTTCCAAAAACCTTTTTCAAGCTGATATATTATTGGAAATGATGCAGCACCAGTTCCAAATATGGGATTGTTTAAAATTATTTTAAAGGCTTCTTGTAAAATCTCTATTCTTGTAACATCTAAATTTTTAAATCCCTCATTAGTAAATTCTTGCCAGACTTTATTTGGTATTATCTCTCTTAATATATTTTGAATTCCGCTTTCGAATAAATTCTGGGTTGTAACTAAAATCAAGGTAATTATAAATAGTAAGCAAGGCAAAAACCATTGAAATGAGGATGTTCCGAAAATTAATGGAATTGACAATATTGAAGAACCCCATGCATTTCGTGAATTTGTAAGAAAAACACAAGATATAATACCAGCAAGAATAATCCTTAAAAAATTCTTTTTAATCTTATTAGAGGTCTTATTAAAAGATTGAGCTATACAAAGAGGTAATATAAACGTAAACCATGCACCTGCATAGTTGGCATGATTAAACTGTGCTGTTAACCCTGATATGGCATCGATGGGTCTTTGATACCAAATAATAGTTCCATTCAAAAATTCTAAGGGACCATGCCAATCAAAGAAAGTTTGGCCAATTCCGGAAAATATTACTGGGATTGTGCTTAAGCATAAAATTAGACTGATACATTTTCTATCCTCTTTGGATTTAAGGAATTCTTGTGAAGAACAAAAAATCCAAAATAAAGGAATCCAGTTAAAAAGTCCAATCCAAGATGAGATTTCATTAATTTCTTCACTGTAAGAATTGTTTATAAAAAATGTTTGAAAAATAGAGCTTGTTAGCATTAAAATGCCTGTTATGCAAATTAAAAAATTTGACTTGTTCTTAAAGTATGAAGCTTTTATCTTGAAGCTATTTATTAAGAGTGAGATTATAATAAGTAAAAATGCTATTACTGGTGCAGAAGGTAAAATAAACAATCCTGCTCTGAATATATTGATTTCTTTAACAAAAAAGTATTGAAAGTTCAAGCTTTTATAATTAATCATTTTTAAAGTATTTATTGCAATATTTTTTTCTCTAACTCTTTTAGGTCTTTGAAACTATCTGATTTGATGCATAATTCTTTAAATGTTCCTGAATGTATTATTTGACCATTATCGAATTCATAAATCATATCGGCATTCATAACTGTACTTAATCTATGGGCAATTATTATTAAAGTGCAGTTATTACTTACAAGATCAATTGAACTCATAACTTCTGATTCTGTTTTATTATCAAGCGCGCTAGTGGCTTCATCTAAAACTAATAATTTAGAATTTCGATAGAAAGCTCTTGCTATAGCTAATCTCTGCCTTTGCCCTCCTGATAGTTTTAAACCATTTTCCCTAATATTGGTGTAGATATTTTTAGGCATGTTTTTAACAAATTCTGTTAATTTTGCTGACTCTAAAGATTCCCATACTGCATCTAAATTAACTTCATTTAAATCGGACGCGAAAGCAATATTCTCTAAAATTGTAGAATTATTTAAGTAAAAAGTTTGAGGAACATAGGCGCAATTATATTGCCATTTTTTTATATCTTCTTTAAGCAATAACTTATTATCTAATAGCAAATTACCTTTTTGAGGCAATAAAAGTTGTAATATTAGGTTTACCGTTGTGGTCTTCCCACTCCCAGTTGATCCAACAAATGCAATCCTAGAACCAGTTTTTATCTTTAGTGATAAATTATTAATTACATATGAACTCGAATTGGGGTACTTATAATAAACATTATTTAATGCAATAGTTTTAGATGGAAATTTAAAATCACTTTTTTTAAAAGTTGATTTGGTGGTAAATTTTATATCCTCTTTAAATTCCTTCGTTGAAGTTATTAGTTTAGTTGTTGCTTCTAAGTCAGGAAGTCCTCCTCTTATGGAGTTATATCCTCTAAATGTATCTTGAAGTGGGGGTGTTAATTTTAAAGATGCAGCTGCAATTGTTGCTAAAAAAGGTATTACACTTGATATTTTCTCTATTTCTGAGGTTAATAATAATGGAACGATTCCGATAAAAAATATGAGAGTAATTCCAAAAGGTTCCACTAATGCCCTTGGGAT
>Ga0160422_10001067_pt1 | contig 16983 bp, 12 predicted proteins | sample Fk160mmetaG_FD_108192 | JGI IMG/M metagenome (GOLD analysis project Ga0160422, IMG submission 108192) | Marine microbial communities from the Central Pacific Ocean - Fk160115 60m metaG | ecosystem: Environmental > Aquatic > Marine > Oceanic > Photic zone | place: The Central Pacific Ocean... | reverse complement strand
TGCGAGAGCCATGAGGACCCAAAGGACATCGGCCATTTCGTCTCCCAAGTCTCGGCCGGCATCGCTAGGTTTTTCGCTCTGTTCGCCAAATCGACGTGCAACCAAGCGGGCGAGTTCTCCCACCTCCTCCGTGAGTATGGCGAGGTTGGTCAGTTCATTGAAATAGCGCACTCCGACTGTGGTGATCCACTCATGAACTTGGGATTGCGCTTCGCGTATTGTGACGTCGGGCGCTTCGGAATTTCGGAGATTGAGTTTGCTCATGGAATCATTCTTTGTCTTTGGTGTCAATCCAAATCGTGACCGGACCGTCGTTTACCAAATCAACGTCCATGGCTGCGCCGAACGATCCTGTGGCGACGGGGTGTCCTGTTTCACGAATGCATGAAGCGATGAAATGGTCATAAAGAGGGGCGGCGTGATCAGGTTTGGCGGCACGGATGAAAGAGGGCCGAGTTCCTTTTTTTGTCTTGGCGTGAAGGGTGAATTGACTAACCACCAAAAGTCGTCCATCGACCTCTGAGAGGTCAGCATTCATTTTTCCGTCTGTGTCATCGAAGACGCGAAGCTTGGAAATCTTGGCGGCAAGCCATTGGGCATCTTCAATGGTATCAGCGTCTTCAATGCCAATGAGCACGCACAGGCCTCGGGAAATTTGACCGGATACGTTTCCCTCAATTCGTACTTCGGCTCGGCTGACTCTTTGGATGACCGCTCGCATGTCGCAAAATAACCACCGCCCGGAGAGCGATGGGGATTGGTCGTGGAAAAGAAGGAGATAAAGGGCGGGAATCGTCGCCGAAGGCCCTTAGGGTCTATGTATTTTAGGACTCAGTTTCAACGACAAGCGAACCCAATCGTCCCAAAGATTCATGAAGGCTTCTATTGCCCCAGCAACCCTCGAACAAGCTCAAGACATGGGCCTCCTGAAGGAGGAGTTTGAGCAAATCAAAAACATCCTTGGACGCACCCCCAATTTCACGGAGATGTGCATCTACTCTGTGATGTGGAGTGAACACTGTTCTTACAAAAACTCCATCAAGTGGCTGAAGACCTTGCCCAAGGAAGGTGACCACATGCTTGTGAAGGCTGGCGAGGAGAATGCGGGCATCGTCGACATTGGTGACGGCCTGGGATGTGCCTTCAAGATTGAAAGTCACAATCACCCCTCTGCCATCGAGCCTTATCAAGGGGCTGCGACTGGGGTAGGGGGCATCAATCGCGACATTTTCACCATGGGAGCTCGTCCCATTGCTCAACTCAACAGTTTGAGGTTTGGTGAATTGAGCAATCCACGAACGAAATGGTTGCTCGAGGGCGTTGTGAAAGGCATTGGTGATTACGGAAACAGTTTTGGTGTGCCGATTGTGGGTGGCGAAGTTTTCTTCGACTCGAGCTATCAAGTGAACCCCCTTGTGAATGCCATGTCGGTGGGAATACTTGAGGCAGATAAGATCATTTCAGCCACTGCGTCTGGACCTGGCAATCCTGTCTACATTGTGGGGTCAGCAACTGGAAAAGACGGCATCCAAGGCGCATCGTTTGCGTCCAAGGACATTACCGAAGAGAGTGCAGACGATTTGCCCTCTGTTCAAGTGGGCGATCCTTTCCAAGAAAAGCTTTTGCTTGAGGCGACACTCGAGTTGTCCAAAACCACTGCAGTGGTTGGAATGCAGGACATGGGCGCGGCAGGCATCACGTGTTCGACTTCGGAAATGAGTGCTGCTGGAGAGGTTGGTATGGACATTCACCTCGACCGGGTGCCTTTGCGCCAACAAGACATGGAACCTTTCGAGATTTTGCTAAGCGAGTCCCAAGAGCGGATGCTGGTTGTGGTCCATCAAGGACAAGAGGAGGAAGTCAAGGACATTTTCAAGAAGTGGGATTTGCACGCCGAGCACATCGGTGAAGTCACAGCGGGAGACAGAATTCGCTATTTCATGAATGGTGAGCTCGTGGGTGATGTTCCAGGTTCCACCCTCGTATTGGGTGGTGGAGCACCCGTTTATGAGCGTGATTATAAAGAACCAGATTGGTATATGAAGGCCCAAGCCTTTGATTCTGATTCCGTGCCAGTGCCCTCTATAGAGGATTGCATTGAGATCGCGCACAAGCTCATTTGTCTACCCAACATCGCCTCTAAAAAGTGGGTTTGGGAACAGTATGACAGCATGGTTGGCACCATCAATCGATCCACAAATCGCCCGTCAGATGCCGGTGTGGTGTCGCTGAGAGGGACGGAAAAGGCCTTGGCATTGACTGTGGATTGCAATGCGCGTTATGTGGAGGCAGACCCTGAAATTGGCACTGCGATAGCTGTTGCAGAGGCTGCAAGGAACATCAGTTGCACAGGAGCTGTGCCCTCAGCCATTACGAATTGTCTGAACTTTGGCAATCCCTACAATCCCGAAGTTTATTGGCAATTTGTGGGTGCGATTCAAGGTATGGGTCGGGCATGTCGTCATTTCAATACGCCTGTGACGGGAGGCAATGTGAGTTTTTACAATCAGACCGCCAACCCAGACGGATCCGCTCAGGCGGTATTTCCCACACCGACCATTGGCATGGTCGGTGTCATGGAAAATCGCAAACATCACATGGGTCTTGATTTCAAGGAGAAGGGAGAATTGATTTTTCTTCTCGGTGGATCAAGTGGATGCATCAATGCGTCAGAATACCTCTCCAACATTGTTGGCTTGAAGCGTTCACCTGCGCCACACTTTGATTTAGAATCAGAAGGCAGACTTCACGCATGCCTGCGCGAAGTTGCACAAAAAGAGCTGGTTGCAGCCTCACACGACGTGGCAGATGGCGGTTTGTTCATTACGCTTTTGGAAATGGCCATGCCTCAAGGTCTTGGATTCGACATCGTCACCGATGACGAGGTTCGATTGGACGGATTTCTTTTTGGCGAGGGACAGGGCCGTGCCGTTGTTAGTTTGAAGGAGGAAGATCAAGACGATTTTTTCGACGTATGTGAAGCACATGGTCTTCGGCCGACCCTGCTAGGGCATGTCACCAAAGGCAAGGTGGTGATCGATGACAAGCACTTTGGTTTTTGTGAAGAGTTACGAGCTTACTATGACAACGCTTTGGAAGAAATCTTGATTGAAGACTGATGCTCAAATCACTCACCAGAAATGTATTTGGCATTGCATTGACTTGGGTGCTGATTTTGGTGGCGACCTTCGCTTTGCTCCACTGGTACAGCCAGCCCTTTGCGGAGAGAGAGGTCCCTGATTTAAGTGGAGTATCCATGTATGAGGCGTCAAAACGTTTGGCTGATTTGGGACTTCAAGAGATCTGGCACGATTCGATCTACGCACCTTCTGGAAAGCCAGGGACGGTTGTTGAACAGCATCCCCCTCCAGGCAGTGCAGTGAAAGCTGGAAGGCACATCCTGTTAACCACCTTTCGCATCACACCTCCGAGTGAAAGGGTGGGCATTGACGAAGGGCAAGACGCGCAAATCGCCACGCGCATTTTAGAAACACGGGGTTTTCAAGTGAATGTGAAAGAAGAACCCAACACGTTGTTGGCGGGGAAGGTGCTGCGTGTGGAGCATCAAGGTCAGCGTCTCGATGTGGATGCCAGGCATCCCAAGGGAACAAAACTGACTTTGGTGGTGGGCATTGCAAGTGCCAAAGACGTTCGTGTGCCTTGGCTCGTGGGTCTTTCTCTAAAAGACGCACAGGGCATCCTTGCTCGACGAAAATTGGCTTTGGGCCATGTCGGCTACGCGGCAGATGTCACTTCTTTGCTCGACTCGAGTCTGGCAGTGGTCATGTCCCAAGACGTCAGTCCTGGAACTCAACCCTATGTGGCCGAGGGGACGGCCATTGACCTGTACCTTGGCAAACCCTGAATTTGATTGATTCCATGCGTATGATTTTTCATGAATCGTCGTTCTTGATTTCGATGGAGAAGTCATTTGTTTATCCGATTGAAGCCCATTTGCAGGCGGCTTTCATGACTCTGATGTGTGCCTGCTTGTGTTCGAACGCCTTGTTGGCGCAAGAGGTGGAACTTGACCTTAGATACGTATTTGTTCCAGAATTAGAGGTGAGAGCCATGGAGATGTCGCGTGGTGGGGGAGAGGCGTTGTTGCCTCCGTTGGGGCTGCCTTTTGTGGACGACTTTGCATGGCCTAGTCTGTACAATGAAGATGCGCCGGTCAATGCAAAACGATGGGAGCCTAGTCCAGTCAGGCGAACAACCACCCTTGCGTTTCAGTCCCCTTCCATTGGATGTGCGACACTTGATGGGATGGATGCTTCCGGGAATCCTTATCAGCTCAATCCGACCAACGCAATTGGCTATGCAGATACACTTACCTCTCGACGCTTGCTGCTCGGGGGCAATGTGCCAAGCGACAGTGTCGCATTGTCATTTTGGTACCAGTCCGGTGGCTTGGCAAATGGTGCAGATGCCGACGAGGACAGTTTGATTGTGGAATTTCGAACGAGCATCACCGACGGAAATCCATGGAGGTGGGTGTGGTCGACAGAGGGAATTGACAACGACACGGAATTTCATTCTGTGGTGATTCCAATTACTGGCACGGAGTATTTCCACAACGAGTTTCAATTTCGAATGCGCAATTACGGCGCATTGGAAGGCAATGTGGACACCTGGCATTTGGATTTCGTGAGGGTGGCAGAAGATGGCATGGTGGCGGCACCATTGTTCGAGGAGGTGGCTTTTGTGACGCCTCCAACAAGTTTCTTAAGGTACCCTTGGACATCTATGCCTTGGCCACACTTTGAAGATTCGGCCCAGAGTTACACTGCTTCCTCTGTGCCAACCCTTCATCGGAGTTTTGGAGAAAGCACCAACAGCCAAGAAAACATTGGTTTGACCGTGCAGCGCGTGGACGTGGAAGGCAACGTCAACAATTATTCACCACCTCCGGGAGAAATTCCCAACAACTCTGTACAGGATTTATTCGTGACGGATTACATCGATGACTTGGCCATTTTTACAACCTTATTCAATCCCGTGGTGAGCGATTCTTTTGCCACATTCCATGTGTCATTGTGGGAAGACGAGGTGGGTGGAGCCAATGGCACTGCGCAGACGGGTGTGACGGACAATGACAGCATCATTCACGTACAAACATTCAAGGACTATTACGCCTATGACGACGGGACTGCCGAAAAAGCGTACGCATTGGATGGACAAGGAGGAGAATTGGTTGTGGGTTTTGACATTCAAAAAGCGGATACGCTCGATGGCGTTTGGATTCATTTTACGCCATTCTATGACGATGCGTCAGGGGAGACGTACACGCTGAAAATCCGTGAGGATGATGAGGAAATGCCTGGACAACCAGGAGGTGAAATCGTAAGCCAGTTCACCATACATGAGCCAGATTATTACGCCAATGGGTACGATGGATTCACTTACGTCCCATTTGAAACACCAATTCCAGTTTCTGGTCGAATCTATGTGGGTTTTGTTCAGCAGGGCGAGGAAAGGATCAACATTGGTTTGGACAAATCCACAAATACCAATCCGGATTATCTCTGGTACAAGTTCCCGAACACACCGTGGTTGCAATCGGGGATTGAAGGGTCGCTGATGATTCGACCAGTCCTTCGCGCGGGCAAAGAGCTTGCCGTCAATGTGGGGGAACCGTCACAGATTGCACAAGCCCCAATTCTTTTTCCAAATCCAGGAATGAGTGTGTGTCACTGGACTCTTGAGCGCATCACGTCGGTGCGCATCTATGACATGAATGGACGTTTGGTTGCCGATTTGCCACGTTTGGCCCCAGGCATTCACCGCTGGTCGACAGAGATTTCAGGCATCTATCTTTTGCTCGGGACGGAAACTGATGGTGAGACTTGGACGCAACGTTGGATTGCCCGCCCATGAGTGAGGACATCAACTTGGCGGAATCGCAAAGCGAGGAGCTATTCGAGCATCATCGACTCGTGGCAGATCCTGGACAAGCTCCCCTCCGGGTGGACAAGTTCATCATCAACAAGGTGGCTCACCTGTCTCGCAACAAGCTTCAAACCGCGGCTAAGGCTGGGTATGTTCGCGTCAATGGTCATCCAGTCAAAAGCAATCACAAGGTGAAGCCTGCCGACGTGGTGACGGTGGAATTGCCCCAACCTGTTTTTGAATTTGAACTGTTGCCTGAGCGAATGGACTTGGACATCATTTATGAGGACGATGATCTTTTGGTCTTGAATAAGCCGATGAATTTGGTTGTGCATCCGGGACACGGCAATTACTCTGGGACATTGGTGAATGGCATTCTTCACCATTTTCAGAATATGCCAAGTTTGCCTAATCAGCCTGAGCCTCGACCAGGATTGGTACACCGCTTGGACAAGGACACCACTGGATTGATGGTTCTCGGTAAGTCTGAGCGTGCGCTGACAGACCTCAGTGAACAGTTTTTTGAGCGCAGGGTGAATCGACGATACTGGGCTCTGGTGTGGGGTGATGTGGTGAATGATGGCACAGTTACTGGACACATCGGAAGATCACTCCGAGACCGACGGATTCAACAAGTTTTTAAGGATGAACGCGAGGGCAAACATGCCGTAACACATTATCGGGTGTTGAAGCGGTTGGGGCCAGTTACCTTGGTGGAGTGCAAGTTGGAAACTGGACGTACCCATCAAATTCGCGTTCACATGCAATACATCGGACATCCTTTGTTTGGCGATCCAGTTTACGGGGGCAATGTTGCGGTGAAAGGTGCACAAGGTGGGAAGTACAATGCATTCTTGAGGAACATGTTTGAAGCTTTGCCACGTCAGGCACTGCACGCAAAGACCCTCGGATTCGTCCACCCAGGAACTGGAGAGCAACAAGATTTTGAGTCTGACTTGCCGGAGGACATGTCGAATGCCATTGCCAAATGGACCAAATACATCGAGGCCTCCGGCCTATGAATCAATTTGAGGTAAGACGCTCGACCTCCTCGATGGCTTTCTCCCAGCGGTTGATGGTGTCTTGCATTTCCCGTTGAACTGCTTCGTAAGCGTAAGCCAAATCTGTGACTTTATTCCTGTCTGACGGATCTGCCTCGGCCATCGCGGCATTCAGATCTTGCTGTTTCGCTTCAAGTTGAGAAATGGTTTTTTCATGTCGTTCTACGGCATTTTTCGCTTTGCGAACCGCTTTTTCTTGGGCTTTTTTTGCCCTGTAGAGATCTCCACCAGAGGCTTGTTTTGATTTCTTTACACCCGACTTCGCGGACTTGGTGCGCTCAATTTTCACGACTCGGTTGGCTTCGTATGACGTGATGCTTGAGGCGTGCTTCTCATGCAGGAATTGTTTGATGTCCCCGATGTACTGTTTCAATCCCGTGGGTGTGACTTCATATACGAGCTGGGTCATGTCGCTTAAGAAATCACGATCGTGAGAAACCACAATCAAGCTCCCGTCAAATTGTTGAAGAGCCTCTTTGAGTACGGACTTGCTCTTGAGGTCGAGATGATTGGTCGGCTCGTCAAGAATCAATACGTTGTAGGGGTGGAGTAGCAACTTACAAAGGGCCAAACGCGCTTTTTCTCCCCCTGAAAGCACCTTCACTTTTTTCTCAATATCATCACCAGAAAACAGGAATGAGCCCAGAAGACCTCTGAGTTGCTTTCGAATGTCTCCCACAGCGACTTCTTCCAGCGTTTCCATGACGGTTAGATTTCCGTTGAGTTCGTCCGTTTGGTTCTGGGCATAGTAGCCGATGTCCACGTTGTGTCCCACGTTTAGATGTCCTGCTGTGCAGTGTTCCTGCCCCACCAACATCCGCGTAAGGGTGGTTTTTCCCGCCCCATTTTTCCCCACAAGCGCAACTTTTTCCTGTCGAGCCATGATGAAATCTAGGCCTTTGAAAACAGTTAACTCATCAAAGCACTTTTTCAGTGTTTTGGCTTCAAAAATCACTTTGCCAGAGCGTGGAGCAGGAGGGAATCGAAATCGAATTTGCATGTTCTCAGCAGCATCCACTTCGATGCGATCAAGTTTTTCAAGTTTCTTGATGAGACTTTGGGCGAAGGCAGCTTTGTTTTTCTTTGCTCTGAATTTGTTGATGAGGTCTTGAGTCTCTTGGATGTATTTCTGCTGATTTTTGGCAGCTTGCTCTTGTCGAGACCGCTCCTCCTCGCGCCATCGTTGATATGCGGAATACGGACCCTTGTAATCGTATAGCTTGACGCCACCGATTTCTACGGTGCGCTTGGTCAGCGTGTCGAGGAAAACCCTGTCGTGTGAAATGAGTAGGATGGCACCTGGATGGTGAATCAGAAATCCTTCTAACCATTCGATGCTTTCAATGTCAAGGTGGTTCGTAGGCTCGTCGAGCAACAAAAGGTTGGGCTGCATGAGAAGCAGTTTGGCCAACTCAACACGCATTTTCCATCCGCCGCTGAACTCCGACATTTGTCGAGTCATGTCGGAGATTTTAAACCCAAGACCTTGAAGGATGCGGTGGGTTTGTTCTTCGGTGCTTGAGGCACCAATTGCATCCAAGCGATCATTGGCATCACTGAGTTCCTGAATCAAGTCGGAGTAGCTGTCACTTTCGTAATCTGTACGTTCACCCACTTCCTTGGTCAGGGCGAGCAGTCGTGTCTCCAAGGACCTGACTTCCTCAAATGCCTGCATGGCAACTTCCATGACGGAGGATTCCTCATCGTGTTCCATCTCTTGCGGTAGGTATCCGATGCGGTAGTCTTTAGGTGTATTTACATTGCCGTTGGAAGGTTTTTGCAATCCAGCAATGATTTTCAGCAACGTGGATTTGCCTGCTCCGTTTCGGCCAACCAGACCAATTCGGTCTTTTGTGCCAATGGCCAGATTGACACCGTCAAAAAGCGTTCGATCCCCGAAGTGGACTCCCAGTGAAGTCAGATGCAGCATGGTCGTGCAAGGTCGGGGTTGAATGGCAAGGGAACAAAAAAGGGCCGCACTGCGTGTGGCCCTTTTTTTACTCAATCGAGTATCAAATCAGTAGTGCCAGATGTCGTGCTCCAAATTGAAAAGTTCTCGCTGAATTCGTTCACTTTCAGCCAATCCATCCAAGCCCTTGGCGTAGGAGACAATGGGGCGATTGAAGGAATTGTCTTCTTTGATGATGTAACTCGAGAAGTAACGCTTTTGGAACAAATCTTCATAGGTTCGGCGCTGGGCGTCGTTGAACATGTTGTAGACCTCACTATTCGCGAAAACATAACGGCATTCTGGATAATACAACCAGAAAAGAGGGCTGAAGCCCACACTGTTGCCGTCGATGTCGAAGTCCTCAAGCATCGGAGCGATTCCTATGATTCTGACGTAGCGCTCGCTGCGCTGTCTGTCCCAAATCCAATCTTCCTTGATGCGGTAGCGCGTGATTTTGTCGGAGGACAATTCATTGCTCTGTTGGATCGTACCAATCACTTCTCCAAAATCATCGTATTGCTTCACAAGTGTGACGGGATTCAGAATCTTTCGAATGCTGTCTTTGGACAGTGGAAATGTGAATTCATCATCCTCACCAATAGGACCTGCGCTATATGCAACAAGGGAGCCTTCCACAAGCAACGCTTCACGCACGACGTCAAAGAGGTTTTGACGGTCCTCGATAGGGTCGAGTGGGTAATAGAAAGGGTGATTGAATTTTTGACGCAAATCAATCTCCTGCCAAATGCGGCGCTTGTACATCACATCGGCCTCACGGAGGTGAGGGTAGGGGATGACTCTCTTCGTGAGGTTGGTCTCTTTGACGTATGCACCATCCAATACATTTGGGGATTGTGCCGCACCTTCTTGCACCAATGCAAGAAAGGCAAGTGTCAAGGTCAAACAAGTGCAAAGGAACTGTTTCATTGCAAGTAAGTTAGCCAGTGATCTTTAATTTCATCGGGGGCAAGTCGCGCTCGGTCCCGTCAGGCATGGACACCAGGATGTCTTCCAAATAGATGATGTTTCCGCGACGAACACGCTTCAATGCTTCGCGTTGATCTGGAGTCAAGCGATTGTTACCTGATGGCAAGTCAGAGAATGAACCATCTTTCGCGATGCGCAGGGTGAAGCTCCTCACACGGACTTTCACGTCAAAATCAAACCCTTCCATTCGGGCTGCCACCGGTGCAAAGGAGAGGATTTCAGCTTTTGTGATGCCCTTGTCCGTCGGTTTTTTTCCTGTCCAAAATGCAACAGGGTCGGGAATGCGTTTGACCCGGAAGTTTTTCGAGGGAAGTGATTTTGTGCTGCCATCCGGAAGTTCAGCGGAAACTGTGATGTTTGCTTCTCGCACTGAGCTGTTTGAACTTGGCTCGACCACATAAGAACCACCGGGTTGTTTTTTGATGGAGTGTCCGCCATCGATGCGCACATTGATTTTGTCTTGGGCCACACCTGGAACGGACACTTCAACAGGGTTCTCAACCCCACGATAAAACACATTCATTTTGGTTGGTGAAACGACAAGTGCGGGTTCAGCAACTGTGATGGTTGGCGTGTAAAACGAGTAAGGCTCGATGTTGCCATCTGGACCCTGATATCGAATCAATCCCTTGAAGTTCATGTCTCCCAAACTCATTCCGCGAGTAGAGATGCGAAGCTTACCCATACCGTCTGTTCCAATGTTGAGACCCTCCATGCCCTCGTATTCGAGCATGCTGGAATCTCGACCATCCCACTTGTCCCCTTCGACGAAGATGTCGGGCGCGTTTGTGGCATCGTATGCAGCCAACAAAACATCTGCCCGAAATGAGTCTCCACGCAAAATGTAGTTGGACTCAGGGACCACGAGTGGCATGAGGTCTGTAAACTTGTAGGACTTGGCCTCAATTCCACCGAGCAACCATGACAACACGTCTTCCTGGGCATCTTGCACATCCACAATCATCTTGGACATCAGAGGCATGACAGCGGCGAGCGGGACATCAAAGAAATTCGCGGCTTCCCAAAGCACTTCTTTTCCATCTTCCATTTCATTGTCAAACGTAAAACGTTCATCAAGCTGGACTTTGATGTACTCAGGAAGCTCACGAGTTTGGCCCTTGCTATCTACGAGTTTTACGCCTTTGAGATAGTCTCTGTAGGCTTCAAGATTCTTGCGAAGAGCTGTCGCGCTCCAAGGATTGTTTTCGTCGTATTTGGGCTTTTGCGGCTCTGAGCCCACCATGAACGCAGTCAGTTCTTGATATTCATCTTTTTTGCGGATGACGGACAGATTGATTGTGGTGTCCATGCCCTTCTCATCTTTTCCAATGAAGTTGACAAAATCATTTTCGACAGCATCGTTGTACTTTCCCTCAGAGGTGGCCATGCAGCGACCTTTCAATTGGGTGATGTAATTGACCAAGTTGTCGCTGCGTTCACGAACCTCTCGAGCCTCGTCCATGAAGGGTCCCACCTTCTCCTTGTTTTGGTCATATTTTACTTCCATGGTGGCAAACGTTTCGTTCACCTTTCCTTTCAAGGTGCGCTGAGTGGCTTGCAAACTATTCTCCACTTTTACGAAGCCATTCAAAACTTCTTTGGAGATGTTCAAGGCCAAAAGTGCGGTCAGGACGAGGTACATCATCCCGATCATTTTTTGGCGTGGTGTTTCTTTTCCTCCGGCCATGTTTTTGGGGTTAGCTGCGACCGCCTCCCATGGCGTTCAACATGTTGCCGTAGACCGTGTTGAGAGAAGCCAAATTTTTGGCCAATTCGGAGATACTCTCCTTGTAAGCTTTCGTGTCTTCTACAGAATCATTGAGGTTTTGCATCAACTCCCCCATGCTTTCAAACAACTCCTTGTTTTGTCGCATCTGGGCAAGCTGTCCTTCGTACATGTCATTCAAGGAATTCAAATTGTCATTCATTTTCGCCAAACCCGTTCCCGTGGCTGCACCCTCTGCACTCGCTCGGACGAGCCCAGTTAAACCTTCACTTACTTCTTCGTAGGTGGAGCTCAGTGAGTCTACTCGGTTGGACGCTTTGACCAACGAATCACTGAAATCTTTTGTGGCGACAGAGGCATCGGCGACTTCACCCATCTTCGATGCTTGTTCACCGAGATGTTTCATGCCTTCTCCCAACTTGGAAATCATGTCATGGTCGATGTTGGCCTTGGACAACATTTCGTCCAACTGCTGGGTGGGTGTTCTGTCTGCACCTTCACCCGTAGCGAGTTGGGGATAAACGAGAGACCAGTCAGGCTCTTCATGTGGCTTTTCAAAAGCCGACATGAAAAAGATGAAAGCTTCTGTACCAAGACCTAGAATAAGCATCAAGGAAGCGCCTTCCCAGTGTTGGATTTTAAACAACGCTCCTATGATGACAATGGCCGCGCCCCATCCATAGAGCTTGGCCATAAAATTCTTCCACTGCTTGCTTCCTGGTTTCATGGTTATGGGTTAATAGGTTGTTGGTTTCAATTCAGCTAACGCTGTGCAGGTAGGTTTCATTGTGCTTGAGGCGTGTGGTTTCAATTCACGCCGTGTACGTTTAATTCCATTCTTCGGGCAATCCGGACTTGCCTCGACCGAGATATGACATCACTGAACGGAATCCAATGGATGCCTTTGCAGTGTCACTGTACTCGAATGTGCGCGTGCCAGTCTGGCAGTAATAGCCGATGTCTTTCCAAGACCCGCCACGTATTACTTTCCGCTTCAAAGCTGGAGGATCGTCCACCTTGGCGTGGTAGACGTAATCGGGGGCTAGATCCCACGAAAAGTCATACACCGTTTCGTCATAGGCAGTATTGGTCCATTCTGCCACGTTGCCACTCATGTTGTACAGTCCGTAGTCGTTGGGGCTGTAAGATTCAACAGGCGCAGTGTAAGCATTTGCATCTTCAACGTAATCGCCCCGCATCGGCTTGAAGTTGGCCAAAACACATCCCTGTTGATTTCTGGCATATGGACCACCCCAAGGGAAGGGCGCCAGATTCCGTCCGCCACGGGCTGCAAATTCCCACTCAGCTTCTGAAGGGAGACGAAATTTTTGAACGAAGGTTTCATTGTTCTTCTGTTTCCACTCGTTCATGATTTGGGTACGCCATGCATTGAACGCTTTTGCTTGGCCCCACGTCACACCGACCACGGGATAGTCGTCGAATGCCGGGTGCCAGAAATAGGCTTCGGCGTAGGGCTCGTTGTAGGCGTACGTTGCATCGTGAATCCAAACAAGGGTGTCCGGGTAGACGTTGATGATTTCTTCAACAACAAATTGAGCTCGGTCACTATGTCGACGCGTGGAATGGAGTTGGTTTAAGGTATTGACTTCACCGTACTCCTCATCTCTTTTTCCTTTTCTGGCTGCTGCGTCGAGGTTGACCCAGTAGTAGCGGTAATTCAATTTACGGGTATCCAATTCGCGACGGTTGTAAAACCGATCCGATCCTTGAAGGAAAAATTCGTCGTAGAGCAGATCAAAGATGTCTTCATCTTCCCAATCAATGGGTTCATCCCAATTGAGAAGAAAGCCCTTGTCTATAAAACGATCCAATTCTTGTCCTCTCGCATTCTCTTCGATGTAGTATCGGTCGTCGTCGTTGTCTGCAAGCGTTTGGAGGTACAATGAGTCGCGCACGTAATGGACGAACTGGCGGTATTCGTTGTTGGTGATTTCATGCACATCCATGTAGAATGAAGGGATGGTCACCGTCTTGGATCGTGTATTCAGGGCGAAGGGAACATCTTGATCACTTGGCCCCATCGTGTAGGAACCGAAATGGATGTAGTTCATTCCAAACGGGTTGGACTGTTCCCAGTACTTGCGGGGCTGAACCCCGACCAGTTCTCCCTGGGGGCCCATGTAGCACCCCGACAAAAGGATGGGGGCCACAAGGATCGTCAGGAGCTTTTTCATGGATTGATTTTCTTGCAAAATTGTTAGGCGATACTTCAACGACTGAAAGACACGTTTTCGTGTGGCTTACAGGAATCGAGGGTTTGCGTATTTGTTTTCGACAGGCGTCGTGAGAAATTTGAAAGCCCAAGACACGAAAACCTCAGCGGTTCCCGGTGTATAGGAATTCAATTCACTCGTGGTTACGTCAAATGAAGCACCGACCTTAAAGACTTGTTCACTCGAGGTAATCCCTTCTTTTTTCGACAAGCGATATTGAATCCCTGCAGATGGGGCAACTGCATCCCCTTGACGCCAGGTCAAACCTCCCCACAAAAAGTTGTTCCAAAGCACATTGACGTTGACGTCGAGAGCTGTGGCATTCAGATCGGTCTTGGCCAAAACATTGCTCCGGAGGATGAGCTCTTCCCCATTCAGAGGATAGTTGTATCCTCCCATGAAATAGTAGTGCCTGGTGGGAACGATATTCAATGACGTCATTTGCACTTCGGCCACATGTGTCATGGACAATCCAGCATAGTATTCATTGCTCTTGCGCATGAAAACACCGAAATCAATGTCCGTGGATGTACCGGAACCATTGGTTTGTGGTATGGCAGGGTCAGATTGCCAGTCGTCTACTGCAATCCAATTTGCATCAAAACTTTTGCTGAAGAGGGACACATTTAATCCAATACCAATGTGGGCGCCGTTGGCCAATGTCGGCAGGTGGTATGCATAGCCCAGCTTTACCATTGTATTGGACTCTTGACCAATTTCGTCTTGATACAATTGCAAGCCGAAGGCACCCGGCACGAAATCTACCTTGGTGTGCGCATTGAGCATGGTGGTGACTGGAGCTCCGTTCACACCACTCCATTGGTCACGATACCAAATGTTCACGTGCGTGAGGTCGTCGTTGCCTGCAGCTCCGATGTTGAAGGCTGCCAGGTCGTTAAACCATTGAGTCATCTGGGGGTCTTGCTGGCCGAAAGCTTTCACCACGGTCAGACATGCAAAAGCCAGACAAATTGAGATGTTGCGAATCATCTTATTCCTTTGATTTTCAGCAGATTGTGCCTCTAAACAACTGCGCAGAGGTTGGCTAATATAAGGATTTTCCTTGTGCCTGAGCGCTTGCCGCTCGCTTTGCGTTGGACGTGTGTTTCTGAATTCAAACATGCTCAAGCCAATTTTTGGTACGTTCGCCACCATCGATCCGGAAGGGATCCCTCTGAAGCTTCAACGTATTCATCATATGAGCATGGTACGAGTAAACTGGAGGAAAGTTTCGATTTTTCATGTTTTGGCGCTGGGACATCCATCCACCAACGGTCACTCTTAGGGCTTTTGTAAAATACAATTTCATGCAACTCACCAGGCAAATCGACCACATATTTCAGGTAGTCTTCTGTGTTGCACTTGGGATGGTCACCTTTCTGATTAAAAATACCTTCCAACATATGCCAGACGCCCTGTGCGATCAATTGAGCTCCTCGGCTCCTGTCGTCCAAGTTGGGATTGTGCTCGAAGATGCCTGAGACAAGCAGACGGTCGCTCATCCCAATGTATCTCGCAAGCTGACAAAAATGCTCTGCGGTCATTCCATTGGGGCTGGCGTGTGTTGAGGCGGGATGGTCTGATGCCCGTATTGCCGCAACATCGATGGTCACCAGGTCTGCATTGCGCACGACAGGCTCAATCTGTTGAATGTTTTGAAGCAGATTTCCCAATCGTATGGCCTCAAACTGCAACCTTTCAAGAAGTTCGAGCGTGTCGGGATCTGTGAGATATCCCTGATGCCCGACGTTGGCATAGTCAAAGAGGTAATTTGGTTCGTGCATGACCACAGAATTCATGTGGTTTCGAGAACTGATGATGCTAGGGTCGCCGCCAAAGTCCAGTCTTGGATCTACGGTGACGATGTTCATTGGACGGCCTACGGAGTCGAGTGCACGGTAAAGTGGAATGGTCAAATCGTGGCCGCCACCGAGGACAATGGGGACAATGCCCATTTGGATCATTTCTGCGACAACTGACTGAACGGCGGCATAGGTGTCGTCTTCGGTCTCACCCGCTCTAATGTCGCCGAGATCTGCAGTGGGTTGCCAGTCTGACGGCGGAACAAGTTGGTACAGCCAGTTGCGAATGGCATCCGGAGCGGAAGCACAACCCTCATTGTCTCCCGATCGGCGGCCATCATTGACCCCAAAAAGAGCCACTCGAGCCCCCTCCAACATGGGGCGAGCATCAAAGCGGTGAGCTTCAATGCGGTCAGCGATCCGAGCAACACCCTCTGCATTAGAGATGTCAGGGGCATTGACCGGCTCGAACAAGTCGAAGAATCCATCGAGCATGAACCAAAATTTTGGAGCCAAAGCCCCTTTGGAGTGCAATGTCGCAGGCCAATGCCTCAGTTCGTACGGTGTTACAAGGCAAGCATTCACAACTGAATGTGAATGCACGTCGCAACAGCTTTGCCTTTCAGTCGATTAAGACTTCTTTCGGCGGCCGCGCTTGGGACGACTTTTGGCCTCCTCGATGAGCTCTTGCACCCGCTCCCACGTCAAATCCTCGGGCTTTTCTTCCTTCGGAATCTTGGCGTTGAGCTTGCCAGCCTTGATGTAAGGACCGAATCGACCGTTCAAAACTCGGACGGTTTCATCTTCATCAAAGACCTTGATGAGTGCTTTGGCATCGGCTTCGATTTTGGCTTGAATCAATTCAACCGCGCGCTCAAGAGTTACCGTGTATGGATCATCTCCACTGTCTGCTTTGAGAGACACAAATTTGCCATCGTGCCTGACGTAAGGTCCAAAGCGGCCAATGGCTGCGGTGACCTTTTTTCCGTCAAACTCGCCCAGTGTTCTCGGCAATTTGAATAAGTCCAAGGCCTCTTGCAGGGTCAGTGTTTCAATGGATTGACCAGGCAAGAGGGAGGCATACTGCTTTTCTTCGTCGTCGGGCCCTCCGATTTGAGCCATAGGACCGTACCGTCCAATTCTACAAAGAATTTGAGCTCCTGACTCGGGGTGAACACCGAGGATTCGTTCGCCGGAGGCACGCTCCGCGTGTTCCATGGTTGTATCCACAGTTTCTTTAAATGGCGCGTAAAACCTCTTTAACATGGCACGCCAATCAAGTTGCCCGCGAGCAATGACATCAAATTCTCCCTCCACGTCTGCTGTGAAATTG
>Ga0160422_10001065_pt1 | contig 16985 bp, 26 predicted proteins | sample Fk160mmetaG_FD_108192 | JGI IMG/M metagenome (GOLD analysis project Ga0160422, IMG submission 108192) | Marine microbial communities from the Central Pacific Ocean - Fk160115 60m metaG | ecosystem: Environmental > Aquatic > Marine > Oceanic > Photic zone | place: The Central Pacific Ocean... | reverse complement strand
GAAAATGCCTGGAATGATGTTTCCTGTTGTTGCGTATGCACCGACTGCTGCTACGAAACCAAGCATTGCTGCCCAACCATTAAATCTTTCTGCTTCTGGAGTCATGAGTTTGTACCTTTGTTGTATTGTGAATTGTGTGTTAATTTTCATTAGAATAAACCTGGTGCTATCCATCCGAATAGTCCATAGTTAATTGTGCCGATCACTAGACCGAGCATTGCGAGACGACCATTGACCTTCTCTGCGTATTTCCAATAGTGGTGTTTTGTATCAATCATTAGAATACACCTGGAATAATTTGTCCTGTAGTTGCATATGCACCTATAAGAGCAACAAAACCTATCATAGCCCAACGACCATTTACTTTCTCAGCGTTCTGCGGATAGCTCTTATATTCGATAGTCTCATCAATATAAGAAACTGTTTCAGTGGGATACATGTTCTGTCTTCCACCACCTTCTGTAACTGTTGTCATTGTATTATTAAGTTATGTAACATTATTATATATAAAAGATTAAATTTTGTCAAATATCTTAACATACGGGATTCCGAACATAATTAAATGTAACTAATCTGTCACATAAGATTAAGTTATATTACTATTTCCCTTGCCAACCTGGTGGAAGTGTGCCAAAAAATGGATCATAATCAAAATATACATTCCAATCTGAAATTTGACTTGCTTGATTATTCCAAAAATTATTTAAACCTTCATAACTTGATCGATGAAATACCTCTACATGATCTTTATGAATTGAAGATCCCATCTGTAATCTATACAGGAGGAGAGGCATGGAAAATGTATTTCCTGAATTATAGATTAAATCATCTGCAACTGCTCTCGGTTTAACTCCCTGATCAATCTTATACTTATCACCACGACAATGCAGTCTGACAAGTTTCTCTGCATGATGTCTTGTAATCAAATAACAAGCAGTTGAGAAATCATTTACGAATCTTCGATGAAGTCTCATATGAACCTCTGCTGGATTTATTATGGCTAACTGAATGACATCATAATCATATGGAATCTTTGCATAAAAGTCTTTCCATGTAAATCCCCAACAAGATACTGGATCTAAACTACAATCATCCTCCATGATGAGTGCACAAGGATCATCAGACTCTTCTAAAAATAATTTTATCGCTTTCAGATGAGAAGTAGTGCATCCAACTTCACCCGATAACATATTATCTGGATACCTTCCCTTAAGAATATCACCAAGATCATCTTCACGACCATCATATGCTGAGATTCTAGTATAGTTTTCTATCTCCCAATACTTAAACTGCGCCTCCATATATACCTTTCTTTCTGGTTGTCCATCAAGATTGATATAATATATGGGTGGAAGACCTTTTAATTTAAATATTGCTTTATTTTTGTCCATAAATCCATTCTAATACATCAATTTCTGGTTTCCAGTTCATAACTGATTCTACTTTACTTATATCAGCAAGAGTAGTTTCCATTTCACCATTTCTTTTTGATATGGAAACTTGATTATCCGATACAGCATCAGCAATATCCTTAATCGAATAGTTTTTACCACTACCAATATTAAATACTTCTCCAATATAATTACCTAAATCTACAGTCGCTGCAATATAATTTGCCCTTGCAACATCCTCTACATGAATGAAATCTCTTTTTTGTGATCCATCACCAACTAAAGTTAATGATTCTCCTGATTCTTTCTGCCTTTGAAATATACCAATTACAGGAGCATATTGACCTCTGGTAGGAGATCTTTTCCCAAATACATTAAAGTATCTAAGTATCACAGTTTCTAATCCATACAAATCATAATACATCTTACAAAACTTTTCTCCTGCAGACTTAGATGCTGAGTAAGGATTTAAACAATCATCAGGTTGAGTTTCCACATTTGGATATGGGTTGTTTCCATAGGCAGATGACGTAGATGAATAAACAAATCTTTTGACTCCTGCCTCCCTTGCACACTGAAGTATGGTTGCTGTGCCTACACAATTCTTATGCACCGCTTGTATGGGATTCTCTATCGCAGGTTGTAACCTAGACTCTGCTGCTAAGTGAAAAACATAATCCACATTAGTGAATGCATTCTTCATAACTTTATAATCAGTTATATCAGCATTAATATTCCATGCTTTATCATTCCAATAAAAATTTTCATTGTTAGCACTCTCATTATCAATACACACAACATTATGTCCTTGTTTTAATAGATAATCAACAAGATTTGATCCTATAAATCCTGCTCCTCCTGTGACTAAACTAATCATATCTTTCCTCCCTATCAATTCTATGTTTTACAGATCTATAAATCAATGATTTTAATTTTGTGCTTGAATAATCATGATCACGATTTAACCAGATAATATCGATTGGAATGTCTTTACCAGTATATTTACCACTTATATAATCTGTTCCTAAAAATCTCACATCATAATCACCACTTCTTAAATAATTTAAAAATGTGTTCTCAACTTCATAATAAACCACGTCGTCTACATCTTTAAGTGCCATCAATATTTCCTTTCTTTCTTCTTTTGTATGAATAGGTTTTAATTTAATATCTCTTTCAATTGATGGGTCAAGATGTAATGCGACTGTTAAATGATTGCAATGTCTTTTTGCATCTTTAAACATACGAACATAACCAGGATGTATTACATCAAATGCACCTGCAATAATGCCTTTCTTTAGTGGTGTAGTTTTTTTCCATTCCTCTACATTTATACCTTTATCATCTATAAAAATATCAGCAGTGGGTTTATGAAACATAGGTTCTAGTTCGTGATACTTAACACCCCATCTATCTAATTGTTGTATAGTTAGATCTGTCCAATCTATTCCCGATCCTCTACCCCTAGCAGTCATTATAATTATACGATTTCCTTCATCAAATAATCTATTAACCTGCTCCACCATAAATGGAAAAGGTATTGCTTCTAAGTAACCTGGTTTTAAATCATCTTTACGTAATGGAGTATCACAAATAGTTCCATCCAAATCAAAACAATACTTCATACCACTCCATGTAAAAATATTTGGTGTACACACTCAACAACGCCATAATCATTACTATCTATATGATAGTTCCAGAGTGCATTTCGTGATTCAGTTCTTATTGTATTGTCTGATTTGAATCCTGTCAATACACCGTAATCTACTTTATTATATTCACACCAATCAACACAATTTAACATATTTTTTGACTCTCCTCCTGAGCTCATGATAATAACAAGCGTATCATTCTCAACATAATACTCTAGAAACTTTTCATATGCTTTATCATATCCAAAATCATTTGTTAACATTGTAATCATAGAAGGATCAGAAAGAATAGAAACTTTCTTTCCATAAAACTTCATATAATCTTGAGAGATATGTGAAGCAACTGAATTGCTACCACCATTACCTAAGATAATAATTCTTGGATGTGTATAAAATGCTTTCTCAAATTTAAAAAACTCTATCTCCATATGAGCGGACTTTAGAGTTTTAATATATTCATCAAATGGATTCATAGAATGTGTCCTGTAACACCATTAGGTTCCATATCTACTTTAACACAAGGAAAAGGAATTTTCAACTTTCCTTTATATGAAAATGTTAGGAAAAATCCACCATTACCAGCTCCACATAATCTATGAGCAAGCACTGTATTATTTTCTTCCAATACTTTATCAATGTTTTTTATAACTTGATTACTTGTTATAATATATGATACGTTTTTCTTTTGCATCCAACCCTGTCTTATCAGATGTAAGAACTTATCATAATCCTTTTCCCTCAGAATATCATATGCTTTATCTGCAGTATCGAGTAATGGTTTAATATTATCCAAATTTGCAGTGACATCTTTACATACATCCTCTGCGTTTCTAGTTACACCAGTAAAGATCAAATGCATATCAAATTGATCAAACAAATCATGAGATAAAAAAGTAAATTTAGTTGTCCCATTTTTTTCGAATTCCAAACGTTTAAATCCACCTATACCACATCCATAAGGATCTTGATATCCAGCGTACATATTACTTTTTAATTCAAGTTCATATGATAATTTACATATTTCCACATCAGTCAATGGCCTAGATTTATTAAACATGGTGATTGCTTTAATCAATGCAATAGTATATGCAGAGGATGAAGCCAGTCCACTACCTTGAGAATAAGCATCACTCTTCATAGAAATACTTAAAGGAGGACAATTAAAATGATCTAAGGCAACTCTAACAATATCATTTTGTATTTCATCGATAGTATTCGTCTCTTCTGTACGAGAATAATTTATAATATATTTTCTACCTTCTCTATTAAATCCTAATTTATCCTCATGTAAAGTGATATAAGTTTTAAGACTAGAAGTAAAATTTATCACAGAACCTCTACCATACTTTTCGATGAAATAAGGATTATCAGAAGAACCACCAAATAATGAAATTCTTAAAGGACAACTAGATATTAACATATTTTTTAAGATACTCCTGATTGCTATAGTAATCTGTCAATTCTTGGCCAGACATTTTTTTTATTTTTTCCCATACATCAAAATTAGATTGCATATAAGGATTTCCATGAACAGAATTTGGCCATGAATTATGACCTCTACTATGTTCTAAATGATATACAATATCATTTATTCTACCAATATTATATCCCATTTTATCAAATCTGTAAAATCTTTCTTTATCTTCTGGTGATGAACCTCTAAAATTTTCATTCTCCATACCTGCTTTAATATATGATTCTCTTTTTACAAATTGTACATGACCATATTGTGCATCATATATGTTAGATTTGCTATCCAAAATATTAAAATCAAAATCATTAGATATGAATTGACTTACGTCATTGTCATTTACAAATGCTTGTTTTTGATATTGACCAAAACCATATGGATAAACTAAATCATATCCATCCTCTATCATTTTTACTGATTTAATATAAGTATCTTTTTTAAATAGAACATCACAATCGTAATTAACAATTATATCAGTATTAACGATACTAATCATCTCATTCAACACCTTCATTCTATAGAATACAGAATCATCAGACTCTTCAAATAAGTGTGTTAAATTTGCAATATCATTTCCAAGATAATCTTTTATCTGTGGTAAAACTTCATTTTTAAATACAGATTCTGTATCTACCTCTTTTAAAATAACTTTTGCATCAAAATTTTTTAGTAGGTAACAAAGGATCGTAATAACATTACGCATTCTATCTTCACTTTCTATTCTAATAGGAATAATAAAAGTTGTACTTTTTAAATCAATCATTACAAAACCTCCCAGTGTGAGCAATATAAATCAGATGTATCTTTATTATCTGGAAACCAATTCTTTGGTGCAATCACTTTACCACGATTACCCAACCATGCTGCCCACCAAGAGAAACTAGAATTACCAATAATAAAATCAGTGCACATTGACATAAGACACATGTCTACATACCCACTATCATTTTCAGAAACCATAAACCTATCATCAGAAAATAATTCTTGCTCAAGACACCATTGTGAATCATCAGAGAATACTATGACTTGCGTATCTTTTGAAAACTTACTGAGTGCTTCTTTGTAATAATCCAATCCAACAAAATGATGATTAGGATTAGTTAGATAATCTGTTCTACGAATATGCAATCCTACTACTTTACCACCCTCTAAAAAACCTTGCATCATATCATCACAAGGTTTTAATATTTCATCACGAAACTCAAAATCTTCACGAATCGTTTCTTCTATATTCTTAAAATATTTTTCACTCTGAAAAAATCCCCACAGTGAAACTCTATCACCACAATTAAATATTTTATTATCAAAATTAAATCCACTCTCAGGAACTACAGGTATCTTAAAATCAATTAATTGAATGTTTGATTTGTTCACCGATTTCATTTTAAAACAATCAAATAATTCTGTCTTAAGCATATTACCTAAACCATCATTAACTTCATCATCCCATTTTGGCAAACAAAAATTTGTATTATTATTTGCAGAGATACCTCTTAATGCAGCGTATTGAAACATTTGATTTCCAATACGTCCCAATCTACCTAAATGATTAAATCCTATCATTAATATTACTTTGTACAACAAATATAAACGGACTCTGATCCAGCACCTCTAACAGTATGGTTAAAGAGATATCCAAAACAATGATCATTATGTATCCCCTCCTCAAAAATCTTAAACCCATGAGATTCTATTTTATCCTTCCACCATGTAGCAGGAAAAATTGATTGATGAAGTTTAAAAAGTTTTCCTTCATAACCAATTGTCATATCTTTTTTTGCAAATGGAGGAACCATTGCATTTCCTTTATCATCACGCACATCAGGTATTAAAGAAATTCCAAATGCACATAAACCACCTTTTTTAAGATGTTTAAAAATATTTTTTAATAATGAATCAATATCATCAGGAGCTATGTGTTCAAATACTTCTTCAGAATGAATAAAATCAAACTCAATTGGTTTACTATTATAAAAAAGTTGATATTCTTTTGTGATATCACATAAAAATAAATTTTTATTATAATACTTATCCCAATTATGTTTTCCTGAACCAGAAAGAGCATTGTCACTTCCCTCTAGACCAACACCAATATCACCTCTGTCTATAAAATCTGAAACAAATTGTCCACCTGCACATCCAAGATCTAACATAAAAATTTGTTCATTATCAAACCCATCCTTGACTTCATCAATCAATCCAAGAGATGTAAAATTATCATTTACACATCCAATAGGACATTGATGATCAGGGGATTCTTCTGCCACTCTTTGTGTTGCTTCCAACGTAATCATTTAATTCTCTCCTTTAATAAAAACTAAATCAACAAAATTTTGATCAAGATTAAGTGGTTTTGGTATTACCACTTTGGATTTACATTTTCCAAACCACCAAGCAATTTCAGAAAATGTACTTCCCCATGTACCAATGATTATACTACATTTAGAAAGTAAAAGATTATCAATAAATCCATCTACAACTAACTGAAAATCATTAAAGTTTACATTATCATTCCAAGAACTCGAAGAAACTTTATGTAACTTTTGATTGTAAGTAATGATCCTGTTCTGATATTTAGTTTTAAAATATGATATGACTTCTGAGCTATCACTACATAAAAATATTTTCATATTTTTTGGAAGTTTTTCTATTTCTTTTTCAAATAAACTATTACTATGCCATTTAGATCTATCAACTCCTGGCCAAGTTCTAATATGAACTCCTATCATATTATCCCAATTTAAAGAAAACTGATCTACAATATTAATAATTTCAGAATTAATTTTTAATTTTTTAATTTGGTGAAGATACTTATCAATAAAATACTGTGGGGTTTTTTCATATAAAAGATCGATAGTTTTATAATTTTTAATGTATTTTTCTTCTTCTGCTAAAACCTCTAATCTCCAATTAGGTGGATATTGATTAATCTCAGAAGTTACCTTTGTTAAAAAAGGAAAGATATATGAATCTATATGAGAGGTTGTGTTTATATTTTCATGCTTGGACATTGCACTTAATAGATTTTTAATTCTATTTGAGAGTCCTCCATGTGTAGACATTGTTACCGACATCATATAACCTCCCAGTTATCAGGATATAAATCTTTGGTATCATTATTCACTGACGAACCATACCATTTTTTAGGTGCAACAATTTTTCCACGATCATTCTGTAACCAGGCACCCCACCAACTCATAGAACTATTAGCAATTATACCACCACTACATAAACTCATCAAACAAAGATCATAATATGGAATGAAAAGTTTATCATATCCACCGACAACCATAACTTGATGTTCATACTTATCGTTTCCTTCAGATATTAAAAATCTATCTGTAGAGAATAACTCTTGACTTTTACACCATTCAATATCATTGGAACATATGATCACTTCACAATCATCATCAAAGTAACTTAATGCTTTTTTATAATACTCAATCGAACATACTGGATGATAATCTGGTGCATTTAAATAATCACCTCTTCTCACATGTAAGAAAATTGGTTTATGTAAACTATCGACAAATGGTTTACAAGACTCATATATGTGATCTTTAAATGTAAAATCATCTCTGATTATTTTCTCAACATTACTAAAATATTTTTCTGTTTGAAAATAATCATTTAAATTAACATTAGGTGGACAATTATTAAATATGTCATCATCAAAACATGTAACTTTAGAATTATGATCTTTAAAATTATTATGTTTAAAATTATCAAGAGTAACTGATTTCATTTTAAAACACTCAAATAATCCATAGTTAGCACCATAATAATTATTTGGAGTCGGTATTACATAATCATAATTCATGTTTTCAGAAATTCCCCTTAAAGACGCATACTGAAACATTTGATTACCAAGAAATCCGTTTGATCCTAAACGATTATATCCAATAACATCTCTCTTTATATTGATATTTTTATTTTGATCACTAAGTCTATAATCTTCTATATCACCAAAATCTTTTGATTCATAACATTCAAAATTTCTTGGATTTCCCAGAAATATATGATTGCAATCTCCACGATTCATTTTAACTTTTGCCCAATACTCTCTAGATTGAACTTGATAATGATTAATTAAAAGTTCAGGGTCATCAGGCATTCCAACATGTGATACATTTATTGTTTTTCCATTTAATCTTGCACCATGAACATCAAAAGAAGAGACATTAAAATTTGAGTTGACAATAATCTTTGGAGCACCTAACACCGATATTTCTTTAAACCCTCTAGGGTTCATAATTTCTAAAGCATGATCATATGGACATCTTTTTGTAAATCCATGTACTATTGATTCTGGTTGATTAATATGTCCATTGGATCCAAACCAAACCCAATTAGCAACTACACCAGCGTAGGATTCATACTTGTAAAGAATTTTTTTTAAATCAATACTTTTTGGACTATAAAGATATTCATCACAATCAATTTGAGCCACCCATTGACTTTCATTTACAATGGGTATAAAAAACTTATTACTTATATCAATTTGTCTACCAGTATATCTTTCTGATATATCATTCTCAAATAAAGTTACAAATCCATCATCTATAAATGGTTTTAAGACAGTTTTATAATCATCTTCACTAAAATCGTTCACAAGATACACATGATCTACCCCATGAAAACGATAATGATTTAACCATTCCACAATACCCATGGTCTCATTTCTGAACATGGATGCGACTGACAAATAATATTTCATATCAAGATTTTAAAGTTTCATGTTTATCTTCGGGACTGTGCACCATTCTTGGTTTAAATGAAAATTCAGTTCTTGGGTAGTATCCAGATGCTGCAAAACAAGGTTCTAAAATATGAAAATCATTTATAAAATCATATCGATATCTATTCAAATGACTCTCATCATGTGCTCTGGATATAATTTTATTAGATGTATCTTCATTTATCATTTTATCAATATCATCAATAAGTTCTAAAACTCTAGATGGTTTTCCACCCCATAAACACCCTTGCAAATAAACATTATCTATCTCCTCCTCTTTTGTAACACATGACAAAGATTTTTTATTTCTCTCAAATGGCAAATCTCCTCCTGTAAATCTACTCCACTGATCACAAAATGTTGGATGTTGCACCCCAAACAAGGGTTTCTCATCATTAAAAAACTCATCATAATTTATGTTTTCAGAACAACAATAATAATCTGCATCAATGAATACATACCAATCAAATTTAGAAATATCTTTTTTTATCTTTTTAAGAGTTTTAAATCTACCTAGGCCACCAATGGTATTATACATCAATTTGTGCCAATTATCAGAACTATAATCTGAATTTTTAGGAACAAAATTTTCTTCAGATGGAATCAATGTAATATTGTCAGGTATTTCACCATCCAATTCACCATCAGTAAAAACAAAAAAATGTTTCTCACACTCAGGAATAAAATACTGATTTATAGTTTCATAGTATTTTGGGAAAAAATTAAAATAACTTCCTGTTCCAATAAAACTAATTGCAATTTTTTTATTGTTTTTCATATTATAATTGATCAATAATTTTACTTAAAAATTTAATTTCTTTTTTACCAACAAACTGATTGTTTCCTAAGTATATACCATTATCATGAACCTTGTCAACAACTAATTTATTTTTATTTGTTGTAATTATATAGTCTGACAAGAAAGGTTGTTTAAGCAAATTCCCACCAATAATAGGTCTATGTTCTATCCCATTATCATCAAATAAATCACGGAGTCGATGAGCAATATTTTTTTCTTTACATATCAGAGGTAAACAAAAATTACTACATTTACTATTGTAAACAGGCACTTCAAATTTATCAGGATAATTAGAAATTAAATCTATGAACATCATATAATTTTTATTTCTTATTTTTATGTGATCATCTAATCTTTTTAATTGAGATAAACCTAGAACAGCACCTAATTCATGATTCCTAAAATTATATCCATCTGTGACAAATAAGTACTGTTCTGATATGTTAGGATACAATTTTTTATAATAAGAAAATTTTCCCGATTCTCTAGCTAACCCATGACTTCTCTTAATCCTTAACAAATCATACAAATCATCATTGTTAGTGCAAATCATACCACCTTCTATTGTTGATATATGGTGACCAAAATAAAAACTATATGTTGCACCTAAACTATTAGATCCAACTCTACTTCCATCCATATTTTTACAACCATGAGATTCACATACATCATCAAGTATCAATGCATTAGGAAATAATTTTTTATAAAAATTATTATTTGCAGGAAATCCTATTAAATGAGTTACAAATATTAATTTGATGTCTGAATGTATTTTAGAAATATACTCTATATCTTTTTCACAAAAACTATAATTATCAATATTAATATCACAAAAAATAGGTGTAAGTCCAAGTTGAATTACTGGTGCAATATTTGTTACCCATGTGTTTGATGGTACTAAAACTTTATCACCATTCTTTAATCCATATTTTTCCTTAACAGAAGCAAGCAACAAATAATTTGCTGTACTACCAGAGGAAACATATAAAGAATTTTTACATCCTAACCAATCACTCCATTTTTTTTCAAATTCTTTAACTTTTTTACCGTTTGTAAAACGATCAGATGTGAGAACAAATTTTGCTAAATGTAATCTATCAGATATAGTTACATTATTACGCATCAAAGGCCATTTCATATACTTTTTTTGTACCATTTATAAGTTGATGTAATACCATCATTTAAATTTATTTTAGGTTCCCATCCAAGTGTTTTAATTTTATCAACGTTTAACAATTTTCTGGGTGTTCCATTTGGTTTTGATGTATCCCATTCTATCTTTTGTCTAAAATTAATTATTTTAGCAATTATCTCAGCAAGTTCTTTAATAGATACATCTTCACCAGTTCCTATGTTAATATGTTCTCCATCATTATAATCCTGCATGCATACATAACATGCCTCTGCCAAATCATCAACATGTAAAAATTCCCTTTTAGGAGAACCATCACCCCATAAAGTAACTTTTCCATGACGAAGCATGAATGCTTCATAAAATTTTCTAATCATTGCAGGTAGAACATGCCCACTATCATAACTAAAATTATCATTAGGTCCATATAAATTAGTTGGCATCAATGAAATAGCATTAAATCCATACTGATCTCGATATGCACGACACATTTTAAGACCTGCAATCTTAGCTATGGCATATGCATCGTTGCTTGGTTCTAAAGGTGAAGTAAGAAGTTGATCTTCTGTTATTGGTTGTTTTGCCATCTTTGGGTAAATGCAAGATGAACCTAAAAAAACTAACTTTCTAATACCATAACGATAAGAAGCATCAATGACATTAGATTGAATCATTAAATTATCGTAGATAAATTCAGCAGGGTGATCTCTATTAGCAACAATACCACCAACTTTTGCTGCTGCTAAAAAAACATAATCTGGTTTAGTGGATGTGAATAAATCATTAACAGATGACGTGTTAGTTAAATCACAATCACTCTTATTTGCTGTAATAATATTATTGTATCCTTTTTGATTAAGATTACGAATAATAGCAGATCCTACAAGACCTTTATGACCCGCGACAAATACTTTAGAACTACTGTCCATAGATACACATATCCTCAACTAATTCATCAATTGTAATTTTTGGTTCCCAACCTAATTTTTCTTTTGCTTTTGATGCATCTCCGAGTAAACTCTCAACCTCTGTTGGTCTAAAATATATATCATCAACTTTAATCACTGTTCTATTGGTAACCAAATCATATCCAAACTCGTCTCTACCCTCACCTCTCCATTCTATATTAAATCCAAAATATGGTGCTGCTTTATCAATAAAATCTTTTACAGAATATTGTTTTCCTGTGGCGATAACATAATCGTCTGGTTCATCTTGTTGTAGCATCAACCACATTGCTTCTACAAAATCCTTTGCATGACCCCAGTCTCTCTTAGCATTAAGATTTCCTAGATATAAACAATCATCTTCCCCTACAGATAAACGTGATAATCCTCTGGTAATTTTACGAGTAACAAAAGTTTCACCTCTTCTTGGACTTTCATGATTAAATAATATACCTGTGCTTGCATGTAATCCATATGCTTCACGATAATTTTTAATAATCCAATACCCATATAGTTTTGCAACACCGTATGGTGAACGTGGATAGAAAGGTGTGGTCTCCTTTTGAGGAACTTCTTGAACTAATCCATAGAGTTCGGATGTAGATGCCTGATAGATACGAACCTTTTTCTCCATACCTAACAAACGCACAGCCTCAAGGACACGAAGTGTTCCAAGAGCATCAACCTGTCCTGTATACTCAGGCATCTCAAAAGATACTTTTACATGACTTTGTGCACCTAAATTATAAATTTCATCTGGTTCTATTTTTTTAATTACACCTATAATATTAGTAGCATCCGTTAGATCTCCATAATGTAAATGTATTTTTTTATAAATGTGATCAATACGATGAGTATTAATTAAAGATGATCGACGAACTATACCATGAACTTCGTATCCTTTTTCTAAAAGAAGTTCAGCAAGATAAGAACCATCCTGTCCTGTAATACCTGTTATTAAGGCAACTTTAGTCATTTAACTCTCCCATAATCATCATCAAATCTTTCAATATCATCCTCCCCAAGATATGCACCACTCTGAACTTCTATTATCTTTAGAGGTATTTTACCAGGATTTGTTAATCTATGTTTTACACCTACAGGAATATATGTGCTTTGATTCTCAATTACCAAAGATTTTTTACCATCAACATTAACAAGAGCAGTTCCCTCAACTACTACCCAATGCTCTGCACGATGAGTATGTCTTTGGAGAGATAAACTCGATCCTGCGGAAACCTCAATACATTTTACTTTATATCTTGTTCCTTCGGTGATAACTTCATACCATCCCCAAGGTCTTTTTTCTTTAGTCATCTTTTACATAACATGGAACGCCAGCAGGGTCTAACCATTTTGTATATTCAAAATCATCCATGGCAGTCTGTATCTGCATAAAATTATCACATAAATACATGTCTTTGTATCCATTATGATTATCCCATTTTTGTATACGATAATCAGGTTGACCGTTCTCTAGAAGTTTTTCCTTCTTGATGTATCTATATGGTTCATTGTGTAGTAATACTTCAATCATAATTTTTATGGAGGTGATTAATTATATTCATATTATAATATAATCTGACTCACATGTCAATACTATAATCCCTCACTCCAGAAATTATCTACAGGTGATTGTATATTTCTTGACATCATAAGTAATCCTATATTGCATAGAAACCAAAATAAATTTACTACCCAAGCTTGTTGCCAACAAAATTTCCTATTCGTGGTGACAATTAAAATATTTAATTCATCACCTTGTCTCCTTACAATCTGCTCTAAAATTAATGAGATTACAAAACCAATCGCAAAAATATAAAAACAGAAATTAAAAAAACTAGAACCAGTTATTAAAAAATAAATCATCTTCTCACAATAAAAACATCACCCTCACCATCATCTTCATCCTGATCTGGATTAAAGACTAGAAGTTGTTCACCAGTTTTAACATCTTGCATTTCTGGATGCAAATCTTTTCTTATCGGTTTACTCATCTTAGAAAAATCATCTAAAGTTGTGGTCATCAGTTTCCACATATAAGCAAACGTAGCACCTGCAATACCCACCAAAAAAATAATGTATATAAATGCTGTGATGTTATTCATTATTTTAAAAAGTCTCTACCATTTTGTAATATTCTTTGAATTGGAACTTGTTTTATTTTATCTATTACATCAGTTTCGATTCGATCTAATATATTAACATCAAGATGCATAAATGGTGGAATGATGCCTAACATTCTTAGTAGACCATCAACAAATAATGCAAGAGTTGTAAAACCTAATATCATACTGATGACAGTTGCATCACGATTATGCTTTGCCATTGATGCCTCATCAATCTTTCTTGCTTCATCTATAGCTTTCTCAACAGCAGCATCAATCAATAGATTAACTTCTTGTTTTGTGTAGGTATTTCTTGGGGATTCTGTTACGGAGGTGACAGGAAAATCTCGGATTAAAGTTTCGATCATGATTGATTGTTTTTCTACTATGTATTATATCATAATTATCAAAAATGTAAATGTCATCGAATCTCAAAATTTAGTTTACGAATTTTTCGATGTCTACGTGCCTCTTGCCACTCTATATCCTGTCTAGAAAAATGACTTTCTCTCTCTTCTCTACGTGGACTCAACATGATAACGTCTGACATATCAGTTGCAGATATTACATCTCCAGATATTGTCACCATATTCGGACAACCACAAGTTGCTGTCTTGCCAGATTGGGCTTCTACCTCCTTTCCACAAGAACGGCATCTGACTCTTATTGTATCCATCAATTACCAATTAATATAATTGTATATACTATATATCACCAATCGTCCTCCTCATCAAAGGCATTTGGGTTATTCATATTGTATTGATGACAATATCCGTGTACATCTACCTCCATTTTATAATGTGCACGTGTGTGAAAGAACTCTACCATAAGCAATGAACCTACGATCAGTAAGTTAGAATAGGTCACAGGATGAGTAATAACCTCTAATATCTTTTTCATAATCTACGAGCACAAACTTCGAGTGCTAATTGTGTTAAATCTTTATTAAATGCTGCAAAAAATGCTTCTCTCTCATAAGGAATCTGATCGGGTTCATTAATATATACTTTCTCCACGTAATCTGCATATTTTTTGGGGATGAGATGTTCTGAAACAAGCAATTCAAGTCTCATGTTATTCATACCTGCCTTACAATCCTGTGCCACATGCCATCCCTCATGCCTCATGGTGCGTATAAGAGAGTTCGGATTACTCATATATCCTTTGTTTAAATAAAAGGTATTTCTTTTTGTACTGTATATGCCACGATATTCTGTAGGAAAATATTTTTTATCACCTAAAAACACTTTAACTCCGATCCGATCAAGGGCATCAAGCATCCCGTTGAATTCATCAGCAATGTTATCAAAATTACTATCGGGATAAGTGCTAGAAATATCAGAGATATCGTTGATTGTCTTGACTCCATCTTTACACCTTTGAGATGCCATGCAATTTAATGCACTAGGTTCAGTAGTAATTATAAAATTAATACTTTTGGAGTCAGAATTTTTCTTTGCCACAGCTGATGTTACAGCACATGCAAAAACAATTAGTGTTAAAATAAATCTTTTCATATAATTATGATAACAGAAAAAAAAGACCCCTGCAATGCAGAGGTCTGATCCATCTCGAACTAAAGATATTTAGAACTTAAAACGTGCTCCGATTTTTCCAGCAAAGTCAACATCGTCATCGTTAGTTACTCCATAGATTTCACCATAGAACTTATCATATGATCCACCTAGGTATCCTGCGATTTCCACATCACCGAATTCATCAGCAGATTCTGTGTGAGTCACTGTAGGACCTACAGATGCATACCATCCAATTCCACCTTCAGTTGCACCTTCGTATCCGATTTGTGCCTCAAGACCACCAGAGGAATAAGCACCATCAGGATAAGAACCAGTTGCTTCTAAATTAACGTATGGACCTGCAAAGGCAGCACCAGAGATTAGAAGTGGGGTTGCAGCTACTGCTGCGATTGTAGATTTAATAGACATTTAATTTATAAGTATCTCGCAAGCATAAAAAAAACCTGCGGATGGAAATTCTTTCGACTAAGAATTTTACATTCTACGCAGGGGCACGATCTTTCGATCCCGTTGTTATATGTAATGATATTTAGTATACACTTTCTTTATAATCTTGTCAAGCGATACATTTATTAGCATTTCAGAACGTATAAGTAAATCCAGTTTTACCAACCAGTGTCTTTTCAGTATCTGCAAATATCTCTCCATATACACCAGTTTTTTTATCAAATCGATATGATCCTCCAAGAAATCCACCAAAAGAATATTCTAATTCATCAGTGAATGCTGTGTCTGTTGCCACAGGACCTGCAGAAACATACCAACTCTTTTTATTGTCACCAGTCTTATAACCATACTGGAGTTCCAAAGTTCCAAGAGCATACTTTCCTTTTGGATAAACTCCATTCACCTCAAAATTAATAAAAGTATCCGCACTAACACCTATCATTGATGATGATAGTAATAAAGGTAATGTATATTTAATCATTTGTTAATAATTTCTTGTGTTTTTTTCCAATCCTCATCAAATATTTGCAATCCCTTATCTGTCAATACATGATTATACATCTTATCAAATACTGATGGTGGCATTGTAACAATGTTAGCACCATTTGCAAATGATTGAGATACACTATTCACATATCTAATTGATGCAGATAATATCTTTGTTCTATGAACACATTGAACTCTGAAGACATCATCTATATCTTTAATTAATTGCAATCCTGCAATCGAATTATCATCAAGTCTTCCAACAAATGGTGAAAT
>Ga0160422_10001064_pt1 | contig 16989 bp, 9 predicted proteins | sample Fk160mmetaG_FD_108192 | JGI IMG/M metagenome (GOLD analysis project Ga0160422, IMG submission 108192) | Marine microbial communities from the Central Pacific Ocean - Fk160115 60m metaG | ecosystem: Environmental > Aquatic > Marine > Oceanic > Photic zone | place: The Central Pacific Ocean... | reverse complement strand
TATTACTATTTAAAGCCGAAGCATTCAGGGCGCTCAGTCTATTGGCAGTTAGAATGGCTATCGACTCTGTTATTGTAGCACTATCTTGTGCTGATTTACCAAGACTATGTGTAAGAGCCTCAGAAATATTAAGTGAGTCAGACTTAGCAAACGCACTAGCGATTGCTTCTGCATCAGTAAAACTAATGCTATCCGACTTACCTAAACTGGTAGAAAAGGCAGGTGCCTCTGTAATAAAGACTTCTTCATCATCTCCTTTTCCTAAACTTGTACCTAAAACATGGCTCTCTGACAGACTCGTGCTATCTGATTTACCTAAATTAGGTTCTAACACGGGACTGTCAGATAAAGACATAGTGTCTGCAACAGGCCTTGCAAGCGCAATAGCAGGGCTGTCGACCATGTTAAAACTATCTAAACGTTCTTTAGCAAACGCGTATGTCAAAACTTCTGACATCGTTGCAATGTTGTTTTTAAAAGCATCTACGTCTGTAGCAAGTGGGTCTGATACTGAAGTTCTGTCATCTAAACTAATAGCATCAGAAAAAGATCGTGCATACTGAACCACACGTTCTAAAGACTCTGACATAGATACTGAATCAGACTTACCTAAGTTAGGTTGTAACACTGCAACTTCTACTATACTAGTATTGTCTGATAGGCCTTTTTCTACTGCTCGTGTTAAAACTTCTGTTACGGACGCGCTGTCTGTTAGCTCCTTGCCGAATGACACGACAGGCGTATCAGCCATACTAAATGTATCTGTAAAACTAACACCTAATGTTCTTAATATATCTATACTTTCTGTAATACCTACAGAGTCTGCAAGCGTTTTACTTAGGTCGTATGCAAGTTCTTCACTGACAAAAGTTGCATCGTCTGCTCTTTTGTCTAGGTTGTAGGTAAGTATTTCTGTAGCGCCGAAGCTATCAGCAAGTAGTCTATCTATAGTATCTGGGTTTAGATATAGGTCAGCTATTTTTATAGACTGAACATTTACACCAGCACGAAGGTCTACACGAAAGATAAAACCTTTCAGTTTTACGTAGGTTACTTTTGATTTAAGTGACATTAATCGAAGTCATCTCTGACTTTAAACTTGATCAAGTCCTGAACAGTATGTATGCCTCCTCCTGAGGTCGTGTATTCTAATTCGCCTTCAAACGTGCCTGCTGTAGTCCAAGTACCGGACGGTATAGCACAAGTTACTTTACCGTTTGAAGCATCTGCTAACGTGCCGGTTATTGTTTGTATAAGGGTGGTTTGTCCGACTTCTCTTATTCTAAGCTTTACAGAACCACCAGATAAATCTATAGCAGCCCAGGTATCTGAGTTCTCTGTATCTAAAGTTTTACCTGCAGCAGCTGTGTTACTGTCTTTCAAGGTAAACTCTAAAGATGGTAGAGTGTCTCCTACTACGAATTTTATTGTATCTGAATATGCCATAATTAATTTTACCTCCCTAATGCTCTAGTGTCGAGTTGGCTATATACTGGCATGAAATCAGCAGCTCGCCAATCCCATGTAAAACCATCATAAACTCTTTCTGCTGTAGGCCCTAAAGGTGGTACCCAGAAAGGTTTACCATACCTATGACTTTCTAAGAATATAGGCATAGCTAAAGATGCTGGCCCTAACATACCACTTCTATCTAAAACTTCTGTCCAATACTGCCCTGGTGTCATACTATCGGTCCTATAATAATCTACTCCTGGATCGCTCGGTGAGATGCCTGGTAGAAGCCAAGCTAATCCTACTTTAAATCTTTCTCGTATTTCCCAACCTAACATAGTTATAGGTATAAGCATGCTAGCCATCAACACCATAGGCATAATTGCTACACCTGCATCTTTACCTTCTTTAAAATTACGATGTGTTTCTTTTAGAGTTGGGAATACTATAGTTTTACCATAAGCATAGAAGAAAGACTTAAGTTGCCATATAAGAGCATACCTGGGGTCATTTGCATAAGTAGGTCTTTGTGCAGGGTTTGGTCTGACTATTGACTCATCTACAAATTGAGAAATAGCATCATTGACTACTTGTATGGTAGCTGCATCCGCTTTACCTTTTTCCCAAGCAAACACTTGTTCAGGTGTTATATTTAACTCTCTTAAGTATTTTATAGAATCTGGGTCTCCGGCTTTAGCTTTTTGTGCGTGGTTACTTAAGAATTTCTGTGCCATACCGACAGCAAAAACCCTAGTAAACCTAGTGTATGCTTCTAAGCCTGTAACTCTAAACCACCAATCTGCAACACTCTTTGAAGTGCTACCTAAAAAGTCTGCTTCTCCTGCATATATAAAATAACTAGACATTGCATCTGTGCCTATAGCACCTATATCTCTAGCTATTTCTGCAGCCTCTGTAGGATTTTTAATCATTTGTCTTATGACATCAGCTACATCTTTTATACCTGCAGTGCCTCTAGACCTAAGGATAGGCCCAGCAGTATCTTGTAATGAAGCTATAACAGTCATGCCTAATAAAGTAACTATGTTTAAAACAAGCCCAATATTGTTTGCTGCTTTTAAGAAACCGTTTTGTATAGGTGGTATCTTACCAAACATAGAATCTATTATGTCTCTAGCTTCTTTTTGTTCAGCTGCTGATAGAGGCGCAAGAAGTTTGTCTAGCTCTGTTGTACCACCTTTTCTTTCAAACTCAACCTTAAGAGCTAGTTTGTTCATGTATTTTTGTAGAGATACAATAGTCTCATCCGTTAAGCCACGGTCCATAAACTCTTCGTTTGGTATCTGTTTAAAAAGTTTTTTCCTTTTTTGCATGACGCCTATGTCTATTTCTTCTTTAGCAGTAAACTCTATATCTCCGTTGCCTTTTGCAACTAGTTCAGCTATAGCATTGTCTATTTCTTGTACAGGTTCGTTAGGGTTATATTCTATAAGCAGTTCTCTCAATGCGGCTCTTTTTTGAGGATTACCTGCTATTTCAGCGATTGCTATAACACGAGGGAAGAAACCAAGAGGGTTGCCTTGAAATTCTCTTTTAGCAACTCCAAGCGATCCTAAATCTAACTCATCATAAAGTTTACTTAAATATTCTCTTATTTGCCTTGCTTGTGGGCTTAACTGATCTATAGGTGTTTTTTCTCTTGCTGCTTCATCTAAGATAGCTGTTTGTTCTTTAGTAAACCTAGAATATATCCAACCATCTTTTACACCTAATATTCTAGCTATGTCTGTCATATATCTTTGGGCTCTAGCATTTTTTAAGGTAAATAGACCTGCTAATCCACTAGCACTTTTTGTTCTTGGGTCTAACTGAAAGAAGTCTGCTAATGCTGGGCTAAAGTGTCTAAGCCTGGTATCTGCAGTTAAAAGTATTTGACGTAGCCATTTTGGCATGTTTTTACCATTAAATACTTTTCGTGTCTGTTCTAAAGCTTTTGATAATTGTTTATCCGTAAAAGTTTGAGGTCCTAAGACACTTTCTATCTTATTTTCTATTTTAGCTTTAACTTGCCAAGGCACTCGGTTATGCACTCTAGTCCCATCTTTTATACCTTGCATAGTATCTTCAATATAAGTTTGTGCTGTTGCGTTACTTTGATACCTAAACCTTTGGTCTGGAGTTAGTATGTTATAAAGTTTTATAAGACTTTTAACTAGACGTGTAAACCAGGCTTGTGCAGGAGCTTTCATTTTTTTAAAGTTATTAAAATTAGCTTCGTTACCTACAGGCAACCCTAGTATCTCTTTCATTTTTATAGAAGCCTGGTCCGCTAGCCAGTTGTTAAAACCGTCTACATCATTTGTATAACTAAGCGGGGCATTTGGGTCTTTAATAACTTTATCGTACTCTGCTTGTAGTGGCTTCCTTTGTACACTTTGTTTTAAAGTAAACTCTAGTTCTTGGTTAACAAAAGAGTTACCAAGTTCTTTTAAAAGAGAATCGTAGTAATCACCTTCGCTGATTTCATCACTTGTCTTCATAAGGATTACATCTCTATCTTTGTATTTTATTGTAATCGCATTTTTGCTAGGGCTAGCTAACAAGAATGATCTAGCAAACTCAAAGGAAGATTGTTCTATATTTAACCCATCGTAGTCTATAGCGCCAGAAATGTTTTCTTCTGCTGGTAATAAAGTTATGTTTGTAGTAACTCCTAGAGCCCTAGCAGACTTTAATATATTATCTATAATTGTTTTCTTATAAGGTCTTTTTGCTTCTTGCGGTAACCTTACAGGCAAGTTTCTTTGGTTTGTGCCAGTTCTAACAGCTTCTGCTTCTCGTGCTAAATCAAACAGTTTATTTACAGTTTGGCTACCATACTTTAATTTTCTTATTGGTACTGTTGGTTGAGTACCATCTTTTAATCTATCCGGGTATTTTATTCTAGGGTTATCTGTTTTTTCCCATTGGTCCGGTACCATTTCTTTCGTGCTTCTCATTGTTGCATCTCTAAGCACTGGGTCTTCACTAGCTCTGCCTCTTACAAATTCTGGTCCTGCGTCTAACTCTCCTACAAACTCCCCTGTGTCTGATCTGAAGTCAGGATTAACCATTTGTCTAGCTTCTTGTAATATTGCTAAATTATCTGCATAAGTACCTATTGGGTCATTTTCTAAAACTGCTGCAGATGCTGTACCTTTTTCTCTATTTAGTTGAGACTGAATAGCATCTCTAAGTGTTTCTGCAGTATATAAAAGACCCATACCCCTAGTTTGTCTAGACTTTAATATTCTGTCTGTTTGGAAAGCGGCTCTAACTGTATCACCATCTATTTGCTCAAAGTCAGGCTCAAACTGCATTCCTGTTTGTTCAGGGCTAGTTCTAAACACCCTAGTGGTGCCCACTGTCATTGTTCGTTCGTTTATATTAGGGTATTGTTTAGGGTCTGCGTACCACTTGTCAGTTTTATAATCAGCATAATTTACTGTTTTAAACTGATCATATAACTTAACTTTGCCCCTTCTGTATTCGTTATATTGAAGACGTTTTTTAATAAACTTGCCCACATCGGCGGGTTTGTTCATTTCTATATAAACACCATGGTTGCCTACCATAAGTCTAGTAGCTGTAGGTTCAAGGCTCATTAATTTTTGTTTGCCTTCAGGGGTTAGTGAAAGAGTAGAACCATCTTTTTCTATACTTTTTACGCCAAGTTGTGGGTATTCTGCTTGTAAATCAGAGACATGTACTTTTCTTATCTGTGAAAATATATCGTTTATTTCGGCTTCGCTTTTTCCTTCTTTTTCAAGGTCTCTCTTAAAAGCTTGATAACGACCTCCACCTACATACTGAGGCCCCATAAATTTATTATATTGAGTTCTGTCAATACCTAAAGAGCCTTTGTTAAGTGCTTGTTTTATATTGTTTTCTGCTTGAGTAATATCCCCTAACTTAGTAGCTCTGTTACCTGCCCCATTTAAAGTTTTTATTTTATTTTTTGTAAGCCAATTTCGTATTTCGGTTGCTGGGGTGTTGTTATCAATAACTAATACAGGTTTTTTTAACCTTTTTGCTTCTGCTACAGTAAATGCAGAACCCCCATCTAATTTTGCTTTTTTATCTTTTACTAAAACAATAGTCCCATCAGAGTTTTGAACATTTTTTGTAGTCCTACTTTTATACCCTTTTACGGTATCTTCTTGCATGTTAAATTCTTGTTTGTAGTTAGGACGAGCGCCATCTAATGTTTTAAAGCCCTTAGGCATTAAGCCTCCTGTTTCTAACCCTGCCTCTTTGCCAAGCCTACTAAATAAAATATCTGCACCATTTTGTCCTCCAGAAATAACTTTAGTTACTGGGCTATCTTCTTTTGTTAGTTCTCTAGTTTTTTCTATTTTAGGTGATTCCTCTCGTACGGTTGTTGCTTTTAAGTTTGCAGGGGCAAACTCTAAGCCAATAAAAGCTTTTAAATGTTCAATAAAGTTATTTAATTCGTCAAAGGTCATTTCTGCAAAACTAGGTTTTACTTGTTGCCCACTAGTGCTTGCTGTAGCGCTATATATTTTACCGTCAGCTTGAAAGAAACCACCAAACCCTAAGTTTATTAAAGATGGTCCTAAAACTTCATTAAAAAATGTTTCTCCGCTTCTTTCTTTTGCTTTGCTTTCTCTTTGTCTTTTTAGACGCGACTTTGATTTTGTTGCTTTTTGTTCTTTTATTTCATCTTTAGTTAATTTTCGTTCTGATATTTGTTCTTCGAGTAACAAACCAACATTAGTAAAATTACCTTTATCATCTATTATTTTATTTACTATTGCAGCACCACCTAATTCTTTTTGTAGCTGTGCTGGAGAGAAATTAGTAGTGTCCACTCTTAATACACCAGAGTCAGGGTCATCGAAGATTTCAAGTATTGCTCTTTCAAGGTCTTGTTGCCCTACTACCGTACCTGTTTTTTTACCGTCTACTTCTAATAAGTAAGTATTAAATGTCCTACCGCCTTGGCCTTCTGTTAAAACTACAGCCCCAAAACTTTTTTTCATGTCTGCTTCTTTAGGATAATACTCAACATAAATACCATTGTTTTGTGCGTATACAATAAAATCAGAGAACGCTTTTAGTCTTTGTTGTGTTTGGTTTTCTAATTCATTAAAATCACGAGTACCTAAAGTTTTTGCTATTTGAGTAAAACCTTCGAGGATAACATCAATACTTACTATTCCGGCTCTTTGATTAGGTGATACATCTGGCATTCTTACTTTAAACCTATTTCTTTGTGCAACCTCACTGTTGGTTTCTAGATTACTGTGCCTATCTTTAGCTTGTTGTATTAAAGTAATAACGTCTTGTCTTATATCTCTAAAAGTATTTGGAGCAGCGCCTAAAATATCCATGCTTTCTTCAAACTCTGGCCCAAACTCTACAATACCGTACTCTCTGCTTCTTTCGGGCACAATAGAAGTATCGACTTCATCCATAGCTACACCTTGTGTAGGCCCTTTTTGAGTTCTAAACGCTTGTCGACTCTCAACGCCTTTGGTCTCTCTGTATTCTTCTAATGGTAGCCCTGCTAATCCAGCTCTTGCTAAATCTGGCACGTCTGCCATATCTACAATCTTATAAAACAAAGGCGATGTAGCTCCTTCTGGAGTTCTATCTTTTAGTTCTTTTGTCTTTCTAAGCCAGGTATCTATTAATCTTTGCGGATAAAATCTTTGATCTTGTTCAAACTCTTGCACGAACTTTTGTTGTAGTTGTGCTTTTACTGCATTTCTTGATTCTTGAGTTGCTTGTTTATCTTGCCTACCTATCTTAAAAGGTTTACCTGTTCTCTCATCTATAAAAGGGTTTTGCGCAGTCCCGTTACCACCCTTAGGCACAGCTGCATCGCCAGTTCTGACTTTTATTTTTGTATCTTTACTTTCTATTTTGTAGGCTTCTAACGCTGTATCAAACTCTGCTTTTGTTTTAAATTGATTTCTTCTTGGTTTAGGAATAACAGAAGTTCTTAATATTTCTGTTTTTGGTACCATCTTCATAGCTTCTGGTGTAAAAGCTCTGCCAGCTACACTTTGTTCAATAGCTGTATCTTGTTGTGTTGGTGTTGCTTGCGTTGCGGCTTCTGCTATATCTTCTAAAAGAATAGCAGCTTGTCCTATTGGGTCTTTCTGTGCTTGTGTGTACTGTGTTGCTGCATCAGGTGAAAGAACACCTTTTGGTGGTGCTTTAAACTTTCCAGTGGTACTAACATACTGTCGATTTTCTTCTTTAGATAAAACTTTTTTTCTTGCTTCATTAAAAGTTTTTTTATTTGGTGTAACCTCTGCTATTGCAGCAAACTCAGGCTGTGTTACCTTTTTACCTTTTTGCATATTAACTAATCTAGCTTCAGCTAATATTCTTTTATTTGCATCTACAAAGTCTACAAGTTCTTGGTAAGTTAAATCAGGATATCCTTGGGTCTGTAGATAAGTATTAACACCAACAGCTTCTTGTTCTGTTAATCTACCTTCTAAAAGTCTTTGTCTATTTTCTTCTGCAGTTAGCTCAGTATCTAAATCTCTTTCTACTGCAGCCCTATCAGTACCTGTATCTTCTAAGTTCTCATCATCTCTACTTCTATCCTGGAAAGCTACACGTATTGGTTTTTGAGTTTGTCTGTCAAATCCAGTAGTTTCTCGTGTTGCTACTCCACGTTGCCTGTATTCCAAATGTTCTAACAGACTTTGCCTTTCATCTACCATATACCTTTCGTTAGTTTCTCTACCAAGAATACGTTTATTATTTTCTATAGCATTTTCTACCCCAGTGTTTTTCCCTTCTTTGTTGGATGATGTTTGTTGGTAATGCACTAATTCACCGGTTTCTTTATCCATAATGCCTACTACAACATCGTCTCCTTGTCTTCTGCCTCTGGTATATTTCAATCCTTCTGTAGCTAACCACTCATCTCTTAGTTCTGTGTTAAAAGGATCAGCGTCCATAATGTTTGCGAGAGACTCTGCTTTTTGAGCGTTAGTTGTAAAATAAGCCCCAGAAGGTGTGCCTACAATAAATAAGTTTCTGTTACCATATTTTTCTTGTAAGTCATTTTTTATTTTTTCATAGTTTTTTTGACTGTCTATATCTACATACACACTATCTTTATTAGTTTTGCTGTTAAACATAAAATCAAATTGAGCTCTTAGAGCTGATGCACGCTCTTCGTATACTTTTCCCCTCTGTCTTCTACCTAAACGTGCTTCGTATTCTGATTCTAAGGCATCAAACTCTACAGCCCTATTGCTAAGTGTTCTTACTTTATTAGCTATACCAGTTACAGTACCTGCGCCACCACCAACTCCTATACCACCAAAGAACCCAGCAAACAAAGCATTTAGTCTATCGACTCTAGCGTTTGCTTTCGTGTAGTTTTCGTTTATTCTAAATTTCTGTTGCACAGACAATTCTTCTTGTAAACCTTCTGCAATCCCTTCTGATAGTCCAGTTGTTATAGATATTGTGCCTAAATCTTTAAAAAAACTAGAATTACTTCCTCTTTTAAAATCAAAAGGGTTATCTATATTAGACTGTACCGTTCTTCTTCTACCTTGTCTTAATCTTTTTAATATAGTGCCTGCAACTGTAACTTCTGCCCCTACGCCAGCAGCTCCAAAAGCTGAACCTTGTAAAATAGAGTCAACTGCTCTAGCTTCACTAACCCCTACAGGGCCTAAGTCTGCATAGTCGCTAAATGCTATACCAGTACCTATTCTTTGTTCCTGGGAGAATGCACCTAAAATAGCCCCTTGTTTAAACCTTCTTCCTTTTAGTTGTTGTTGTAATGCTGGATATAAGATTTTATCTAATATCTCTTGTTCTGACATAGGAGCGTTACCCTTTGGTTTTTGGCCAATTTTAGTAGGTGATCTTTGCCCATTTTTCTTTGCTAATTGTTTTCTGTACTCTCTATTTATAAGGTCTTCTACTTGGTCTTTTCTCATACCCATGCCTGCCAGTCTCTGTGGCAGTTGCTTTAAAGCCTGGCCCCCCATAAACCTAGCACCTCCATACATTGCTAACGCAGGGCCAGTTGCAGTACCACCAGATAAAATAGTTGCTCCAGTAACTGCTCCCCCTACTACGATGGCTTCTGTTAAACTTGCTGCTAAAGAAGGTATAAATTGTCCAGTCGCATTAGCAAACTGCATCATGAACCCACCCATAGTAGGTTGTTCTAAAAATTCATCAAATTGCTCTAGGTCTGCTATGTACCTACTAGATTCCCCTTCAAAGGCGTCGCCTTCTGCTAAAAAGTTTGCAGCTGCAATCTCATCTCCTCTGATTGTTGCAATCGCTGCTCGGAAGTTTTTGTTTTGGGCCCGTACATTAGCTGCACCAGAATTTATGCCCGCAGTAAAAGCATCAATGACACCGGCTATTTCTCTATCTACAGGATCGCCAGCTACTACACCCGCACCACCTACCGCAGATATTGGGCTTGGTATATCCCCTGGGGCAACACCGGCTCCCCCAACACCAAGTTGTTCAGCTAGCTTCTTTTTTTCTTCCTTGGTTAAGGCCCTGGTGTCTACCATGTTTACTCAATTTCTAGGTAGTTAAATGCGGTACCTTTAATATTTTCTTGCGGTATCATGTTTAATATTAGAGCTCTATCTTGTGGGTCAGGTATAAGAGCGGTGAAAGCTCTATTTGGTAGAGTTGCCGTATATTGCGTACCAGTACCATCATCAAAAATAAACTTGTCTATCATAGGCTTACCACCAGGCCCTACTTTTACTACTACTTGCGTGTTGTTAACAATACTGGTCATAAGTCCTGCGTCTATATTGTCTCTACCAGAAAACAATCCGAAGAAACCACCTTTTTCTTTATCGCCATGTCGTACAGCCATAGCTAAAAGTACGTCACCTACAATCAGTTTCATTGCGCTGTGTGCAGCACTGTTTAGAGGAGATGTAAGTCCTTGTAAATTTGGGTTCGGATGTACTAGTTTACCTCTTTCATCAAGCATTATTGGAGTCCCATAATAACTACCCTTTACTTTTAAGTCGGCTAGTAAACCATTAAAATTAGCCCTGGCTGCACCACCATCCGCAGTAAGTGGGCTCATAAACGTATCTGTATTTTCTCCGTCGTACGTTCTGTATAAATTTACTTGTTTATCACCATTAATGTATTGCATGAAGGTATTATGGGCATCAACTAAGACTTCATTACCATCGGCTTGAGCAGCTCGCAGTCCTGCTAGTGCTGTTTCTTCATACTGTATGTTATATATCTGAGTTCCTCTATTTAGTTTGTATTTTTCTACTGGGTCTAAATTTGGGTCTCCTGACACAATACTGTTCCAAGTCCTATTATATACATCCCCAAATGAAGTACCGGTCCCTCTGTTCGCTGCCATAGTAGCTGTACCAAGTGCTATTTCTGATGCTGATAAATCAAGCTCCGGATCATAAAAAGGAAGTCGTCTAAAGTCTGGTCTTTCTGCAGTAACACCATACTTAATAAAAGCTGCGGCCACTTTATCCATTGTGTCTTGTCCTATTAATTCTCTTATTTCGTCTTCATTATCAATTAGATATTGAGTTACTGCTTCCGGATCATAGCTACCATCTTCTTTAGTAGGTAACTTAAATGTTGGCATTTCTTCTACTTTATCTACGTTAGGTGGTAGATTATATTGTTGACTTAATTCTGGATACTTCTCATCTAAAGTAGTAAGTCTAGATTCTAAAGCTTCTACTTCTTTTTCTGTTTTTTCTCTTAAGACGCCAGTAATGTTATCATTTGCTAATAAGGCTCTCTTTCGTTCAAGTTCATCGGTTATTCTTTTTCTTGGTTCTGTAAAAGCTACCTCTCTTATATTTAAATCATCTCTAACCAATTCACCTTTTACATACGAAGCAAAATCATACATAGCTTTTTCTGCTCGTACTTTGTCGGCACGAACTTCTGTTAACATCTCAGCTTTAGTCATAGTGTAAGTATTTGCCTGCAATGTAAAAGGGTTTCTTGAAAAACCATATCCATAGGGACTACTTCCAGTTTCAGTGTAACCGTCAGGTTTTTCTTCTAATTCTTCTATTCTTGCATTTAGACGAGGTAAATCTATAACTGCGCCTATTCTAGAATCAAAGCTATTGTAACCCCTGTTATTCTCTACCACGCTTCTACTTCGGAACCCTTCTAGAATATCTTTATCGTCATAAGTGGTAGCTAATGGAGTGCCAGCTTCAAAATTTGTAATAATATCATTAGCTAAGTCTAATATTTCACCATATTTAGCTTTGCTAGTATCTACTGTACCAAATTCTAATTTACCTCTTTGATTTGCATTAATAACATCTTCTTTTGGAACTGCGCCAAACTTATCTCTTTCAGTGAAAACTTTGTTTGCTTCTTCTTTTTTCTTTTTCTCTTCTTCTTGAGCAGAGTCTATAGCGTCTTGGATTATAGGCCAAAGTTCTGATTTAGCTTGGAGTCCTTCAAAAGAACTTGTATTGTTGCTTTCTACGTCTGCGTCTATATTATTTAAAACGTCATTGAATCTGACAGGAGCACCTTGGTCATCTTCTGTACCTACTTTGGAGATTTCTTTACCTTCTTTTCGACCTTTGAACTCGGCTCTTGCTTGTATTATTAAATCTGAATTTGGGTTTACCTTTATGTTATCTCGTAAAGCCTCATTAAGAGTTTGGTAAAGGCCTTCTCCTGTAGTAAATAAAACTGGGCTTTCAGGGTCATTGTCTCTAAATAAAGTAAATGGAAATATGCCCCTTCTTGTTTCATTAAGAGCATGTATCTGCCCAGTAGTGCTATCTATTAAAATCCCATTTCTAGCTACTTTGCCTATTTCTGCTTCTCCAGTGGCCTTATCATTAAAAGTTACATTTGTAGCCCTAGAACTCATTAAGCCTTGAGCGTCATCTACATTTTTTATAATTTTAAATCGCCCTGGTTCATAGCCTGGCATTTCATAGTCATCAAGTTTATCGTAAGCAGTTAAACCGTCTTTGTCTTTCTCCAGATTCTTTTCGTGTGTAAAGTAAATACCGTGTTTTTTAGCAAACGTATCTTCTCCCACCATCGTAGCAAAGAGTTCTTCATCTAAGCTTGTGTAACTAACAACATCACTATAAGCAGAGTTAACATCAAAAGCATCTTGTTCTTCTGCTTTTCTTTGTGCCTCAACAAAACCTTGTGCTGCTCTTAATCTAGCTAACTGACTCATATCATAAACGCCGCTAGTATTGACGCTCCCATGCCCATCATTTGTGAAGAGTATGACGCTTTAGCATTCTTGTAAGCACCTCTTCTTTGCATAGCACCCTGGGCTGCGGTGCCTAATCCTTCTAGTGCTCTAGCATTTACGCCCTGTCCAATACCTATTATCTCTTGCATAAGTGCTTGGTTTATCTCTGCTTGTCTTACTCGCGCGTTATTTGCTGAACCAGCTAAACTTAAGGCATCTCCACGCTGTGCAGCTCTATCTGCTTCCTGTCTTTGTGCTGCTGACATAGTGCCTCCACCATATCTAGACATTGATCTTCTTCTAATACCTTCTGCAATCTTAGCCTGCATCTTTGCGTTTTCTCTAGAACGTCGTATCAAACTATCATCACCTACCATACTAAGTAGTCTATCTTCATATCCTTGGAAATCTCTTACATATTCGTTGTAATCTTGACGCAGAATATCCGCAAAGGTTTTTTCTGGGTCATCCACATTTGGTAGGTTTCCTGCGACATCTTTTACCATACCTAGTGCTCCTGCTAAATTCATCCGTTCGATCCTCCTCCAAGGTTAGTTAAACTACCTAAAAGGCTTTGGTTTGCTGGAGTTATGCCAGTGACTACGTTACCTCTAAGGATGCCTCCAAAGACTCCACCTAAGCCACTTCTAAGCCCTGACTCAGCAGAAAAGTCTGTAACACCTGCGGCTTTTAGTGCTTGTATGTCTTGGAAGTTAGAACCAGCTTGTTTACCTAGAACGGTAGCTGCTTTGATCATACCTTGTGTTCGTGTTTGTTTTGCTTTAGCTCTGTTGAGTGTGTCCGTAGTAGCTATCTTAGAAGCCTGTGACAAACCAGCTGCTGTCTGGCTAGCTTGTTGGTTAGCCATCTTAATACCACCAACTTGGTCAGACCGTGCAGCAGTTAAACCTTGAGCAGAAGCTTGTAGTTGTTGTGCAGCTGCAGCTGACGCCAGATCAGCCTGTGCATCTACTCTTTGTACTGCCGCAAGACCTGGCCTGTTAGTTAGAACTTGCATGGTATCTGCTTGTGCTCTACCTTCTGCAACTCCTTGTAGAGATTCTTCGCCTGCAAAAGATTGTGCTACATAAGCCTGTAATACAGGTGAAAACTTCTCTCTAAATCTTTGTTTGTCTTTTAAAGCAATAGCTGCGTTGATTTTCTCTACAGGGCTTGCTTTGTATTGTGATGCTTTTGGTTTACTCAACTTTTCTCCTATAAACTCGTGTATCTAAACTCCAACCGTTTGCAACCGCGTACGATTCAAACCCTGGGACGTTTGATTGTGCTTCTATAAACTTACAATCTAGTTCTTTAGCTACACTTTCCATCCACTGTTCATGGGCTATCCACTGATGCCCGCCTATATCATAAGTATACGCTAACCACATATACAATGTCTTGTCTTTTGTATATCTATCTACTTCTATAGTTAGTACCAAAAAACCTTTTGGAGAGGTAAACAGAAAGGCTCTTTCGTTTACACACTCACTATAAACATCTTCTGGAATAAAGGTTAGACTAGGATTGTCTCTTAAAATTTGTTTTATGCCGGGTTTTACAGTGTTCCACGTGGAACGTATGTCTGTAAGCACTGGCTCAACAAAGTCAATAGTCAATCTCCTTTCCGTATCTTCCATAGCGCCTCCTTGGCCTTCCTATTCCTTTGTATTTTACTGTTCTTTTTACCCCAAGGTCTCCGCCTCTTGCGCGTAGTTCTGCTTGGGTTATTTCTGTATTAAACTGTGCTAGATATTCTCTAGCTGCGCCTACGTCTGTCCATTCTCTGTTTGGTATACGTAGTAATCTATATAAAGCTCCATATATGATTGCATCTCTGTACTGATTAGTAATATTAGTATCTAAGTTGTTTGAAGTTCTTGTTGGTTTCAATGCAACGCTAGCTATTATTTGTCTTGACCCACTAGGTACAGGTACTACCCAGAAAGTAGTTGATGTTTTTTGCAGATACACGTGAGGATTACCGGTTCTGTCTCTCCAGTCTGGGTAGTTTAGCTCTAAACTACGTGGGCTGATGGGGTCCATATCATTCCCATCTTCTGTCATATATAAAACTTGGTGTACTTCTGTGCCGGTAGGCACGTCAAAGTCATACTCATATACACCCGCTGTTGTGTTAAACGGGTCCATATCTAAGATGTATGCTTTAGATCGTTCGCAAAATTCTATTGCAGCCGAACGTATGTTTTGTTCGACCAAAGAGTCAGGACATAACGGGACGTATGGTAAAACTTCTTTTACTAAAGAAGAATACGCCGCCATGGTTACCTACCTTGTTGCGGTGCCATAGGAGGCAGCGTAGGACCGGCGCCTATATTACTTGTTCTGTCATTGTTCGGGCTTACTAACTCTTGAGCTTGCATGCCTTGTCCGATACAGTTTAAGAATAATTGATAGTGCACTTGTGATCTTTGTGCGTTCCCCGCATATTCAGAATCTTTTTGATATGCCCTAAAAAGAACATAATCAATCACTGCATTGCCGTAGATATCGTCTATATCTAGGTTTGAACTTGCAGATGATAAATCTGTAGGTATTTTTGAGTAAACAATCTCTAAATATGCATTACCATTTACGCCTGGATATACATAAAAGTTTTTTGGGTCATCTTCATCAAATATATAATGTTTAATTACTGTCCCATGTTGTGCATCTCCAGATACAGTTGGATCGTTCCAATCTGGTTCTTGAGTATTGAGAATATCTACATTTACAATTCTGATTGCTCTTTTACCTGTAGCGCCGCCAGAAGCATCAGACATATTTCTAGTTACTTTAATTAACCTAAGACCGTCGGTTGGTAATGTTTGTTTAGTTCCAGTAACTAATTGAACATTAGCAGTCTTCGCAGATGATTCTGGTCTATAGTTAACAATTTCTCTTTGTGCATCGTTTATGTACCGTAGCAATTCTGCTTCAGGCCATCTAACACTTGTAGTATCTTGTAATATGTCTTCTATTCTTGATAATAAATTTGTCCCGGTTAAAGCCATAATGTTACTCCGCTGCTTTTAATTCCTCTATTAATGCTGACTTCTTCTTACGCCTATCAAGTTCTATTCCCATAGTACGGCCATGTTCTTCAAGCTGTACTTTAGTCATAGATTCATAGTCTACAGCTACAACTTCTTCTTCTACTGGAAGTTCTTCAGCTGCTCCGCCAGAATCTTTGTCTATTTTTGGAGACTCTTCCACAACTGGAACTTCTCCTTCTTTGATTTCAATGCATCCTGCTTGTAAGCATAATAAGCCTAAGTCGTGTCCGACCTGTCTTGGTTCACCTGCTTTAAGGTGTATTGTTGCTCCCCATGTAGAAGCTACTGTTACGTCGTTTTCTGATTTAATCCACATACTTTTCTCCTTAAAAATGGGTGGCCATTAATAGCCACCCATAAAGAATAACACAATTAGAATGCAACATCTAACGCAATAACACCAAAGTCTTCAACCTGACCTGTTACGTCAGAATGATACTTAGGCTTCTTGAGTCCGAAGATTTTTCCAATTGAGATACCGTTTTGGTTTCCATAGTCAAATGTGTCTTCAACTATTTCAGGGATACCAATATCAGCCATAGCTAATGCTTGTGCTCCAGCAAAAATACATCTTGAGTAGTTTACATCTGCATTTGCACCGCCTTTATAACCAGCAGCTCCTGCATTTGATGATGTACCTGATGTAGCACCACTTGTATTGAACACGTGTCTAAACTCGTGAACCATAATACCATCAACCATTAGACTTGATGAGCCAGAGAACAAGCTTGAGCCTGGTCCTCTAACACCAGCTTGCCTTACGTTAGCAAGGAAATCTGAGTCAAGTTTAAGGTCAGCCATAACTTGCGGAGTTACGAAGAGATGGAATGTCTCATCGTTACCTGCGCCTCTTAGGCCTCTGATGTAGTTGTCTTTAGCAAAAGCTTTTAGATCAACAATGGTTTTATAGCTAAGTTTGTCAGCTGCTTCTAAAGCAGTAACATCACCAGCTACAAGACCGCTAGTTGCGTCTACTCTTCTATGTCTATTAGAAGTTGGCGCAGTTACAGCACTTGAGAACTCTAAGTCGCTTAGGTTTTGCCCTGAGTTCATTGATGGTCTTAACGCACCATTGTTCTTAAGGTTATACCCTATACCACTCATAGTAAGGAATGCTAATTGGTCCATTCTGTCAGCCATTGCATATGCAAGTGCATCTCTTGAATGTTCCCTAAAGTTTACAACTGACTTTTGATCTGCAAGTCTACCAGATAATCTGTTTGCAAATCTTAGTTGGTCAATTGTTACGACGATGTCGAAAGC
>Ga0160422_10001063_pt1 | contig 17003 bp, 16 predicted proteins | sample Fk160mmetaG_FD_108192 | JGI IMG/M metagenome (GOLD analysis project Ga0160422, IMG submission 108192) | Marine microbial communities from the Central Pacific Ocean - Fk160115 60m metaG | ecosystem: Environmental > Aquatic > Marine > Oceanic > Photic zone | place: The Central Pacific Ocean... | reverse complement strand
GAACCCACAGGAGAACAAAGAGATGTATGATTTTTTGAATCAATTTGGATTAAATGTTACACAAGGTGATAGCAATTGTCCCGCGTGTAAAGGAAAGGGAATGATAGAGGGCGACCCTTGCCCTATTTGTAGGTGATTAAATGACTGATTGTAATTGTGAGTTTTGCGTAGGAACGAATGCGGCGTTTGATATGCTTGAAAAGAAATTGTGTCCAGCGGGTAAAGCCGCGGCGAAGCGTAAGTTCAAGGTTTATCCAAGCGCGTATGCGAATGGTTGGGCTGTTCAATATTGTCGCGGTAAGTTCCGCGGCAAGAAGAAAAAGAAAGGCGGCAAGAAGAAATGAAACTGAAAAGAAAATCTTGTTGCTGTGGTGCTGATGAAAAAACGCCTTGCGTTTGCATGATGAAAGGAGTTATGAAATGTTCAATGTCCGAACCTAAATGCGAATGCTACGCACTTATTGAAAAACAAAAGAAGGCTTTGAGAAAGATGGTGCGTATAATATGACGGTTGAGAAGAACTTGAACCGTTGGTTCAAAGAAAAATGGGTTGATGTATCCCGTAAAAATAAGGATGGCACACATCCTCCGTGTGGACGGAGTAAAGCCAAGACTTCAAGCAAAGGCTACCCAAAATGTCGCCCCTCCGTCAAAGTGTCCAGCAAAACGCCGAAGACCAGCGGCTCTATGTCGGAAGGTCAAAAGCGCGCGGCAACAAAACGCAAGCGTAGTAAAAAGCAGGGAGTAGGCGGAAAGCCCACCATCGTTAAAGCGATGAGCGAGGCGTGGAGTGTTCTCAAAGCGCGTGGTGCGGCTAAACGCCGAGAAAAAGACCAGCGTGATTTAGAAGAGTTCGCTGAACGACGCGATAAGCGTTTTGCTGATGGCGATGTTGATTTTCGTAGTATGGTGAGGGTTCGCGCACCGCAAGCATTGGCTGGTGTTCAACATAAAAATATCACATTCACAAATCCCGACGAAGCGAAAGAGGTTTCAATCAATCCAAACGCGACTTTTACATCCCAAAACGCAAACATCTCTCGTCAAGTTCGCGACCAAGCGCGTGCGGAGAAAGAGCGAAACCGTAACCAAAAGTTGCAATCCCATTTTGAAGGTAGCGGCATCACAGGCGCGAGAAAATTGATGGGCGATGAAGGAGTTGAAGTTCTTCTCCCGATAAGACGAGAGAAAAGACCCAAACACCCGTATGGGTTAGATGCGTTCGGAAGAGGTAAGGCTCCCGATAGAGGGCAGTATAACCACCCATCCGAAGCCTTTAACCCTAAAAATATCAAACGATTGGTGCAAGAAGGTTTCAAACCTTCTCCAAATCAACTCTTACAATTGCCGGAAGGTCAACGGACAATGGAGGACATCGCGCTCGCTCAAAGAAAACAGCGGGAACAAGAGCAATTGCGAGAAGAAAGACTGCACGAAGAATACAAGGCATACAGGGACATATACGGGTGATAACATGACTGATTACGAATACATTTACCATGAAGAGCCGATAACCGCCGAAGAGTTGGCGATGATGAATGACGACGAAATCGCGAAAGAGGTATCATTTTGCACATGTTGTTCACCGTTTGACATTGCGACTTCGGTGCTGAAAGCGAAGAAAAAGAGCAAACCATTCCACGGCTACAACAAAAATAAACATAGTCGCAAAGGTGGTTTGAGTGCAAAAGGTCGCGCACATTTCAAACGCACGCAAGGCTCAAACCTCAAGCGACCTGTAACGAAAAAACCAAGTAAACTCAAGCGCGGCGGAAAAGCCGCCAAGAGGCGCAAGTCGTTTTGCGCGAGGATGAGCGGTGTAAAAGGACCGACCAGTAAGGGCGGCAAACTCACTCCCAAAGGAGCGGCACTAAAGAGGTGGAACTGTTGAAACCAATAAACGAAGCATGGAAATTATTGAAAGAAGAAAAAGAAAATGACGAAGAAGCGAAGAAAAAACTCATCGCTTGTTTGAAGAAAGAAGGTGGCGCGTGTTCATTAGAAGAATGTTGTAAGGCGTGCGACCGTTCAAAAGCCGAGTGTAAGAAACTTATTGACAGTATGGATAATGTCAAAATATCTCCACACGGCGATGTTATTTTGATGGATGGCTTGTGAAATGAATTACAAGGGCTGTTGCTATTCAATTCAAATGCCGTATCCGTTTGGATATTGCAGACCATGTTGGATAGCAAACGGTCGCCCTCAACCGGTAGGTGGTGGTTTTGTTGACCCAGTGGGTGATGAATGATGAAAATTGACTTGTCCGATGAAACAGCATTCATTGATATGATATTGAAGAATACCATTCGTGGTGCTTCAATGGGTGATGGACCACAACCAACCAGTCAAGGACAAGGTGAAGCAAATGCAAACCCTGTTCCGCCTCCACCTAATGAAATTGAGGAAGAAGAGAAGAAAAAAGAAATGGCGCGCGAAGTTGCTCAACAACTCAAGCGTTCACTTCCCGACGGGGGTTGGTTTCAATCCATGTTCGGTCGCGGTGCTGGCGATTTAGTCAAAGACTTGAGAATGGCGCGTCGTGAACATAAGGATATGCGTGAGGCTATTGATTATGCTATTGATGCTATCCGTATCGCTAAAAAACAAGAGGTTGAAGCCACCCTTCAATCAATTGATTGGATTGGAAAGCATGAACCAACGGTGCGTAATTTGGGAATAAGTGAACGAGATTTACAAGCATTGCGCAAACATGGAATTGCGCGTGAATACGCACTGCGTCGCGCATGTGTTCAATGGGAAAAAGCCAATGATACCATCAGTAAACTATTGTCTATCAACGGCGACTTTAATGACGAACAACGACAAATGTGGATTGATGCTCAACAAGTCAAAAAGAACGCTAAAAAAGAATGGCGCAACACTTTGCATTCAATTGACAACATCAAAAAAACAGATGCTATTTTTTTGACAAAAGCCGCATCCATACTTGAAGAGCGTGGTCCTTTACCCGCGAATGAAATATTTGCCACAATGAGTAAGACAAAATCTTTGTCAACAAGTCAATTAAGCGCGCTTTTCAAAATGTATGGTGTTGATTATAACATTGAAAAAGTCGGTGCTTCATGGGGTATAGTTCGCGACGATACAGTTATTTTCAAAGATGTTTGGGCTTACGCCGCCGGATTCCTTGATGCTGACGGATATATCACAATCACAAAGCGTCTTGAACCGCGAGCAGGTTTTATTGCTACGGGTGAAAGAGGTAAAATGCATTGTGAACAATTGCACAAGGCTCTTGGTTGTGGTGTGCTTCAAACAGATTTGAAGATACACAAGAATAGCAGACGCACTCAACACCGTCTTCAATTTTACAGTGAGAATGATTTGCGAAAACTGATGAAAGGATTGCGCCCTCATCTTCGGATGAAAAAAGGTCAAGCGGGTGCAGTGCTTGAATTGCTTGATTTGCGCGGTCGTAAAACTGATATTATCAAATCACGACGCGACGAATTGTATCGTATAGTCAAATGGTTGAACTGGAAGGATGTTCCCGACAAACGAGAAGAGTTGCTTAAAGAGTGGAACATTGATGAAGCCGGACTTCATGCGATGTTTAGTCGGGACGGTGAAACCCTTCGTCTTCTTGACGACGCTAACCGACTTGTGGAGATGATATGATGGCCGAAGAAAAAGGATTGGTGGGGCGTTTTTTGTCAAGGTTGACAAAACCGTTCAACCGGCGAACAACACCCGAACCGATGATGCCCTTATGGAAAACGGGTATCCAAGAGCCAGTTCTTGTTCAAGGTGTTTCAATTCCCGCGCTTTATGCTACTGTTCAAGAATCCATAATTTTGCGCACCACTATCAACACCCTGTGTCAAGAAATATTTCGTCGCGGGTATTACTGGGAGAAAAAGTTCCACAAGAAATGCACCAATTGTGAGGAAGAATATCAACACGATACCGTAAGTCAATGTCGCATTTGCGGCAATGAAGAGTTTGAAAGCCCCGACGCTGACCAAATATTATACCCGCGTTGGTTGTTGAAACAGCGCAACAGTATGGACCAATCATTCATTGAAGTGATGAAAGAGATTGAATGGGACTTAGATATTGTTGATGATGCTTTTTTGTTGCTCATCAAAGAATATTTCATTGACCCTAAGAGTGGTGAGATTGAGTTCTTCCGCGTCAAAGAATTAGTTCGCGGCGACCCCACATTCATGCGAATTGTTGCTGACAAAGCAGGTAAACGCGGAGGCCGATACCTCATGTGTCCTGTTCATCGCGACAAGACATATCCACACAACGGCGACCATAGCAAATGCGATGTAGCCGGTTGCGGTCTGCCTTTACAAGATGTTCATTACATCAACACAGCCGGTAGTGGTAAAACGCAATATTACATTGACGGTGAGGTTTTGCATCTATCCAAGTTCAATCCATCAAAATTGTATGGTCGTTCACCAGTCGCCAGTATGTGGAGGCAAGCGCAATCGCTTACAGCAATGGACAATTACATTTACCTCGCGTATCAAAAGAGGCGCATACCGCGTGGTGTTCTCGCTATCACCACAGATAACATTCAGTCAACAGCGTCGTTTTGGAAGGGTGCCGAAGAAAAAATGGAGCGCGACCCTCATTACATCCCCAAAGTTGGTGTTGAGTCCTCATCCGGTCGCGGTAAAGTTGAGTTTGTTCGTTTCATGGATAGTCTTGATGAAATGCAATACGCGCAAGTTCGTGATGAGATACGAATGCGCATCGCGGCCTTCTATGGTGTATCCAATGTTTTCATGATGGACGCTGGTAAGTCGGGTGGTTTGAACAACGAAGGTATGCAAATCCTCGTTACCAACCGAGCGGTTGAGTCCGGTCAAAAGTTGTATTCACGCGAATTATTCCCACGGATGCTTGATGAGATGGGTGTTGAAGATTGGTGTTTGACACTGTATCCAAACGAAGAAGAAGATGAAATCACACGACTTCGCCGCGATGAGCAAGAAGTCAACATCGCACAGCGTATGCAAGCACTTGGGTTCCAACCCGAATTGACCGAAGATGCAGGTCGCGATATACGCTTCGTTTACAAGAAGCCGGACCCGGAAGAAGCCGCTATGCAACAGCAAGGCGGCGCACCGGGCGGTATGCCACCGGGCGGTATGCCACCGGGCGGTATGCCGATGGGTATGACTCCACCTATGCCGCCGGGGGGCGGTTTACCTCCACAGGGTGGGGGTCCGATGATGCCACCGGGGGCAGGGGCTTCGCCACCGGGCGGGGGAGGACTCCCACCGGGCGGCGCGCCAATCATGATGATGGAGAAAGCGATAGGTTTGGGTGAAAGCACTGGACAACGCGACCGCGGACCTGCACCTATCAGTTCCGAAACTCATCAATCGGGCGCACCATCAACAAAAAAGAATCAGCGCGGTAAAGACAAAACTCCGTTAGAACAAGCACTGGACAGCGTTCAAGCCGCGAAAGACCCGACATCAAAACAAAAAGACAGTGGCTTTTGAGTGGGGATAACTTAAAGGCATAGCCGCGCCTCGTCAAACGCATGAGCCTACTTGCAAAGATGGACCCGATGGTTCGTAAATTAGAAACTGCAATGTCCGAGTTCAAGGTCGCGCTGGCAAACAACGACCTTGTTTCGGCTGAACAATTCTTGAGAAGCATTCAATCAACAAGCGATTATCTTGCTGACGATGTAACCGCGATTTACAAGTCTCAAAACGGTGGAGACAAAGTGTTGGGTGTGAATGATACATACGCGGGTGGCTTCCCTGTTGCTCAATTTAACAGCACTCAAGGAGTTATCGCGAAGGGTGAAAGGCCAATGGGTTACATTGGACCGGACCGCATTGGTTCACACTTCAAGAAACAAGGACAGGTGTGAATGTGTCCGACGAGTCCGCTGACGCTATGACGCTGATGAAGGCTCTCATCAGCAAAATGGAGAGCATGGACGCTGAAATACACGCTATGCGAAAAAGCATGGACACTCCCGAACTACTACTCAAGCGCGCTGGTTTTGTTCGCGCAAACACACCAGCAAACGAAGATGTGTGGGGCGACCCACTACGCGGCGATAGAAGCGATGTCATCAGCAAAGCCGCCGCCGCGATTGATGACGCAGGTATGAGTATGCCGGATTCAAACGAAGCATGGCATGAAATGTCATGGGAAGAAATACATGCGATGGCTGACACAGCCGCGCAAGCAGAAGGAAGGAGGATTGACCAATGAAACCAATGAAAGTTGAAGCAGGTGAATATGCACCCGATGTTGAAGAATTGCTCAAGCAAGCAAACGAATTGATGGAAAAGGCTGAACAAAAAGAAACTGATAAGTTTGGTTCCGAACATGGTGATTTATTTGTCAATGTTACAGGTAAAGACAAGCCTGTCAAGACTGGATATTACGACACCAACCAACGACGCATAGAGGTCAAGGATGTCCCCAAGAAGAAGCCAAAGACGGAGAAAGTCAATTTGACCCCTATCGGTTATCCTTATCCACTTGAGGCACGCGAGAACAAGAAGGGCGACCCTTCGGACAAAAACCCCGAATCAGCATACAACCTCACAGACTATCTATGAGGTGATGAAGTGTGCGCGAAGATGCTTTGCAATACCATCAGCGTGTTGTAAACGAGTTTGCGCAAGCAATCATCAACAAAGAAGATGCTCGCGATGAAGCAGTCAATGTCTTGTTAAGCGCAAACAACTTGGAGAATCAAGGATACTCCAATGTCATCTTCAAAAAAGAAGCAGAAGATGTTCTCAAACCTCTCCTTGAAATCAAGAACCCATCCGATAAAGGGATGGAGAGGATATTCTCGGCTAAAACCACACGCCATGAACCTGCGCCTGTTCGTCATCACAAGAGTCGTCGTTTGTTTGATGATAAGATGTGGACCGATGCGATGGCAACTGACAATCAAGATGAGATTGACAGGATGGTAAGAAAGTTCATTGCTCGCCGATTCAATGACACCATACCCGATATTGCCGGTCGCGGGGTTGATGGTGTTGTTGGTAAACACTCTAAGTTCAAAGCGTTAAACCTTCACCCTCCGCGCAAAGGTGAAATTGCATTTGGTGAGAAACCTTTGTGGCAACACTTGATGAAGTATTTGCACAGCGATGGCGGCAAAAACGCAGAACGATTGCATAAAGCGATGGTTGATGTCGCTAACAAAATGCATCCTGTTCTTAAACAACCTCATCTTTTCAGCAATTGGAGAGGCAACAACGCCACCGTCATGAAGATATACGAGCGTGGCAAGGATGATTTTATCAAAGCGTTTGGTGAACGATACGGTCAAGACCATCCGCTTCTTTCTCATCCACTGCTTGATGAGTTTTTCATACGACACAAACATTGGGAAAATGAAGGGATACCTCGCGATGAAGTGTTTGATATTCTTTACGAAAGTAATGGGGTGCCAACTCAAGAAGGTAAAGGGCAATCACCTGTTGAGTTGTTGCGCGAGTTAGCAGATACATACAATGACACAAGGAGAAGACCGAAGGAAGGTGAAGCAAACTTTGGTCGCGTTGGTGATGATGCACACCGACTCGGCATCTCTATGCTCCCTTATGATGACATTTACCGTATCAAGCGATGGATGCTGGAAACAAGCGGTGGTATGAATGAAGACGGGACAGTTGGTAATGACAAGGTTATCAATGATATACTCGGACCGGATGCGCGAGGTTTCATGGCTCATCATGCTTACATGATAGACAATTTGCTAAACACGCTACACGCTGGCGGTGCTGAAAGAAACGGTATGAGCCATGTAATCCCTAATCGCTTCTTGAGTAAAACGATGGAAGAAGTTACGCGCGATATAGCAAAAAGGCACCAAGTAGTAAGACAAAAATTACAAGACGGTCGTTGGTCAACACTTGGTGATGATGCGTTACAAAATGCTTTGGAGGGTTTTGACTTCAATCAAAAAGTCAAGGAATATGTGCAAAAGAATCCTAACACCGAGGTAATTGACGACGACGACAACCCGATTTATCCACACATTGACCACAGTGAATATGGCGATTTTATTTACATGAGTTCGGAATTGCCGGATTTGCGACAACTGACTGCTCGCGGTTTCTTCCAAAAAGAAGAATTAGATGACCTCATTGAGCGCGGTGTGATTGCTTACGGCTCAAAGGAATACAGCGATATGCTTCGGCAATCAGTCGCGGACTACACTCATACTCACAATATCGCTGATGAGTTTGATATGCTTGATGAGCCAACCGTTCATCAAACGCCTCTTGGTATTTTGATGGAGGGTGTTGGTAGCAGAAGAGGTAACGCAAACGGTGAATCGGGTGATTTTGGTGTTGCTTTAGATACAGCAATGCCAAACATGATTCGCGTTCCTTTACCAACAACATCATTCATGATGCCAGCGAGAGGTGAAAGAGAGGCTTCCGGTAGCCAAAGAACCGTTGAACAACAAGATGTGTTTGACCCGAAGAAAGAAACTGATGGTCAATTAAGACAAGATTTGTCTAATACCTTACAACGCTACGGGATTGAGGATGAAGAAAAATACTTGGGTATGTTTGACAACGGTGAAGTGGTTAGTCTCAATGTTCCGCGCAGGGAAATGGCTACCCAAGATGTGGCGGAAGGTATCATCAATCCATACACAGCCGAACGAAACCCCGACTCTTTAGCAAGCCCCCGCGGTCAAATAGAACAATTCGTGGAAGGTATGCCATCACCTATGTCAATCGCTACAAAAGGTCTTCATTCATTTTACATGGCCCACAGTAACGACCTCGGTATCAGTATGCAAGACCATAATGGTTTTTTCAGTCTTGACGGGATACCAGCAAGAAGCACAGAAACAGCGTTGAAGACTCCGATGTATTCAACACGCAAAGCGCGAATTGGTTCTCAAGCGAACAACCGAAGAACTTTGTTGGACAGGATGCAACTACCCGGCGACCATCAAGGCAGTGTCGCGCGACAATTCGGCATAACGAAGGATGATTATTCTAACGAGGACAAACTGTTGATAGACGCGTTTTTGCTTGGTATTCACCATCCATTACATGAACACGACGATGATTCACTCGCGCTTTTCAATGCATTGATGGATGCAAATAAAGGAGAAAGAATGGACATCATCAAAAATGGCATACACAAAGACATCATTGGTAGTGGTGGCAGAACTGGTCAAGACATGTTAAGAGAATTGTTGCAAGATGTTAGCGAGCCAACACACCACGCAATATATCACAAAGAGGATTACGATGACCACATGGCTAAATTGGTCAACTTTAACGAACCATACGAACTACCGGAAGCGCAAATAAAAGGCATAAAATCGCGCGGAAGGCTGATTCAATCAATCAAAGAACTTGACCAACAATATCGTCGCGCATTTGAAGACGGCGATGATGCGAAGAAAGACGAGTTGCACAGACGCATTGAAACATTGTTAGACAGCAAAGATAGTGTTGTGGGCTATCGTGAACACGAAGATGGATTATCAGCCCTTGTCGTCGGTCCAACTCCTTCTTATCTTGCTTCTCAACACTATGCTATGCTTGGTAATGCGTTGCAGAAGGCGCGTAACATTGGCGACACTGATGCGCAAGAAATGATTGAAAAAAGAATGATGGAAGTCAAAAGACAAGCACCGCCTCGCGATGGTGGTGAAATAAAACTCAACAATCACGAAGAGCGCATGAGCAATGTTGTTGATACTTTACGCGCGCAAGAAAAGATATTCAAAGTGTTGCGACCAGCGATTGAGAAAATATATCCCGGCGTTTACACAAACGATGCACGCGAAGCAAACGCGGCTACTGCTTATACACTCAAACTTGCAGAACAAATCGCTATGCTGTCCCCCGATGAAAGAGAGAAATTGTTCAGTGGAGAAAACAACATACGGTTAGGAAAAAAGAGTGCTTCGTTTAATTTATCAAGCGAAGAGATTGAAGAATTAAAAAACTTGAATGTAAAGCGTGATGTCCATTTTGGTTCATCGTTTGAAGCAAGCAAATTGCTTGAAAATACATTTGGTGGTGTTCAACCAAAAGGACACAAAGTGCTTTCACATCTCGCGAAGGATTCAATCAACATAGACGAAGAAGAAATCAAGATGTTTGACCAACTTATTAGCAATGTCAAAAAAGCCGCGGGGGAGCAGAACATCAGTTTCCGCGAAGCATTTGCGGCAAGATATTATCCAACAAACAACGAAGGAAGACCGTTGACTGGTGAAGAACGAAGCATCGCGTTTGACGCTTTGGAAGGCATAAAAAGAAGAGTGGGCGGTATGGGGTTCAATGAAGGAGGCATATTCCGCGGTAATCCAATCTTTAGGCATGGTGGTGAATCAATACTTGATGGTAAGAACAAACCAATCAGTATGAATAAGGAGCGCGAAATCATCTTCAAGTTACTACACAACGGTTTCGCTCAAACAAGAGAAGGTAGTGATGTAGCGTTGGACTTCAAAGGAATGAAGTTTTTTAGAGGTAACAAACCGAACACCAAGAAAGTGATGAACTTCAACAAACTATCATCGTTGAATAATATCGCTTCATTGCTTGATAAGGTCACATCAACACAGATGTTTGACAAATCATCAGCAACCGAATCACTTGTCGCGATGGGTGGATACAATCATAACAACGCACCTGTTGTCCCTGTATCAACAAGCGCGAATAAGAAGTTTGACGGCGGCTTCGGGACTAAACTTCCATTCATTGCAAGACCCGACTCTTTGGCTCAAGGCATGTTGTATCTTGAAGACGAAGACACACATGTTTACAATCCTCCGCCAGCACAGCAAATGGTTTCTTTGAGAAACATGATGAGGCGCGTCAATCCACAATTGTCTCCTTTACCCAAACCCCAACCAAACGACAAATACTTTCAAGGATACCAACTCTTTAGCGATGAACCAAACCTCAATATTCGTATGGGTCAAGCGGCTAATCAAGCGATGGCTACTGGAACAGAAGCGTTACAGTCCACAGATGATTCGTTGAGAACATACTCATCACATCTCCTTGATGTCGCGTTGGACGACACACTCATTATCAAAGACGACGGTAAACCTCAACCAATCAAGTTCATGCATCGTATCTTTGAGTTATCCGACTTACAACATTTGCGCGGGTTTGTTGGTGATTGGGTTATCAGTTTGTATCCTCATGGCGAGCATGTCATTGTAAGCAAAGACAAAAAAGGCATGACAGCATACAATGTTGATGGGGAAGTGGAGTTAGATGAGACTATTTTGGAGGAAGCGGACAAAGTTTACGAAAAGGACTTCACGGTTCACGCGGTTCTTCATGATGGAATAATGACGGTCATTGACCTGTTGAAGACAGCAGATGAAGACACACACAACATGCCGACCAAAGATAGAATCCGGCATCTTCGCGCTCAATACGAATCAAGTGAACATATCAAAATGCCCGAACCAATCAACACAAAGCGTAGCGACGATGAAGGACTGCAAGTTGCTGTTGATGGATTGAGAAAAGAAAACAGCGACATGGATATTTTGCTACGCGACGCAAACGCTACTTACATGAAAGGTGAACCTCGTCATCCTAAATGGGTGTTGTTGAGCAAAGAGAAAATGGTTGATGTAATCATACTTTCAAGAAATGGCAAATCATACACGGTTGGTGTGGGTCCACTTATGCATCCCGAACATTACGGTAAGCGCGCGCAACAAGTTGGTGAAGAACACTACATGAATATAGGAAGCGCAAAGGGTCCGCGTGGTTTGAAAGTTGGAGACTTCGCGACTATCCGTTGCACAGGTGTAAGTTCATCAAACGGCGAACACACTACTTACCGTGTCCGTTCAGCCAAGATAACCGATGATGAACCGCTTGCCGCTGACAGTGTTGAAACGCTCGCTGTTATGTCGGGCGACCATCATGTTCCTCAACAGGTCAACATGAAGAAAGGCAAAATCACAATATTTTTCCCATCGTTTGACGATGAAGTTATTTGTAAAACGCGCAAAGAAGAGGGTGATTGGTATGTTGAACCGGAATCATCTCTATGGGGTAACGACTATCTTGTTGAGTTAGCACGCGACCAAGAAGCATACTGGATTGCAAAAGCCGCTTGGCTCTTGATGAAGGAAGAAGAAGAAGGTGTTGAAGAACCCGAATACGATGAAGTGCGCCCCGAACCACCAGCGGGTCATAGCAAGAAAAGGAAGCATGTGTTGGAAGATGAAGAAGAAGTCATCAAGCGTGGACTGGAATTGATAGAGCGCGGGTTAGAACATCTTAGCAAAGAGAAAATTACCAGCACAGGTGTTCAAGGATTAGGTATGGATTACGCAACTTATGACGAATCTCCGCGAGGTCCTACCGAGAATATCCGCGATAACACAATGCCCGATTTTGACCCACAATCACGAAGGGATGATGAGTTGAAACCAGCAACAGGTAAGAAAAAGAGCAAACTGCGAACCAGTCAAGGTGAAGTAGCGCGTCTTGAAGACGACGGAGTTCTCGCGGTGGAGAACAGTTCCATTGATATACGATGAAGAAAAGTTCGGAAGCAATGGCGATTCTCGCGGCACCGTCCTCATCCAGTAACCCTGTCATTTTGAAGGGTATTGGCGATGACCTTGTTGTTGCTGGATATGCGTCTGTTGAAATGGTTGACAAACAAGGCGACCTTATTACTCGCAGTGCTTTGAAAGATGCGTTTGGTAAGTTCATGAAAGCCGATGGATTCCGCAATGTGCAACTTGCACACTCCAACATTCAAGTAGGAAGTGTCATTCCTTCCTACACTGATTCCTCCGGTCGCTTGTGGAAGTCCGAAGTGGACGACACCGGTATGTTCGTAGTTATCAAACTACGAGGCGACATTGAGAAGGCACGCGAAGTGGCTTCCGAAATCCGCAAAGGGAACTTGCGCTCGTTCTCTATCGGCGGTCAAGCATTTGAGCGCGTTAACAAGAGCGACCAAACTCGCGGAGACTACCGTGAAATCCGTCGCATGGAACTCCATGAGGTTACAATTTGTGAAAAAGGCATCAACCCGGAAGCACAGTTTCGTATCCTCAAGGAAGACACAGGTGATAATATGAGCAACACGATGAGCGAATTACAAAGTGTCCTTGAACGATTGTCAAAGAAACTTGACGATAAAAAGGACGATGAAGACAAAGAAACGGCAATGATGGGTGAAGACTCAAAAATGCATGATAAAGACAAAGAATCCAAAGACAAAGGTATTGAAGACCTTCTTGACGCGCCCGACAAAAAGGACGAAGACAACGACGGCAACATGAAGGAAACCCTTCGTGAAGCGCGTGAAGACAAGAAGGACAAACCAATGACCGATGACGAGGATGACGAAAACGAAGAAATGATGTATGGTGATGACATGACGAACAAAGCAGATGACATGATAACGAGCGACTACTTGATTTGGTTGGAGCAGACTGCAAAGAGCGCGGGCTTTGACCCGTCTGCGGCGCGCGACCACTTCAACAAAGGATACGGACCGGGCGAGTCCTCTTTTGACATGCGTGGACAAGGTTCTCTTGAAGGCGCAGGTGAAGATGACTCCGGTAAGAGGCCACAACCAAACTTTGGTTCTGCGCCTACTGGAAACAAGAATGTAATCAAGAGTGATTACCTCAACCAAAACAATGTTTCCCCTTCCGAAATTGAAGCGGCTTACGAAGTTTACAAGGCCGCGGCAATGGAACAGCAGTTCAAAGCGGACTTGAACAACAACTTCACAGAACGCTTCCTCAAAGAACAGAAGCAAGAAGCAGATGCAATTGCAAAACAAGAGTTTGATGCTCGCGGACCAATGGTTGAACTGCAAAAGGCTGTCATCGCACTCAACGAGCGCATTGACAATGTTTCTTCCGGTGGTTCAATGATTGCAAAATCCGCGAACTCCGCAACCGTAACTATTCCCGAAACTGCTGACTTGGCAAACATGTCGTGGGACGATGTTCACCGACTTGCCGACAAAGCATTGAACGGAGGTGAATACTGATGGCACGAAATTATGTAAGGACAGTTCAAGACATGGAGCGATACTATTACGGTGGGGCTTCTCAAACCGGATACACCTATGGAAGCGGAGACATTTTGAAGGCTGACGCGCCTCTTCTCTCCACTACCGCTGGAACATATCAAGCAATTTACGGACGAAAAGTTTGGTCGCAATTGAACCAAGAGTTCAACGCGTTTTCAATCTTGCCAAAGAAGCCGTGGGAGCGAAGTGGATGGAGAATCCTAACCGCTCGCGCTGACTTCACAAAGGGCGGTGGAATTGCAGAAAACGGAACCCTACCGGACACCAGCCGACCGGAGTTCTTGCATGTCGCGGCCAAGCCAAAGACTGTTGCACACACCTTTGACTTGTCCGAAGTGAGCATGTTCCTTTCCGACAAAGACGATGGACTGGGCGATGTCCGACAAGTTCTCAAAGAAGAAATGGGTAAGCATCACGCTGAACACATCAACAGAATGCTTCTTGAGGATGTTGACACACCAGTTGGCAACGACTTTGAATCACTTGACCGACTCACATCCGACCCGGACAAGATGACCACAGGAACAGGCCATGTAAGCCTAACTACTGACCACGACATTTACTCCATTACTCGCGACGGAAGTGCAGATTTCCACAGCGCGGAAGTTGATGTTTCAGCAAGTTCAAGCACCAACAGGAATCTTTCACTGAATCAAATGGACGGATTGTTCCAGCAACTATGGACTCGCGGTGGTAATCCAAAGGTCATGCTGACTGGATACGACACTTTGATGCGCGTTCAGCAACTCCTACAATCCCAACAGCGATTCATGGACAGCAAGCGTGTTACACCAACTTACAACGGTGTGAAGGGTGTTCCGGGTCTTGAGGCTGGTTTCATTGTGGCTACCTACAACGGTGTTCCAATCATCCCAACCAAAGACATGCCACAAGATGGCGCAGGTTCTCTATCCCGTCTATACTACCTTGACACGGATTACCTATGGTTCCAAACCGCTATCCCAACCCAGTATTATGAATCCGGTATTGAAACCGGCGACCCATTCGCGATAAACAGACTCGGCCAAGAAGGTCTTTACAGGACAATGGGAGAAATGTGGTGTTCCTTCTTCGGCGCAAGCGGTTCAATTCGCGACTTACAATGAGGTGATGAAAAATGGCAAATGATACACATAGAGGAATTACAGTAACGACCAGCGGAAGCGCAACAATCAGTATTGATTACGACCTTCCACTTCAAGCAGGTGTTGACCAAGATGACACTACATGGTTTGGTGCAAACTATCCGGGTGCTTTGGACTCGTTTGAACCGCGTCAAACTGATGGCGCAAACCGAATGCAACCACGATTGTTGTGTTTGACGCTTGGTAATCTCGCGGAAGCAGAAACCATTACTTTTAGCGGTGGCGTAAATGTCATCCTAAGCGTAATCGCACACGGCTCGGATGCGACCGCCAATCTTGGCGTAGCCAAAACCGACACACTTGTGCTGACTGCTGATTGTGAAGTGACTACTGACGGAACTACCAACGATACCAGCAACGCGACCATTTGGGTTCTTGTGGCTTGAGGTGGTTTCTTTGCCTACTATAACCTACAAAGGTCCGCGCCGAACTGGTGCGAATATGGGCCGCTTAGGTTGGTGGCTTTGGGGTAAACCTCGCGAGGTAACAGCGGAATGGCTTGATGCTAACCGCGCGGCTGTTGACGGAGCAGACTTCTTAATTGAAGGACACCTCTTTGAAACAGTTGATGCTGGCGACGATGGCATTCCCGATATGGGCTGGAAGAAAGGTGACATCATGAGTTGGTGTGATGAGAACGGAGTTTCATACTCCGCGCTCTCCACCAAAGCGAAACTACTCGCGGCGATTGAAACGCACCTTAACCCACCCGAAGATACTATAACCGAAGGCGAAGAAGCAGAAACAACAGGAGATGAATGAATATGGCATTTGTAAGTGATAACAGACCACACACACTGGGCGATTTGATTGTGATTACCGGAACCATCGCGGATACTGATACTTCCGCAGAACTGGGAGATTTCTTGAGTGAGATTCTCGGTGTTGTTGTTCTATCAAACAACAATTCTGCACAACCGTTGGTAGCGTCAATTGATGTAACTTCACCAACAAAGGTGAACTTTGCGGACCCAGCCACAAACGGTGGACGAATCATGGTCTTCGGTAAGCGATGAGGTGATTCACCTTGTCCGATACCAAAGTGTTTGAGTTCAACCCGGAAGAAGCGTGCGAAACAGGTGCGGCTGTCGCGGGTGGAATCCAAAAGGTGCTTGATGATTACACAGCGGGTAAAGCCGTTGAAGGTGTTACATCATATACCATGCAGGGAAACCTATATGTCGTAGTCATCACCGCTTGAAGGTGATACTATGGACTTGAGTGAACTGAAACGGCTTGAGAAACAGGGCTGGCGTAAAGCCGAAGAGTCAATGGTCAAGACCGATGAGCGCGATAAGTTGAAGGGTGTCGTTAAGCGTCAAAACATGAAGACGCGCAACATCCGAGACATCGTAAACATTGGTAGTGGCACGCGTTGTCGCTTTTGCGGTATGCTTCACTTTTGCTACCTTGAACGATGCGGAGCGTGTAAGAAACCAATGGACTACAATCTCGCGAAGACCGAAGAGGTGATTTGATGAACCCGATGGAAATGTCTTGGTTATTGTTGAAAGAAGAATCGTTGCCTTATCACGGTGATAGTCCACCGCAACCTCAAACCAATTTGGATGTTTTATTCGCGCCACGCCGCGCAAAAACGGAATATCAACCTAATCGCACAGACGATTCACAGTTTCAACAATATATGAAAAACCGCGGATTGTCACTTGATAATTTATCGGAATGGAACTCTTCGCAATTAGACATCGCTCAACAACACGCGCCGTCTGCTGAAATACATCAAAGGTTATCCGATGAGCGAGCAAAACGAGGATATAACATCATTCCCCAAAATCAAATGATTGATGT
>Ga0160422_10001062_pt1 | contig 17005 bp, 16 predicted proteins | sample Fk160mmetaG_FD_108192 | JGI IMG/M metagenome (GOLD analysis project Ga0160422, IMG submission 108192) | Marine microbial communities from the Central Pacific Ocean - Fk160115 60m metaG | ecosystem: Environmental > Aquatic > Marine > Oceanic > Photic zone | place: The Central Pacific Ocean... | reverse complement strand
TATTGCAACTACCCGTCCGTTTGATCCCAAGGAAAACCTGTCCTTGGTGCTCGAGTGGCCTCCGGGGCTGCTAGACGCAGCCGCCTACGGAAAATGAGTGCGAATTCTCCCGAAAAATCCCTGGCTGGAACGAGCGCCTGCCGCGAGAGCCTTTTTATACAAAGCTACTCGCGGGCGGACTCTCGATAGCCTAGCGCACAGAGTAGAGACATGAATATCCTCCAAGCATGAACAAGATTACGAATCGGAAGTGTAGCCCGAGAGGTGCTGAAAATGTATTCGGGGAGCCGTTGCACCAATGTTGCACATCTCCCTTAACGGGCTTTGAGCGCGATGGTTTTTGTCATACTGGTCCTGATGATCGAGGTGTGCACGTCGTCTGTGCACAGATGACGGAGGACTTTCTTGCCTACACCCGTGCTCGAGGTAATGACTTGAGCGCGCCCGCTCCCATGTACGGCTTTCCTGGACTCAAGCCCGGTGACCGATGGTGTCTCTGCGCCGCACGATGGGCTGAGGCCGAGCGGGCAGGGGTGGCGCCCCTCGTCGACCTCGAAGCCACTCAGGAAAAAGCTCTTGAGTTCGTCTCGCTTGAGCTGCTCCAAAAGTATGCGCTTAAGCGTCCGTGATTGAGCAGCGTAGACGTTCGCTAGACTGGGGGCAAGCCGAGGTGCCAGCCGGTGCTGGTGGTGGCGGGCATCAGGAACGCTTCGTGGGTCATTCACAAGGAGCATTGACCCCATAGCGGGAGGTCGTCAGGTTAGGACTCCGACGTGCCCGGATCACCTTATGATCGTGAACCTTCTTCGTATCCTGTCTCTCGTTTCTGTGTCGCTCGCGATCGCGCAGGCCGCTTCGCTGGAAATTGACTCTAAGACCGGCCAGTATCGGGATCTTTCCTACGCGGCGCTCACCGAGAAGGGGTTGTCAGCAGAAGAGCGCACGCGCCTCTTTGGCGGGGAAACCGTTCATTATGGTGAACTCACCGAAAAGGAGAGGTTCGCGGCGCGAACAGAGTTGGCAGACATGCTGGGCATGATCAACGAGGAGCTGGTAGAGCAGTGCCGAACCGAGATTCACCGGTGGCTTATGCAGCAGGCTGCTGATCTTCCCGCGGTCTACGCGGGCCGCGACATGCACAAGATCAAAACGGGCGCGGCGGTCTTCTTCAGGGCCTACGAGATCTTCCGCCGGAAGGACTACCTGCAAGCGGGGCTGGACCGGGCCGACTTGATTCTGAAGGCGCAGTGGCCGCGGGGACACTGGCCGTGGCCCGGCAAGAGCGCGAACTTTGTCCGCATACAGGACGGTTTCAATGACACTCCGTTCTGGATCATGCTCTACGCCCACAAGGTAACTGGAGATAAGAAATACCTGGAGTCCGCACGCCGCTGTGCCGATGTGATGCTTGAGCTCCAACGCCCCGGGGGCGGATGGGGCGACCAGTGGTCCTTCAATGGGTCAGCGTCAGGCAATAGTGGAGTCTACCACGGAATCTCCTTTAACGACGGGCCGACCAACGCGCAGTTTCGTATGATGGTGGCGATTTATCACCTGACCCGGGATCGCAAGTATATCGCTAACCTTCATAAACTTTGGCCCTGGATTCAAAAAGCGAACCTCGGAGAAAAGGACCCGGTGGTCGGATGGGCGGATCAATACAACGATGATGGCACCCCGGTGCGGGCCCGCCGTTACGAAATCGAGCTTCCCAGTAACTACGCCCTCACCCGTGCGGTGGGTCCCCTCTTAGTCTGGCTTTACCTCATCACTGGCGAGGAGGAGCAGATTGAACTCTTGCGCAAGGCCTACGACTGGCACGAGGAGATGCGTCTACGAGATCTGGAGCCGGAAAACTGGAGACTCCTTGCGCAATTAAACCAGCATCAGGCCAAAGCCGGGCACAATTACTGCTATCGTCCAGGCTGGGGAAGTGCCTGGCTTCCCGACGGCTCTAACTGGGGTGGGGTGACCGGCTACAACGTCTTCGTCTGGTATCCCATCGACGAGGAGCGTCGCAAGAAATACGGTCGCTTTCTTCCGGTTCAGAGTCACGAAGTCACCATCACAAAGGCGGGGAAGGCAACAAAGGAACGGCGGTCCCTCAGCGAATCGCAGGGATGGCTGCAAATCTATAGCAGGGATGAAGCCTACTATGGTCGCCACATGTGCCATTGTTCGATTGGCAACGATCTCAGCGAGATCCGCCGGGCGCTCCTTGAGCACAAGCGCGGGGGCCGTGTTGCGCTCCAGAAATACTACAGCAATCCGACCAGCTACACCGCCGATCAGTATCTGCAAGCCCGGCTCGACGCGGCGCGCCGTTGCCTGCAGGAGCGCAACGTGAAGCTCGCCCGCAATTCAGACCAGAAAGGGATTCTTGCTCTACCAGATCCCGGTGCTCTCGTCGGGCAGAAGGGGCGCTGGTACGGAGACAAGTATCGGAGTCCTCTCGGACCCGTCCCGCGGAAGGGGCCAAATGCCGTAGCGGGCGATTGGCCAACCAAGTGGGGGGCCTCGTATTACGAGTTCACGCATCACGTCTCGGGCGGGGAACGGGGAAATGTCGGCTGGTATCAATGGCAACTCGTCCACGATCATCTGCTTGCCCACGGGAAGATTAGCCCAGATTCGGCAGCTCGTGGTGGTCGTGGTTTCCAAGGAGTGGCGTTTCACAACAGCCTCGATTCCTGGGATGCCTTCGGGGAATGGATGATGGCCTGCATCGAGCGTGAAAACCACTTTGATCTCCCGTGGCCAAAAGACTAGCAAGGATCGAAAGGCTCGGACCGTGTGACATGGTGCGCTAAAGGCCAAGGACGATCCGCATGACTGACTGGACAGTTATGGAGCAAAGGCAACGGATCCTCGTTTTGTGACCCGTGCAGTGGGAGGCAGGTGATTCTGGTGATGGCTAGCGCGGTCCTTAGATTGCAGAGAACCCCGCTCTCATCGAGGTCAAAGCGCCGCCAGTACTTTCAAATTCAGCAGTATACCAGGAACAGGCGTCAAACCTTCACCGCTCAATCTTTCGATGAAAGGGATTTCTGATGTTGCGCTTTTTGGGGAGAGGCCGCTTTGCTAATAGTGGAGTGCCATGAAACAGATCGACCTCAAATCAGTCCTTATTGGAGTATTTTTTGCGACCACCTTCATTCTTTCCCTTGGAGCAACTGGACCGCAAGATAAAGGGGTGAAATCGCCCTCCTGGGATGAGTCCCAAAAGTGGGAATGGACTATCCTTCCTTTTGTGGATGCGGACGGTCTTAAGAGAGTTGGTGACGCCGGATACGAATTTGTTGATTGTGATTAAAAACTGCGTACCTCGGTATGGCGCAGGCGAATAAAATAACCTTTTCAGGTTTTGCGGGGAGGTGCCGATAGACACTTTCGCACGAGCAGAAACGCTGCCCTCGGTCAGGGGCATGGACTTATGATGACCGTCTCTTTTTGAGGATGAAAGAGCAACGGTTCTTTCTTAAGGGAGAGGCTTGGCTCTTCAGAGGATGGGAGAAAATCCTTTCTTCAATCTCCTGCGAGAGTGATCCTCAAGGGAACTGTTCGGAAAAATAATATATGGATGAAAGGTATGTGCTGGATTCCTTTTATGGAGAAAGAGGGGTGTAGAGCCAGTTCATACGGGATCTGGATATCATGAGAATTTTCTTCTTTATTTAGATGTCTCTTAATTCTGATTGCATCAAAACGGCAGAGCACTTTAGCTGCACTATGTTCAATATTCCAAAACTGCTTTGTGGTGCAGCAGGACTGCTACTCTTCATTAATTCCAGCGTTGCTTCTGCCGATCATCACGCTGGCGGAGACAAGATCAAGGTTCTGCTTATTGACGGCCAGAACAATCACGATTGGAGACGGTGTTCACCGGTGATGACTTCTACCCTCGAGGCGAGTGGTAAGTTCACTGTTCATACCGAAACGGTCACCGAGGCAGATGTTATTGACTGGATTGTTGATTTTTCGGCCTATGATGTAGTTCTCTCAAACTATAACGGCAAGCCGTGGCAGGAAAAAACCCAGAAGGCTTTTGTTAAGTATATCGAGGAGGGTGGTAATCTGGTAGTCGTTCACGCTGCAGACAATTCGTTCCGGGAATGGAAGGAGTATAATCTGATGATCGGCCTTGGAGGATGGGGCGGTCGCAACGAAAAGGACGGCCCTTATGTGTATTGGAAGGACGGTAAGGTGGTCCGGGATAACTCCAAGGGACGGGGAGGTTCACATGGTCGCGCATGGGAGTATAAGGTGGTAGTTCGCGATACAGAGCACCCGATTACAAAAGGTTTGCCCAAGGAGTTTCTTCAGGCCAAGGAAGAGCTTTATGATCGCCTGCGCGGTCCGGGTGAAAATATGAAAATTCTAGCGACTGCTTTAGCCAAAGGAGGCTCTGAGCGCCATGAGCCAGTACTGATGACTATCACCTACGGAAAGGGGCGAATCTTCCATACGGTAATGGGTCACGACAGCAAGTCGATGCTGGGAGTAGCGTTTCAGGAGACCTTGCTTCGAGGGACTGAGTGGGCCGCTACCGGAAAGGTTACCTTTCCACCGGTGACCGCCGCAGAACTCCCTGCCGATCGAGCCCTTTCTCGTGATCCGAAAGCGAGCACACCCGCTCGCCAGGATCAGGAATAGTGTTTCTCTCAAAGCACACGGACAAAGAGGGAGCCGACTGTTAAATGCAGGAGCGTGGGTCCTGCTGCTCCTCTCCCGTCAGTCGTAGTGTGCGATGATTATTGGTCAGGCATAGGAGTCACGTGTTCGCGGTAAACTCAGTCCGAATAGTTGCAGTAGCGCTTGTTCTTCTTTGGGGGACAGCGCATGGGCAGGGTCTGCTCAGAACCTTTGATACATTTTGTGAGGATTTTGCCGGAGTCATTCCGCTCGTGCCCAAGATCGATAAAGAGAGCATAACTTTTTCCTGCTTCAGGGCTAGCGATGGCCTTTTGTCCAGATATAACGTTCGTTATACCTTCCGGAAGGCGCGCAGGGAGAGGGACATGCCGTGTATCGCGGTGATCGTGGATATCCCCTCGGCGGATGATCGGACAAAGGCGCTCATGCGCAAAGCCCTTGTGGCTCACGGATTGGAGGTGTGGGGAGCCGAGGTGGTGGAACGAGGTGGCTTTGGTGTCCCGGGCAAGTCGACTTTTGAATACGGCCGGAAGACCGCGAAGGCACCATCCTTTCTGATTATTGAAGAAGAACTCAAGCGTCCAGGGCTTGCCGATCTGACTCGCCTTACGATCCAGGCAAAGACCTACAAGGTTTCGCAGTATAACAGGTTCCGAATTAAATGAGACCGTGGTGGAGCTCCCGGTTGCATTCGAACGTGTAAGGTTTGAGGGGTTTCGGGATGCAAAGCCCCGAGATTTAAAGGAATCAATCGCTCACGGTTACATTATCGAGAGACAGCCCACTGAAGGCATCCGGGGTATCATCACTGATAAAATTCCACTCGATGATAATGCTGTTTCCAAAAGAGTTCTCGGGTAGAGGAATTCGGATAGTGCGCCAGTCGTCATCAAAAACATTCATGTCGATGGGAATTTCGTCGCCGAGGAGAGTTAAGTCGGTGGACCTCAAAAATCGGACAGCTGCCGCATCACCAAAGCCATCGGCATCTCGGAATGCACTAAAAGATAACTCAGCGGAAGAGGCGGCGCTGAGATCGATGCTGGGAGATCTCAGAGTAATGTTGGAGTTTGGACCATAATCACCAAGGTTGGTAGACCATGCGCGGGTCGAGCCATCTGCGCCGGTAAGGGGTCCGGTGCTTGCGGAGGGGGTTCCCAACTCCCATGTAGTGGCCGCATCTTGATCATTGATCAAGGGGATCCAGTCTGCGCCGCCATCTTCAAAGTCGGAGAAGTAGTAAATTTGGGGAGGTGGTTGAAACTCCTCAATAACGAAGTAGCGCTGAGGCTCCGGAGGTTGACGGATAATAATGGTGTTTTCGTCAGGGGTAGCTGCGAGATTGCCAAGTCCAGCAACGATTGGCCAGCTGGAAGGGTCACCCAAAAGATCGGTAGAGCTGCGAACGTTATAGCGCTTGCTTGCTTTACTCTTCCACGAGAGCACAAGGCTTTCATTTTCTTTCCTGATCTCGAGATTGATCCGATCACCAAGAAGGATGGATAAGTGTCTCTGGAAGACTGCAGAAGAAAGGGCCTGATTGTAAAAGTTTACTTCATCAATGAGTCCGGAAAAGGATTCCTGAGCATCCCAGCGACCACCAATTCCGAGGGGAGTTGAGATCAGCGGGTAGCTTCCTCCAGAATTGGTAAATGGGCCGACGGTTGTCAGGTTCCTTTGCCCGAGTGTAAGGTCCGCTACGTAGTTCGTCCAAGTCACGTTATTCCGCCCCCTTGTGTAGGATCCTGCGACGTAATACCAGTGCCCCGGGATGAAGCTCTCCAGCACCGTAGTGGTATTTGAATCGCTATGGGAGTTTCCTATTGTGCTTTCGATTCTCCTTCCCGTGCTTGGAAGCGGACCTCCCTGGGTAAGAAAATAGCCACGGTCATTTCCAGAGCGTGTAGAAATGATATAGCCAAGATTCCACTGACCTCCGGTGATTTCCGGAGCAAGGGGCGAAAAGAGGATCTCAAATGAGGTTGAATCTCCAAGGGTAATGGATTCCGCTCGCAGGTAAGCTCCCTCTGCGTTGTCGGTGCCCGGGCCCCGATGAGTCTGAACCGCGTCGGAAGATGAGTCGAAGCCAGTCACCCCCAGCTGCAACTGATCAGAAGTTCCGCTGCCGAATACCCGTAATGCAAGATCAGCATTTCCCTTGAAATCGCTCGTTCGCTCCTCATTGGTAATACCATCAAAGCTATACTGATGGAGCAGGTCGGGGAGAGACCGCGCAGCCGCCTGCCAGTCTGAGACCGTGGCATAAGCCGATGACGCAAGGCTCCATGAGATTGCGCCCATCCAAAGGAATATCCGCCAATTGTTCATAGTATTTTATTTCCTCTGCTGGGGTGCGTAAAGGCAATCGAAAAACATTACTGCATCGATTTGCGTGATGAAGCCAATCCTCAATTGGCATGTGAGCGCCTGCTTATTTTGGCCTGATAACTATCTCTGCTTCCGTGCTGCATAAATGGAAAAACAAGAGTGGAGCTGCTCAGCATTTTTTGCCCGCTTGCACTTCGTGCAGAAGAGGTGGTATCACTCTGGCACAATGTGGGCAGAGAAACACCTGATGATCTTGACGATCCTTACCGGATTGCTTGCCGTGGGATGTCAAAGCGTCAAAACTCCGATGACCAGCGCGCAATTACAGAAATCCTATAAGGAAGAATTCGGGGTGGTGCTGAGCATCAAAGAGGTAGCTTATAATGACTCGCCTGATGATGGTAGCGGAGTAGTTGGCGGGGTGATCGCGGGAGCTCTTATCGGGTCAGATGATGGGGCAGCATTCGAAGGCGCACTGGTAGGCGGGCTTCTGGGTGGATTAGGGGATAAGTTCTCAGGAAAAACTGCCTATGAGATTCGAATAAACAAGGACGGAGGAGAGGTGGTAACAATCCTGCAAAGAACCCGGGGTCTCAGGGCGCTCCGGGATAAGGATCGGGTTCGAATCCTGACTGATCCAGTGGGAGGGACAATCGTGGAGAGGGTTTCCTCGGGATCAGGTCGGAATTGAAGTTGATGCTGTTCTGAAAGAACAAGAGAGAGGCGTTGGTCAGAAAACCTGAAAGCAAGGGATTTCGAGACGGTGTGGTGTGCAACTTCTGGAGGTTCTGTGGAGAAGAGATAGGAATAATGACAATCCACCATTAGCCAAAACCGAAGAAATCCTGTAGAAATCTGTATGCAGAAATCTCAAATCTTTTTCGCTACTCAAACCGGGAACTCGCAAGAGGTCGCGGAAAAGTTACAGGAAGAGTTGGAGGCTAGTGGAATCGAGGTTGGATGTGTCGATATGTTTGACTCTGATCCTGACAAAATTTCGGAGCTCTCGCATCTTTATTACGTTGTAAGCACCTGGGGAGAAGGTGAGCCTCCTGATGATTCGGTAGGGTATTTCGAAAAGTTGAAGGAGTATCCCGATGGACACTACGCCGGGAAGAAGTTCGCGATCTGTGGTCTCGGTGATTCGGGTTACGACATTTTTAATGGGTTCGGAAAGGACCTTGAGTCGGAGTTAGTTCGCCTCGGTGGGGTTGGAATCTTTGAACGAGTTGATTGTGATATCGATTTTGAGGAATTGTCGGATCCATGGATCGAAAAAATCGTTGAGCACGAAAAGGCTTTGCGGGCCGAAGCTTGAGGCAGGAAGCTTGGTTAGAGGGGCCTCACAGCTGTCCGGAGGGTAGGCATACTGGTAGCGCTGCGGTTGTTAAGCGTGGGATTATTTCCCGGACACCATCGTGTGCACCGCTTAAGATCGGGGGGCTCGGAAACAAAAAAAGGGTGACGAACGACCCCGCACTGCCTTGTTATGAAACGGTTAACCTACAATGCTCACTAGGAGTTTGAGAAACCTTTTATCAGCCCGCATGAAAACCCATCAACATGCATAGTGGACCGAATAGACAGTTATTTGCGGGATCGTTACGTCACGATTCCGTTGTAACCTAGAAAGCGGATTGAAGCTGCCGCTTGCTTGCAAAAGATTAACGTCCCATTGTCTCTCCTGCATGATCCGCGAGTTATCAGTGGGCGGTCTTCCGATCCGTTCTGATGTTATCCCTATTTTTGGCGCTTGCGAGAGAGCCAGAGACACAAGGCGATAGCGGTCAATTGCGCAAGGAGCCTGATGAGATGCCCCTGAGGGGAAAGTGATGTCCCGTCGCCCAGAGAGAGATTGTTGATCCACATGTTGAGATTGGCGGGATAGACGAGGACGAGGAATGCAGCCGTGGCCAGTGCGCTCGCATTTCGGGTTGCAGGAGCGACGAGCCCGATACCAAGCAGGATTTCGGCTGCACCACTGACATAAACCCAGAAAAGTGGTGATCCTAGGATGCCCGGGACAATTGGGGCAAACCAATTTGGGTTGGTAAAGTGGAGGATGCCAACACGGATGAGGAAAACGCCCAGAGCTAATGCCGTGATGGTGTGCAAGAGTCTGATTGAGATCTGGAGCCAGTTGTCTGTGTCCGCTTTCATGAAAGGGCAGTTTTGTCTCTCAGTGAATTGTGGTACCTAGCTCAGAAGCTGACAGATTTGCTGAAGATGGGTAATGACAGCATCGGGAGGCAGGAGGCCGGATTTTTCGGGATGGCGTTTAAGAGATTCTGCATCGCCAGCGAAAAGGACCGTTCGGAATCCTGCTTTGGCGGCGGGATGAATATCCTTATGGGCATCGTTTCCGATATAAAGAACATGGGCTGGAGAAATACCGTGTGGGGCTAGTTTCTCCTTAAGAATCCGGTAAAGGTCATCGCCTGGCTTTGCGAGTCCATACTGATAGGAAAACACGCAGAGGGATTCAGTGAACCCCATATCCGGCAAAGTTGCCTTCATAAGGGCAGGGAAGAGTAGGGGCGTGTAGAATTGGGCGTTCGACACAATGCCCAGAGAGAGCTGCTTCTTTTTCAGGTCTGCGATCAGTTCGCTTGCTCCTGGCATCGGCCATACTGGATTCGTCATGCACTCATATTGCAACGCAATATCCTCAATGGTGTCACCGACAGGATGATGAAGCAGCTCGCTCCAGATCGAGCAGATATCTATTTCAGGATATGGAATTCCTCGATCTTTCGCGGCCTGATGCTCTCGTTCTATTAATGCGTCAAGGCTGTCAGCGAGAGAATGTGGAGTCTCCGGTAGTGCTAGTTCATACCCTTTAAGAATGGGTGGTAAGAGCTTATCCACCTTGGATTCAGCATGGGGGTGTTTTTTGCAGCAGCCGGAGGTAAGGAGGGTGCCGTAGACATCAAAAACAACCGTTCTGATTCCAGAAATCCTTGGAAGTAATGGTTCGCAGTCCGCAGGTTTAGTTGTTCCTTCAGCGAGCAGGTTGCGAATGGTTTCGAGATGAGAAAGGTTCATTTTCAAGAGCGAAGGAAATGAAATCTCTCAGGTTGAAGATATTGGAGGAGAACCTTTCTCGGTTCCAGCCAGCATGGGCTGGCAGTGCGACAGTGGGTCAGGGAATTGTAGAGGTTCTCGTGGGCATGGGTGAATGCGGTCAACGACCATGGATCAAGGTCTTCAGGACGATTGCTCGCTTTCTGCTGGAGCGCAGCTGCCAGCCATTGGCTGGCAGGAATCAGGTTGTTCGCCTCGCAGCAGAGGAATTCATCCGGAGATGCCAATGCGCGTGGAATAATTTCCAATTGGATGGTCTCAGGCAGGTTGCCAAAGTCGAGGAGCTCCCCACTGAAGAGAGAATTAGCAGTCTCGTTTACGAGGGAGTCGGGCAGGCGTTCACCGTAGGATTGGTAGAGATGCTGCAGGTGCGTCTCGATAAGATTCAGCAGGCGGTATTCATTGATCCATGACCGGGGAATAAGCAGCCCAGAGTAGAGAGAGGGGAGATGGATTCCCTGATTGCGGAAGTCTGTGGTAATCTCGGGCAGATCTCTTCCGAGCAAAGGACGTCCAAAGGCGGTAGCTTCGAGGAAAGTAAGTCCGAACCCCTCCGCGATAGATGTCGTAATAAAGTGTGTGGAGGCGTGGGCCCATGCTTGAAAGCTTGAATTCCCCGAAGCAGATGGAGGATCGATTCCGACCGCTCCCAGCTGAACTGGTAGTTGGTGCTTTCCCGCCATTGCTACCCAGTTTCGGTAGGTTGCGTCGTCTCCAGAATCTCCCGGTGGCAGAGTGAGGACGAATCGGCTTTTTTCTGGTGCCAAGGCGGCGAGGAGACAAAGCTCTCCCAAGTTTTTCCGGCGGATTCCCCTGACGGGATAAAGGACCAGCGGAGAGTTTGCCTCACCGCATGGGATCTCGGAGGTCTGCTCTGTCGGTCCGACTGCATTCCGAAGCAGCGATATCTGTTGTGATGGTATTCCCGCGTTTTTCAGCAAGGCGAGGTCCCGAGAATTGATCGTCAGGTAGTGAATCTGAGGTGCGAGAGGATAGATCTCTCTGTCTTCACGAAGGTTATTATAGTTTTCCGGACGACCATCCTCAGCAAGATCGTGAATATGCATTACGAGAGGAACTTCACTTTCGGCGAGAATCTTCACCAACTGAGAAAATAGTAGATTTTTACCCAGGGTTGGATTGTGGAGATGCCAGCACTCAGGATCACGACCGAGCACTTCCTTCGCTGAAGCGCGCATTTTCCCCATGAGAGCAGAAGCCTCGGCGTGTCGGCGAGAATGGGCCGCCGAATAATCGAGGTCTGGTATGACCCTAACAGGGAGAGCTGACTCCTGCTCTGGGTGAGATCCGGTAAGAATCACATGTGGGATTTTTGCGGCATTCAGCGCTTGCGACTGGCGTTCCACAATCCGGGTAACACCTCCCGGGCGCAAGTGATAGTGGACGAGGGCAATGGACATGAGGTAGGGAGGCCTTTCTAGCGCCTCGGTGGAGGGCTCGTGGGATCATGTGTTCTACCACGTGTGATGCCCTGGATCTCCGACGGAAGGCGGGGGAATCTCAAGAGATATTCCTCTATTTCGACGAGGGGTGGGCGTTCCTCCTCGAGGATCTCAGTCTTGATTTCCTGATAATGAGGGCCTGTGATTTCCAGCGCTCGATAGATGCTGGAGAGTTTCATAGAGGTCGTTATTTTTCCCTGCGCGGCTAATCGGCCGAGCAGAGATTGCAAAATTCCGAAGGACATGCGTCCGAGGGCGGACGTGGACTGATTGCGATGGACTCTTTTATCGAGATCCACCTGAGCAAAAGCATCCATTCCCCAATGTTCATAGACATCTAGAAGGTGAGAAGTTTCTACCCCGTAGCCGACAGGGAAAGGAATCTTCTCCAGGATCTCCCGGCGAACCGCGTATTCCCCACTCAGTGGCTGGAAGAGCTGGGTGAGTTCCGGGTAAAACAGTGAGAACATGGGGCGCACCAGGATTTCGGTTACCCTCCCTCCTCCGGAAGATCGGATGTCTCCGTTGGAGTGGACCATTGGCCGTTCGTAGAACGATTTTACGTAGTGGGTATTGCGGTTGAGAAGAAGTGGAGCGATGAGGGCATAAACGAAGCGGGGATGAATATTACTGATGTCCGCGTCCACGAAGCAGATGATGTCACCCGTGAGCTGATAGACGCCCTTCCAAAGATTCTCACCCTTACCTCTTTTGAATCCAAACCTTGGAAGAATATCGCCGGAGTGGAGAAAATCGACTCCAGAAGAAGCGCAGATTTCGGCGGTCCGATCTGTTGAGCCAGAATCGATGACGGCAAATTCATCGATAAGAGGAACGCGATCCATCAGGGCGGTTTTGAGAATCGCAATTTCTTTACCAATGGTCTTTTCCTCGTTGAGGGTCGGAATGCAGAGGGAGACCTTGAGTCCAGCTCTCTGCTTTGCCCGGTAGAGGGCCTCTAGATCACTGAACTCCCGGTGGTGGAAAGTGTGGGATTTCAGCCAGGACACGCTAATTGAGATGAGCTTGGATTGACGCTTTCCAGATTTGACGGCCGTTTACTCAGATCTTACGCACCGAAAACCGGTATGGTTGGTGGGGGAGAGGGACTCCGAGTAATGTCGGGCAGCTGGTCGATAGCGGAGGCAGTAGGTGTGGTGGCAAAGATGTGATCCTCCCTTGGTGACCCAGAGCCAGGCCAGACGATGGAAGGGCGCTTCGGCTGGATAGTTCTTTGTCTGCAGATACTGCTGCACCATTGGCTGGCTTACAGGTTGCTCCGGTCCTTTTGGATTCGCCTTTGGCTCTGGAAGTTTGACGAAGGTTTTGTAGTAATCAGGTCGGTAGAGATCCGAACAATGTTCCCAGACATTACCTGCCATATCGTAAAGGCCGTAGGCGTTTGGAGGGAAGGACTTAACTGGAGCAGTTCCCGGGAATCCATCTTCGGCCGTATTCCTGTTTGGAAATTCCCCCTGGTAGACATTAGCCTGCCATTTATTTCCGGGCTTCGGTTCATCACCCCAGCTGAAGAGTTTGTCATCCAGTCCCCCACGTGCTGCTCGTTCCCATTCGGCCTCAGTAGGTAACCGTTTCCCCGCCCACTCACAATACGCGACCGCGTCTTCATGAGTGACGCATACAACGGGGTGATCCATGCGGCTCTCGATACTTGATGAGGGTCCCTCAGGATGTCGCCAATTCGCTCCTCTAACGAATTGCCACCACTGCCATTCCGCACCGGGTTGGAAGAGCTCCACCTTGCGGGGCGTTGGTTTAAAAATGAGAGATCCACCTTTGAGTTGTTCGGGTGGCGCGTTTGGAAAATCCTTGGAATCCCAGCCTCTTTCGGCCTGGGTTTTATAGCCTGTAGCAGTGGCAAACTTCAGGAATTGGCGGTTGGTCACTTCAGTAGCGTCGATCCAGAATCCATCGACGGTGACCTCGTGGACCGGTTTTTCCTCGGGATATTCCGCCCGGGTTTCATTGAATTTATGGTCTGATCCCCGCCGGTAGGTGCCGCCCGGAATAAAAACCATTCCCGCAGGTGCTTCTTTGGTGTCGGCCGCTAGTGGGGACGGAGAGGTTGATTGTTGCAGTTCTTGTCCGTGTACAGCAGCCGCGGTGAGTAACAGGAAAGACAACGAAGGAAGGGGGGCGGGCATTGGTGGTTGGCTTTCTGGTAATAAAGAGGCATTTTAACGCTCTGGCTATGACCAAATTCCGGCCATGTATTGACCTCCATGAGGGCAAGGTGAAACAGATTGTAGGCGGGTCCTTAAGGGATAATGGCTCAGGACCAATAGAAAACTTTGTGGCCAGTGACCCGCCGGCATGGTTTGCAGGCCGCTTTCGAAATGATCGGCTTACTGGGGGACATGTGATCATGCTAGGTCCAGGCAATGAAGTCGCGGCCCGGGAAGCGCTAGCTGCATGGCCTGATGGTTTGCAGGTGGGGGGCGGAATTGGGATCCAAAATGCGGCGGGATGGCTCGAAGCGGGCGCGAGTCACGTGATAGTTACATCATGGCTTTTTGACGAAAACGGTGTGTTTCAACTGCAGCGACTCACCGAGCTGGCAACGGAAGTCGGGAGTGACAAGGTTGTGGTCGATTTGAGCGCCCGGCGGGTAGTTGAAGGGTGGAGGGTGGCGATGAATCGGTGGCAAAAGCCCACCGATCTTCTCGTTACTTGTGATGTTCTGGATCAGATAGCACCGTATTGTGCAGAATTTCTGATCCATGCCGCCGACGTGGAGGGGAAGTGTGAAGGAGTAGACGTGGAACTAGTTTCTTTCCTGGGGACATGGAATGGGATCCCAGTCACTTATGCTGGAGGGGTAAGTGGATTGGACGATCTTAAACAGGTTGAGAAGGCCAGTGGTGGAAGGGTTGATGTGACGGTGGGAAGTTCTCTTGATCTCTTCGGAGGTGAAGGAGTAGCCTATGATTCGATGGTCGCTTGGAATGAAGGGAAAAGGTGATGAAGGAGCTTGGCATCATCCTCTTAATAGTCATGGCCGGCATCCTCGCAGCGGTGCTCTATCGTAGGTCCAAACAACAACAACGCAGAGAGGTTGGCATGACTCCTCTCTCGGAGGCGGATCGCTTGCTTCTTCAGAAGGAGGTCCCGCTCTACGCAGCTCTCCCTGCTGAATTCACGAAGGAAATGGATGCGCGAATCCAGATTTTTCTTCATGATGTCGGGTTCGAGCCCTGCAGCAACTTGGAGGAGATTACGAGGGAGATGCAGTTGATCATCGCTTCGCAAGCCTGCTTGCTTCTTCTGGCAAGCGGCTATGATCATTTCGGCTTATTGCGTTCAGTGCTCGTCTATCCGACCGCTTACGAGGTAGAAGACGAGTTAGGAATCAAAAGTATCCGGCTCGGAGAAAGTTGGATGAGTGGAAGTGTGGTGCTCTCCTGGGAGAGTGTGAAGCAGGGTTCCCGAAATGAAGAGGATGGGCTCAATGTCGTTATTCATGAGTTTGCTCATCAGCTCGACCAGTTCAATGGGGTTGCGGACGGTTTGCCAGTTCTCAAGGACCGCAAGGATTACCCGGAGTGGGCATCGGTGATGCGCGCCTCGTTCAAAGCGCTTCTGGAAAGGGTCGCGAAAGGGCGTAAAACGGTTTTGGATGACTACGGAGCGACAAATCCTGCGGAGTTCTTCGCGGTTGCGACCGAGACCTTTTTTGAAAAACCCAGACAGCTGGAGGACAAACACCCTGAATTATATGGGCAGTTGAAGCGATTTTACGGCTTGGATCCCTTGCACTGGGGCTAGGAAGCTTCGGATAAAAATTTGATTCAAGGGTTCGGCGATCTCCTCTTGATTTGGTTAGGATCTGTTAATAGTTTGGAGGGGCGTAAGTAATGAGCCTGACCGAATCTGAGACCCAGTCCGAACCCTTCAATGAGCCGCTGGCTCCACTACCGCGAAAAAAAGGGGACAAGTCTCAAGTCCCAGGCCGGCCGCAACCGGTGATGGCAGAGCTTCCACCATCTGGACAAGTCGATGTGGAAAAGGATGCGAAGCAATGCAAGACCGGAAAAGACGGTCTGAGTGTCTTTGCCAAGGTAGAGCGTGTAGGTAGAGGAAAAAGTGACCGGGCAGAGGTTGTGCCCCGCTGGAAATTCTGGAAACGGTCAACAAAGCGCAACGAGCAGGCAGAGACACTCCGGCAGGGTGCTACGGAAATGGTGGAGCTCATGCGTTCGATTCGAGACCATCTTGAAGGTGGGCATGTAGATCGCGATGGAATCCTGAAATCGCTAAGTCCACTTCCCACCGCCGTGGAGAGCCTGAAGTCAATGAGCGACCGGCAGGCCGAAACAGGTCGTACCCTTGAGGGTCTTCATAAGACTCTCGAGCAGCGGGCGAATCGGGATGGGTTGCTCCTGAAGTCTCTCAACAGGATGGGGTCGACCATGTCCCACGTAGAGGAAACCTTTGGCAAGTTAGATCGCACCTTGGCGGGAATGGATCAATCAAATCAAAGCACTGCGCGTAACATGGAGTTGCTTGGAGATCGCATGGCAGATACGGGCCAGTTTATGAATGAATCGTTTGCCCAGTTGCGGGACGCAGAGAGGGAATTCACCAGTTATATTTCAAAGAGCACCCGTCGAAGTGGGATGGCGATGGTAGCTGTTTGTAGCCTCCTCGTAATGTCAGTTGTTGCGGTGGGATTCATGTTCCGTGAAAATCGAAATTTACTTTCGGCCGTTCAGCAGAACGGAGCGCTGGTGGTTCAAGTTCCATCGCCATCAACCCCGACAAGCGCAGCGGTTCAAAATATTGCGGAAAACCGGGTTCCGGTGAGTAACACTCCGGCCCGGGCAGGGCAAAGGATCGAGAACCCGCCCGGCTCCTCGGAGATCGATGATGACAAATCGTATCCGGTGGAAACAGAGTCTCCACGTCTCATCCCTATTAACGACTTTCAGGAAAAAAAGTAGGGGTGACTTGTTTTTGAAGCTCCCCAAATCTCTCAAGAGGGATCAGTATCATCGGGACAGATGTGGTTTTATGCGAAAGACGGAAGCAAAGAGGGACCGGTCTCCCTTGAGGAGTTGCAAACGATTCTCAGAGAGAACGTAGTACCCCTTACTACATTGGTGTGGACCGAAGGGATGGATCAATGGCGTCCGGCCCACGAAGTTCCGGAATTGGGAGCCAGCGGGGCCAGGCAATTGATCCAGCCTGCGCCAGGAGTAGGCCGCTATGCAGGGCCGCCCCAGTCGAGTGGCCTGGCGATAGCGAGTATGGTGCTCGGAATCGTTGGCATTCTGGCAATTCCATTGGTAGCATCGATTGCAGCGGTTATCTGCGGACACCTCGCAAGGTCTCAGATCCGGGCGGGAGAGGGTAGAGTGGGCGGAGAAGGCATGGCGTTAACCGGGTTAATAACGGGTTACCTGGGAATCCTCATTTATGGCGGGCTTGTAGCGTTTTTTATTATCCTGATCGTGAGT
>Ga0160422_10001061_pt1 | contig 17007 bp, 13 predicted proteins | sample Fk160mmetaG_FD_108192 | JGI IMG/M metagenome (GOLD analysis project Ga0160422, IMG submission 108192) | Marine microbial communities from the Central Pacific Ocean - Fk160115 60m metaG | ecosystem: Environmental > Aquatic > Marine > Oceanic > Photic zone | place: The Central Pacific Ocean... | reverse complement strand
TGGACAGGCACGATGTTGGCTTCGGCCCATTCAACGGTCTCTTCAAAGAGCTCGTCGTCCATGCCGTTGTTGAAGACAATGTAAATCGATTCCGAAGTGGCAAGTCCTGCAGCGCTGAATGTGAACTCCAAGAGATAGGAGCCAGTAGCAGCGGCACCGTCGATGAAGTATTCGGGGTGCAAGTCGAAATCTTCGGTCGCGGTGAAAGCAATGGAGCCACCGAGAGCTGCGTCAACTGACGCTGGTCCAAAGGACATTCCCATGGACTCGGCGGAACTTGAGAACCCACTGCCGTCCCAGGCTCGAACGCCTGCGATCAGGTTCATTGAAAAGGAGTCGCCCGGAGCCATACCGAGCAAATCAGCTGTGCCGCCAATACCTGGTTCATCAATGGAATAGGGGAAGGCTGGGTCTTCGCCAAAGTGGGCTTCGAAAAGACGAAGATTGGCGACTTCCATGGACTCAGTGTCGTGGTCCCAGCCACCGACCGTCATCACACCATTGGAGGCATAAAGCCCAATGTCGAAGTGTTCTTCGCCATGATCATGATCGTCTTCATCTGCGAGCACAGCACTGGTGCACACAAACAAAGGGGTCAAAAGAAGGGTGGAAAATTTCATATTTGAGATTCCTTAACAAAAACAAGACCTTTGAGTAAGGCCATTACACATGTGAATCTCTCTCTGAAATGACTTTAGAGCTAATGGCAACGGTTTGCCATTAAAAACTCGGATTTATGCAGTTATCAACAGTCGCCCCAGTTGGCTATGACCCCAAGGACGTCCGAGAAGCCCACCTGGCCGTCACCATCAACGTCACTGGTGGAGCAGGACTCGCAACCCCAATCGGCCAAGACTGTCAAAACATCAGCAAACCCCACAGAGTCATCACCATCCACATCAGCTGGGCATGAAGGACTCAAAGATTCTTCTAGGTAAGCAACCGCCTCGGTCTGCATCTCTGGAGCCATGTTGTCAAAGATCACGTAGACGGATTGCGATGGGGCGATACCCAGGTCGCTGATCTCCAACACGGTTTCCAACAAATAGGCACCTGCCTCAGGTTCAGTGCCGTTTTCTCCTTGAAGAAAGAAATTGACGTGCTTGTGAAAACCGCCGTCAGGTTGCACCTGCAAAGCAAAACCTTCGGTAGGTTCAGAGCCAATGGTGACCGAGATGGTGGAAAAGGAGACCCGCAACGAGGCTGGAGCAGTGACAAATCCGACGCCAGGCTCATACTTTTTCAGCCCTGCAACGGCCGACCAAAAAAAGGTTGCGTTGGGGGTAAAAGTGCCCGGGGCAGCATCCCACCCTGGGTTTTGGGTGAAGAAATCAAATCCACTGTCTCCGAAAGCGGCTGTAAAAATTTGCTCGCCACTGAGATACTGACCATCGGCAATCACGGCGGTTTGAAGTTGGTTGTCTTGAACAACAAGGCCGACATCGCCCTCATGCTGTGCGAAACACGCTGGAGCAAAAAGCAAGGCGACGAGTATGTGGATTCGAATCATTGGGAAGTTCCTTGCATCACTGTGGCCGAAGCAACGGCCGGATCCAGAAGGTTTTTCTGATTGGATTGATAAATCGATTGAAACTGCGCGGTCAGCACACGGCCGTCTACGAATGACCAGTTGGATTTGGAAGTCCAATCTGGTTCATCCTCAGAGACCGCGTTGATCTGCACTTGAGTTGCCGCCACTGACAAAGGCAAATCAGGAGCGAAATCACCAATCCACCAGCCTTCGACGTGGGTGTGGTCCGCACCAGCGAACTCGCCGGTGTAAGCCATGATCAAGAACTGCACCGTATTGGAGGGCGAGCGCACCCGGGAGAGTCGATCCGCTGGTGCTTCTCCCAATGCCGTGGCCGGAGAATAGTTCCGCGAAAGATAGTTGTTCATGCCATACGAGGTTTGGCGGTACCGGTCTTTGGTGCCTTCGATCGGCAGCCCTGAGTCGGCGTCTTGCTCAAGCCAGTGTGGGCTCCAGTCGAGCGGTGACCGAAGCAGCAGGCCCGAGTTTGTGTACGGCTCAAGCGTCTTGATCCAGGCGATGTCTTGGTTCTCGATGGCCCCGTGGCTGAGACCAACTTCAACAAATTGGCCAGCGTTCTCTGTGGAGTACGCCACTTGGGCGGTTTGCAGCATGCGAAGCTGGGAGACATCCTGTGCCGTGAGGCTTTGGCGCTGAACGCTGCTGATGGCAGGAACCAACAGCCCCAACAGAACTGCAAGAACAGCAACCACCACCAGCAGTTCAACCAAGGTAAATCCGCTTCGAGCCGATTTCATGCACCCAATTTAGGCTTCATGACAATGTGTTGCCAACATTTTGAGCGATTTGGCTCTTAGTTGGAGCAGGATTCGCATCGGCCACGCAGGGTCAGTTCATGGTCTTCCAACGTGAACCCTTTGGGAAGCAGACTGGCCAGTCTTCCCACGCATCCTTCCACATCAAACATCCGATCACACACGGTGCAATGGAAATGGTGGTGGTGCGAAGCCGCAATTTCTGCCGATTCGTAGCGATCAGGCTGCCCGGACACGGCCACGGGGACCAACAAGCCATCTTCTTCCATCCGCCGAACGATGCGGTAAACCGTTCTCTGACCGAGCGAGGGCACATCCGATTGGGCAAGACAAAGAATCTCTTCGATCGAAAGGGGTCGGGAGGCGCTTTGGCAAACCTCACGGATGGCACGTTGCTGGGCGGTGTCGCGGCGTTCAGTCATGGTCAGTGATCCACACGGGTTCCACCCAAGACTGTACTGATTTCGGCCACCCGTTGGTCTACTTCTTGCAAAGTCGCTGCTTCAAGATTCAAACGAAGCAAAGGCTCGGTGTTGGAAGGACGCACGTTGCACCACCAAGAACCATGATCCACTGTGACCCCATCAACATGCAGTACTTCTGCTTCAGGATTGGCGGCGACCAAACGATCCATCGCGGCGGATTTGTCGTCCACCTCGAAGTTGATTTCTCCCGATTGGCAGTAACGTCGCAGCGGTCTGATGCATTCCGACAAGGGTTTGGCCTCGGCAACCATACGTGCACAAAAAGCGGCAAAAGCGATCGCGCCCGAATCAGCGCACCAGTTGTCTTTGAAATAAAAGTGCCCAGACAATTCTCCGCCAAATGAAGAACCCGTTTCCTTCATTTTCGATTTCATAAACACGTGACCGACGCGCGATAAATATGGTTCTCCTCCCGAGCTTTTCACGGTTTCAGGGAGAATTTTGGAAGAACGTAAGTCGTACACCACCCCGCCCCCGTTGTTTATAAAACTGGGAGCAAGCCATGCGGTGGTGAGATCGCACCCTACGGAATGACCCTGCTCGTCCACCAAGACACACCGATCGGCATCTCCATCAAAACAGACGCCAAAATCGCAACCATGATCCCGGACGGCTTCTTGGGTCCAACGAAGATTGGACTCCACCAAAGGATTGGGCTCATGCACAAACAAGCCTTGGTCGTTCTCGAAATGCAACTCAACCAACTCAAGACCGGGCAAACCCGAAAACACTTTCGGCACCATGGTGCCGGCCATCCCATTGCTGGCGTCTACGGCAACTTTTAACCGAACCGTGCCATCCCGGAGAGAGACGGGCAAAAAGCGGTGCACGTGTTCGCGGTACCCCTTCCATAGGTCTTGATGATCTACGGCCGGAGATTCGTCACCAGCTTGATACCCGCACCCTGCCGCGATGGCTTCTATCTCTTGAAGACCAGATTCACGGCCGATTGGCGCGGCTCCCGGTCCACTTATCTTGAATCCGTTGTACTGAATTGGGTTGTGGCTGGCCGTGGTTTGAATAGCACCGGCCCCATCCAATTCATTGACCGCCCAATACAAAAATGGGGTATCCACCAAGCCGACGTCAATGACTTTCACACCGCTGGCGAGCAAACCTCTTTGCAGTTCGCGAACCAGCCCCAGTGAGTGCGGCCGCATGTCGCGACCAACCACCACTGGTTTTCCCGGTGAACTCTGCCCCAAAAAAGAGCCCGCCCCGAATCCGATGCGATATGCCACGGATTCTGAAAGCGGCTCGGGATACACCGCCCGAACGTCGTAGGCCTTAAAAACATTGGGAAACTCAATGGATGATGTCATGGAATGCTCATGCTAACGATGGGATGCTGAATCGATGGTCTCCACTTGGACACCTTCAGGCAGCGCGTCCAAAAACCGACGCCCGTACGACTTGGTCAGTACCCGGGGGTCCAAAATCGCCACCAGCCCCTCATCAGTGGCGGAGCGAATCAATCGTCCCACACCTTGCCGAAACTTGATCAAAGCTCGAGGCACGGTGTCGTCAAAAAAGGGTTTCCCCCCCCGCGACTCAATGGATTCGTGCCGCGCTTGCACCAATGGCTTGTCCGGTGGATCAAACGGCAATCTGGTGATGATGACGTTGCGAAGTGACTCCCCTCGGACATCAACCCCTTGCCAGAATGAGGCAACGCCAAACAGAACCGATCTTCGATCCGATCGGAACCGTTCGAGCAGTCGTCCCGGAGCACCATCTTCTCCTTGAACCAACACGGGATGGCCTCGATCACCAAATGCCCTACGCAGCAGACCGGCACACTCACGCAAAGTCCGCCAGTTGGTACAGAGCACGAATGCACCACCATCGGTGCGTTGCACCAATTCGTCAATACGGCGGGACAAAGAGGACAGATATCCTGGTGCGGTTGGGTCCGGCATCCTTTCATCCACCAACACCTTCATCTGGCGAGCATGGTCAAATGGTGACCCCAACTCAATGGTCTCCGCGTCCTCGCAACCCAGTCGGGTTCGGGCATGCAAAAATGAGCCGGCTCCCGTGGTCAAAGTCGCACTGGTCAACACGACCCCGGTCTTTCCGCCAAAGAGATGCTGTCGTAAAATTGGCGCGGCATCGACGGCAGTGGCGGCCAATCGAAGCCTTCGGAAGGCGTCCCCGGAACGCGGCATCCCCTCCAACCAGTACACACAGCCCGAGATGGTCTGCTCAACCAAGGCTTTGGTTTGACCAATCAACGCCTCACAGCGGTCCTCGTAGGCGTCGATTTCATACCCATCACCTTCTTGGACACAGAGCTCGCGAAGCAGATTCAGCCGACCTTTCAACTCACCAATGGCCGGGGTCAACGTGTCGGAAACCACTCCCGGACTTCGGATCCGACCGTTCGATTCGGCCTGCTGCCCCCAACGCTCCCAAGCATCAAAGAATTGTTCCGAAGCCGTCGCCACCTGCCGGACGGCTTGAACGGCACTGACTCGAGCGCTCTCGCGACCGTCTTTGAGTTCAAGCGTGTCAAGAAAGGCACGACCCCTGCGGCTGTCATGCAAGACGCGAATCAAATGCCGGACCGAACCCTCGGCCAAGCTGGTACCGAACTGCTCACAGGCCACATCCTCAACCGCATGGGCTTCATCCAAAATGACGTGGTCGTACGCTGGCAAGAACCCTGCCCCCCGGGCCCGAAGAGCTAGGTCGCTGAAAAACAAAGCGTGGTTGCAAATCAAGAGTTGCCCAGATTCCATACGACGCCGAGCGAGCTGATAGAAACAAGAGTCGTGTCGAGGGCACTTTCGCCCCATGCAGTTGCCAGAATCCGAACGCACCAAATCCCAAACATCACCTCGCGGGGCAAAATCAAAATCGGACCGAGTGCCATCTGAGGTGAGATCGACCCACCGGGACAATGCGCCAACTTCTTCTTGGGCTTTTGGATCCGAAAGGAGTCGATCCGCCCGCTGCTCCGTACGTTCCATCCTTCGACGAGAAACATAGTTGTTGCGCCCCTTCACCAAGACCGCACTGAATTCATCCGGAACCACCGATCGGATCAGAGGCACGTCTTTGTCGTGCAGCTGTTCTTGGAGGGCGATGGTGTGGGTTACCACCACCACGCGCTCACCATGTTCCAGGACACGGCGAACCGCGGGCAGAAGGTAGCCGAAGGACTTGCCGGTTCCCGTGCCCGCCTCGATCAGCAACGGTCGACGGGTGCTTAAGGCTGAATCAACCGCCCGAACCATCGCGGTCTGCTGGGGGCGCAATTCATATTGAGGGATCCGACGGGCAATCGGACCTTCTGGGTGCAGCAAAAGTTCAGCGTCGACTCCCACCCTGAAATCGTAGGTCTCAACCGAGTCGCGCGATGACGGCGTCGGCAAATCCAGTGGTGGTCAAGGAACCTCCAAGGTCACCGGTGCATTCGCCTGCTTCCAAGCAGCCGTTGTACGCATTGCGAACTCGATCGGCGGCCTCAGCGCAGTCGGCGTAACCTCGGGTGTCACCAAGGTGCCTCAGCAACATGACCCCACTCATCAGAAGTGCGAGCGGGTTGGCCTTGTTTTGGCCTGCGATATCGGGGGCCGAACCGTGGACCGCTTCAAAAATGGAGCCAACCAGACCATGGTTTGCGCCTGGGGTCACCCCGAGACCGCCCACCAAACCAGCGCACAAATCGCTCATGATGTCGCCGTACAGATTTTCGCACAACACAACATCAAACTGTGAAGGATCCTTGACCATCCGCATGCAGCCCGCATCAATGATGACTTCCTCGTATTCAACCGATGAATATTCCTCAGCCACCCTCTTGGCTTCTTCAAGGAACAAACCGTCGGAGAGTTTCATAATGTTCGCCTTGTGGAAGGCACTGACCTTCTTACGACCTCGCTTTTCCGCGTAGTCGAAAGCAAATTCCGCAATGCGACGACACGCCGCGCGGGTGGCCACCTTGAGGGAGGTCACCACTCCGTCGGTCACCGTATGTTCGATCCCGGCGTATAAGCCTTCGGTGTTTTCCCGCACGATGACAAGATCAACATTGTCGTAACGCGTGGTCACACCGGGCATGGAACGAACTGGTCGCACCGCTCCGTAAAGATCCAAACTCTTTCGTAAACCAACATTGACGGAAGTGAACCCCGAACCAATCGGTGTCGTGCAAGGACCCTTCAAAGCAATACCGTGTTCACGAATCGCGTCAAGGGTGGCTTCTGGCAGGACCGAAGAATCACCAGCATCAAGGGCTGCCACGCCCGCACGAGCGGGAATCCACTCCAGTCCAAGCTGGCACGCATCAAGCACACTCTGGGTGGCCTTGGCCACTTCAGGCCCGATGCCATCACCCTCAATCAAGACCACAGACTTGGACATCTCTAAACCTTTCATTCACGAAGCGGATACGAGGGCGCATCGTAACGACATGCCTGGTCTTCACCGAATTCTTGAATTGGGTTTGACCAACACTTCACCAAAGACCGAGAATGAAAGCATGAGGGTTGGGTTTGATACCGAAATGGTGGTGGTGGGCGGCGGTATTGCCGGATTTTTCGCGCTGGATCGTCTGCGATCGGCTGGACATCACGCCCACTTGATCGGGTCCCCCCGACCTGGCATGAACCAAACCCAATGGTCGCAAGGCATCCTGCACTCAGGGTGGAAATACCACCGAGGGGATCCTCGGCCATTTCCTGATCTTGCGGAGACCTGGAAGGACATGTTTGAAGGCAAGGCTGACCCACAGCTCCCTCGCGAGGCAATTCGAACCTCAAACCTCTGGGTATGGGGCGATGTCGCGACCGACCCTTCGCTTGGTCCCCAAGTGATGGACCCACCCGACTGCCTTGGACACCACCAAGTGCACCACCTAGAGGAAACAATCATCGACCCAGGGGTGGTGCTCAACCATCTACGCCAAAAACATCACACTTGCTGCCACCACGGTCTGGTCAAAGTGACCCGTATGGCCGGTGGTTTCGAAATCTTGACCGGAGGTGAACGCATCCTCACCAAACATTTGGTCTTGGCCGCCGGTGCGGGCAATGAAGCGCTTGGGATGATGATGGGGCGTCCTGCGGGTTTCATGCAGCGCCGGCCACTCCGCATGTACCTGATCCGGGGAGCACTCCCAGCTCTCTATGGTCATGCCATGCGACAAAAAGAAGTCGCATTGACCATCCACACCATTTCAAGTGCGCACAACGAAAGAACGTGGGTCATTGGCGGTGCCCTCGCAGAAGATGCTCCGGAATTGCATGCGGATGAGGCTGAGCATCGGCTTCGCAATGCATTGATGGTCTTCCTGCCGGGAGGCCTCCCCAATGGGTGTTGGTGGAGCTCTTACCGCATCGATCGTGCGGAGAAAGCGACGGCCGATGGGCAACGTCCGGATGACGTTTGCGTAGAACTGGTGGATGATGTGCATTACGTATGGCCTACCAAATTGGTGTTGGCTCCTCGCGCGGCTGACATCTTGTTGGGCATGCTTCCCCAACCGGACCCTCGAACCGAGCAACCCGAATCCGTGGTTTGGCAACAGCTACCCGAATTGGGAGCCGTCAAAGTTCCATTCCAAGATTCCGGGTTGAAGTGGCGTCCATTGACATGATGGAAACCCAGTGGCCATGCTTGGTTTGGGGTACGGTCAAACTTGGCCGCACCACCCAATTGCGCACTCCCCTTCACACGCTGCCTTCAGACAGGGAAGCGGAACACTTGGTGCATCAGATGATTGCCTTAGGCATCCGCGCCTTTGACACCGCGCCGGCTTACGGGTCCTCCGAGATGCGGCTGGGACTCCCAAATGAGCCGGACATTTCCATCAGCACCAAGGTAGGTGAGACTCATGAACATGGACAGAGCCATTTTGACTTCAGTGCTGAAGGCGTAAAGCAAAGCCTTGCGCGAAGCCAATCAAGGCTCAAACGCGAACAACTGGATCTGGTATACCTGCATGCCCACGACAACGACCTCGAAATTCTGAAGCACACCGAAGCATGGACCACACTGCTTGAAGCCAAGAACGCTGGAGTCATGACCCACATCGGACTTTCGGGCAAATCACCCGAAGCGGCCCAGTGGGCGTTGGAGCATCACGCGGATGCGCTGATGGTGCCGTGGAACCAAAAAGATCAATCTCACGCGAAGATTTTGGACGAGGCTGCGGCCCGGAACGTCAGTATTTTCGTAAAGAAAGGGTTGAACTCTGGAGAGTTGTCCGCCTCAGCATCGCTGCAATGGATGCTGGAAGATTCCAGAATTCATGCGGTGGTGGTTGGCTCGTTGAGCCTGAAGCACATGCGAGAGAATCTTCAGTTGGCCCGGGCCATACGGCCCAATCAGTGCTGAAGACCGAATTGTGAAGTCAGGACTTTGGCTTCACCGGAATGATTAAGACTTGACCGAGATCTAACTTCGCCCGATCTTCACCAATGGTGTCTTTGTTCCGCTGGTACAGGAGCCCCACCCAATCCTCACGCTGGACACCCCAGAAGTCGCCGACAATACGAGCCAAGGAATCTCCAGGTTTCACGGTGTAGTACTTCTCACCCGCCCGGAGCGGCGGACGCTTCACCGGCCGGGGCTCAGGCTTCTTGATCTGCTTTGAGGGAAGCTTGATGATCGTTCCCACCTGCAGGTTGCCCGGATCAAGATCAGGATTCAACGCCGCGATTTCGGAAGCACGAGCCTCGTCACCCAAAAGCAAACGGGCAATTTTTGTGTAGTTGTCGTTGGGCGCGATTCGGTACTCGTTGGCGGCCAACGTGGGATCAATCGGCTTGGTTCGGGGTTGGCTCTTGCGAGGCATTTTCAGCATCTGGCCAATCTGCAGCTTGGTGGGATCGACCCCAGGATTCAGCGCGATAATTTCATCGTGCCGTCCTGACTCGCCAAACCATTCTTCAGCGATGGTGATGAGGAAGTCGCCGTCCTGGACCGTGTACACCTCAGTAGAAGCCACCGGCTTGGGCTTTGCCACCGGAGCAGCTGTAGGCTTGGGTTCCGGCTCGGATTCCGGCTTGGGCGCAATGGTAGATTCCGGTTCAGGTTGTTCACCACTGGACCCTGCACTTGGGGGTGTTTTGGATTCCGTACCAGTCGGGTTGTTTGCATTTGGAGAGTTGGAGCCCAAATTCGATTCAGTCGGGGTGGGACCAAGAGAAACCGGCTCGTCGTCAGAAGCGAGTGGTGTACTGGCCGTGTCGTTCTCAAGAGGCTCTAAAGGGTTCCTCGAGGGATCGGGGGTGGTGTGCAACTCCCATCCAGGGGCCTTGTCGGTTTGAGCAGACGAAGGATCCACCGGTCTCTCGAAATAAAAGTCCGGTGACGAAACAGGGTCGGGGACCTGATCACTCGAAGTGTTCGAAGGCGCCAATTCGGATTGAAAGTCACCCTCCGCTTGGGTGGATTGGGGTGGTTTAATGACTAGGTAGTACCCCACCACCCCAGCCACCAGCACGGTGATCACAATGGGGGCGAAACTGTTGTTGGATCGATTCTTTCTGGCCATCCCAGAACCTCCTGCAGATGAACGAAGCATACCCCCCATCGACGGGAGATATGGCCAAACCACAGGTCTGGGACGAAGGGTGGAAAAATTCTCAGGCGGAAACTGCTTTCGAACCGCCCGTGGGGGCTGGATCTGGGCGTGTTTTGTCGTTCGTCCACGTCAAAGGTGCCGCGATCGCGATTGAGGAATACGTCCCCGCCACAAGACCAGCAAGCAAGGTGAAGCAGAAGGCACGCATGCCAGATCCACCTTCTAAGAACAGAATCAGCACCGAAAACAGGGTCGTTCCCGAGGTCAGCAGGGTCCGGCTCAGGGTCTGGTTGATGGAAGCGTTGATGATCTTCGGCGTGGCCATCTGGCGGCGACCACGATTCTCACGAATTCGATCGAGGATCACAATGGTGTCGTTGAGCGAGTACCCAATAATGGTCAACAAGCCTGCCACGACACCGAGGTCGATGCGATAGGGACCGAGCAGCCCCCCGTCACCCGTGGCCAAGACTCCAGTGACCGCAAGCGCTCCCAAGGTCAGTGAAACATCATGCACCAAGGCCAAAACCGCACCAAAGGAGTATCGCAACGAGCCAAAGCGAATCCAGATGTAAACCAAGATGCCAAGGAACGAGAAGAAGACCGCCACATATGCGTTGGCTTTCAACGTGGCCGCGATCGAGCTTGAGAACGAGGCCACCTCGGACAAACTGGGCGGCTGACGCAAGGCTTGGGCAATCAAGTTCCATTCCACGTCTGCCATGTCTCGCTGCCAAAGCTCAGGATCCACTTCGTTGTAGTTGCGGAATTCATCACGCACCAGAACGGCCGCCGAACTCCAGCCCTCCGGGCCACCTTCGATGCCAATGACACGAATTTGTCGACTGCTCGCCTCGCGGAAATCCGGCTGGGATCGCATGCGGGCCACGCGGCGTTCAATGTCATCAGCAGTCAATGCTGGTGATAAATCTTCCAAGAGAACCGCCGCACCTCCGAGCATGTCGGTGGTGCGGTCACGAATTTCAGGCCGGCCCAGAACACCACCCAATGTGGGGCGTGTCACCGCCATCACGCGGCCTCCGGGGTTTTGGTCATCCATTCCGGCAAACGTCACGGGAGGATCGATATCAAGACGATCGCTAAAGCGATCCACCAAGCTGTCCACCACCACACGATCGATGGCAACATCAACGGGCAGCTCGGGGGGGGTGGCCACCTTCACTTGGAAGCGACTGGCCGTGGTGTTGCCCTCAGCATCGGAGGCGGTCTCCCCAACGGTGACCACGGATGCGGAGCCCAGCTGGGACAAAATCAATGCACGCTGGCCGTCTGCGGTCAAAGGATCCACATCAGCCGTGGAGATCTCACTGGCCAAAGCACGAACTTCTTGTTCCACCTTAGCGCGGGCCAGCATCAAGCGGCCTTCACCTTCGGGCTTGGTCTCCATCACGATGCTGACCCCGCCTCGGAACTCGGTGTCGAGCAAATCAGCACCCCGCATGCTCACCAACAGCAAACTGGTGGCAACCAAGACCACAGAGAACAGACGCATGGGCCATCGCAAAGCCATGAAGTCAATGTTGGGCTGCAAAGCTTTGCCCAAAGAAGGAATCATGATGGGCAACATGGACAACCGCTTCGAGCCCATGACGTCGGTGAAGAGCAAGAAGCACTGGCGGGTGATGAACAGGGCGGAGAAGAGCGTGGCCAAGATGCCCACCGTCAACGTCACGGCAAAGCCCTTCACTTCCGCGGTCGCGGTCAAGTACAACGCACCACACACAATGAGGTTGGTGATGTTGCCGTCCAGAATGGTGGACAATGCCTTGGCGTAGCCATTCTTCACGGCCTGCCGCAACACGACATCCCCCAGAGCCAACTCTTCACGGATCCGTTCAAAGATCAGAACATTCGCATCCACCGCCATTCCCACGGTGAGCACAATTCCGGCCAAACCGGGCAAGGTGAAAGTCGCATCGACGCCCATCAAGACCCCGAAAATGACCAAGCCGTTGGCCAAAAGGGCAAGGTCGGCAATCAAACCCGCTTGGAAGTACCAGATCCCCATGAAGATGGCCACCACAACCAAAGCAAACAGGAAGGCTTCGGTACCACGTTCCAAGTTGTCGGCACCAATCGATGGTCCAAGCACGCTCTCCGAGATGGGCTCAGAGGACAACTGGGCGGACAATGAACCGGCACCAAGCACCTTGCGCAGGTACGCGATCTCTTCGGCACCGAAGTTTCCGGTGATTTGACCGTTTCCGGAAATTTGACTTTGAATGGTCGGGGCGGAATACACCTCGCTGTCCAGCACAATGGCCATGTTGCGGCCCTTGTTCGCGCCAGTGAGCTGCCCCATGCGAAGCGCGCCGGACTGATCGAGAGCAAAGTTGATGGAAGGTCGGCCCAATCGGTCCTGACCTTCGCTCGCCCTGACCAATCGCCAATCGTCGTCCGAAGCAGTCAATGCCTTCCCAGCATCGTCCCGCAACAAGAGGTAATAGATGCCGTCTTGTCGGGTAGCGACAAGGTCGCGGCTTGCAGCAAAATATCCTTCAGGATTGGCGGTCAAAGCCGCGAGTTCCGCCGGCTTTTCGTACCACTGTCCCAAGTCGTTGATGGGATACCAGGAGGCCAACGGCGATTGTGTGTTCCCCGCACCAAGTTCTTCCAACTGCCGACGCAAACCGGCCACGTCCACCCCTTGAGGATCTGCGGAGGAAACCCCTATGTGGAATTCCAAAACGCCGGCACCCCGAAGCAATCGCTTCAGATCTTCGGGATCATCAAAGCCAGTCCGCTGCGACTCATACTCGTCGTACGCCGATTGAACTTTGGTCAAAGCCAGTTCAAGATCGGGATACTCCGCTTGCAACGAAGCGAAAGCTTTGTCACGTTGGCCTGGCCCAAAAATTGGATTTCCCGATTCATCTCGTCGTCCACGGCCTTCCTCGTCGCGCTCAAGGATGGGCTTGTTGGGCAAGGTCAAAATACGCCGGACCCGCTCGCCCGACAATCCGAGATCCATCAGAGCGGCCAATGATTCGTCGAAACTGATTTCAGCATCGGCCACCGCGGCCGCGGCAAGGTTTCGATCGGTTGGAGCTGCATCCTCGGGAACCGCGTTGTACGCCTGACGGGCCTCTTTCCGGGCCCGATCCGCAGACATCAATGCATCGAAGGCGGTCGCCCGAGCCGAGCCATCGGGGCCACGAAGATCGCCGATTTCGTCCTCTTCCAAGGTGGCCAAGACTTCGGACTCTCGAATTTCCGCGGAATCCACCAGTTCGGCCAAGGCCGCTCGCCATGCGGCGGCCAAAGCGCGGGTTTCCGGCCCCGGCAAAGGCATAACCACTTCGATGCGATCACGACCAGAGCCTTCGATGGAGATATCAAAAATACCCTGAGGATTCACCCGGGCCTTGAGGACTTCAATGGTGGTGTCAAGTACCGACTGAGGGTCGATTTCCTCTTCGGGAATTTCAACTTTGTAGACCAAACTCACACCACCGCGAAGGTCCTTGCCGAGTCGAAGGTCACGACCCAAGACGGCAGCCAAACACAGGCCGAGAACGAATGCAATGGTAAGGAAACGTGAAAGGAGTGGCGTTCGCATTGCGGCAGTCTCAGTCGTTTGGATTCGCTGAATCTTCTTCGGACTGCTCCGATTCGATTCGACGGGAAATGGCTTCACGGACAAAGGTCATCCGAGTATTGGTGCTCTCGTCTACTTTGAGAACAACACGATCATCAAACAAATCAACCACCACACCCATGACACCGCCGGTGGTGACCACTCGGTCACGCTTCTTTAGCGAGGCCATCAATGCTTCGTGTTGCTTGCGTTGCTTCCGCCCGGCCGTAGAGGTCATGAAGAGCATCAGCCCCAAGAACGCGAAAAGAATCAACCAACTCATCCCTCCCATCGGCTGAGGCGCGGACACATCACCTGCTGCCGGACCAGAGGCGGCCGGCAGTGTCTCTTGAGCCAGAAGCAAAATGGACAGTGGCTGAGCGAATACGGGCATGAAATGGGCTCCAAGGCAGTCAAGACAGTGGGGCGAGATCGGTCCGGAGTTCCGGCCAGCCCGCCCGAAAGGCAGACCAATCATTGTCGCGGATCGCCCGCCGAATGTCCAGCATCAGGCGTTGGAAGTGACGCAAGTTATGGGTCGCAACCAGACTCCCTGCCATGGATTCGCTGGCATTGAGGAGATGTCGTATGTAGGCACGGCTGTAGCCCCCTGTACAGGTCGCACAATCACAGCTCGAATCAATCGGGGCATCGTCCTCGGCAAACTTCGCATTTTTGAGATTCATGCGTCCCGAACGCGTGAAGGCTTGGGCATTTCGAGCGTTTCGGGTCGGAAGGACGCAGTCGAACATGTCGATTCCACTGCGGACCGCATACACGATGTCTTGTTCGTATCCCACTCCCATCAAGTAGCGCGGCTTCTGCGCGGGCAAACGTGGTGCGGTGAAAGCCACGACCTCGGCAATTTGCTCTGGACGTTCTCCAACCGCAACCCCCCCAACCGCGAAGCCCGGCAAATCGTGCTGACAGATGGCCTCCACGGAAGCCGCCCGGAGTTCGAGATCGGTGCCACCTTGGACAATGCCAAAAAGGGCTTGGTCGCTTGGACGCTGGTGGGCTTTGACGCATCGATCCAGCCAGCGAACCGTGCGCTCGTGAGCATCACGCAAACGATCATGGTGCTCAAGGCCCCGATGACCGTCGGCGGTCACGCGTTTACGAAAGCCCACGACATCTTGGGGATCTCCGGCCGGAGGGCAATCATCAAAGGCCATGATGATGTCAGCGCCAATGTTGTTCTGCACCTCCATTGATCGCTCGGGACCGAGATCCACCCATGCACCATCAACAATCGAGCGAAAGCGCACGCCGTCCTCATCAAGTCGATTGATGTGTGCCATGGAGTACGCTTGGTACCCTCCTGAGTCCGTCAGTATGGGACCGGACCAACGCATGAATTGATGGCAGCCTCCTCGACGTGCAATCGCCGCATCACCAGGCCGAAGCATCAAGTGATACGCATTGTTCAAAATGATCTGTGACCCGGTCTCCGCAACCTGATGGGGCCAAAGACCCTTCACGCACGACTGGGTGCCAACCGGCATGAATGCCGGCGTATCAAACCCTCCGTGCGGGGTTTCCACCCGGCCCAATCGCCCCCCGCTCTCGCTGCAGGTGGTTAAGACTTCAAACCCAAGCGGTCGGCTCACTGCCGATCCTTCGACGCTCGGTTGAGAATACCTTTTTCTTTTGCCGTCAGCGAATGCAAGCCTTTCTGGCTGATCTTGTCCAAAATCCGATCCACTTCTTCATCGTTGGCTCGGCTCCCGTTCGAAGCAATCTTGGCCTTGGCTTTGGAAGCTCGGAACCGAAAACGCTCGCTGGTGGGATCCACTTTGCCCAAAAAGTCGAAGAAACCATGAAGGTGATGGGGACGACGAATGAAATATGCGCCCGCCAGAGCTCCACCAAGGTGGCCGGCCTCGCCTCCCGCATTGGGACCGTCTCGCAAGATCGTGAAAATAGCCAAAGCCACCAGTCCATACGCCATGGTCTTGAGACGCATCGGAAAGAAGAACCAAACCACTACCTTGGCGTTTGGCTGAAGAAACGCCCCCGCCAAGATGACCCCGAATACACCTGCCGAGGCACCCACCAACGGTGTTCCAGGGTCATTAAAAAGCAGGCCGGGAACCCTATCAAACCCCCACGATTCCGCAACGATGCCGCCAATGTTCAATGTGGTGAAGGCCAAAGCACCAAACATGCCGCAGAGCAGATAGAACGCCATAAACCTTTTCCGGCCCAAATAGCTTTCCACCAAGGGGCCAAAAAAGAAGAGCCCGATGCAGTTGAACAACAAATGGGTGATACCAGCGTGGCTGTGCAAGAACTGAAACCCCAGAAGTCGCCACCACTCAAGACGCAGAAACCCTTCCATGGTTGAAAAGTGCAACCACCGTTCAATGGGATGAAAGCGGCGGTACACGGCTTGGCCACTCTGCTGAGAATCGGCCGGAGCAAGCACCAAATAATCAGGACGACGTCCTTGAGGTGGGTCATCAAGACTGCGAGGCGCCCCCTTCACCACTTGTCCGTTGGCCACGCTAGGCCACGATTCCACCACCACCCACGCTTGGGCTTCGGCCGGCCCGGCCACAGTGTTCCATTGCAGATCGGTGCGAACCAGCGAGGAAGGGAAAAAACCGTCGACGAACCAGACCCCGCAGCAAAGCACAATGATCCAAGTCGTGATGCTCCAACGCCCTGAGCTTGGGCCCACCCTTCGACCACCACTTCCGCCTGCATGCATGTAGCCGCGATCCGCAATACCCATGACGACAATCCTAACCCTTGCGGGAGGCGAAGCGCAGGATCATGGCCACGGTTTTCGCATCCGAGTAGTCACCAGCTGTAGCGGCTTGGATCGCCTCAGATTGGGGAACCAAAACAGGTTCGATTTCCTCGTGGTCCTCCAAATTTGGAGCCCCAAGAGTCAGATCCTCGGCGATGAACAAACAAAGGCGTTCATCACAAAAACCTGGGGCCGGCCAAAGATGACCAAAGGAGGACCATGACGCTGCGACGGCTCCCGTCTCTTCCGCCAACTCTCGAATTGCCGCATGCTTTGGGTTCTCACCTGGCTCCAAAGTGCCTGCAGGAACTTCAAGCAGCGTATGACC
>Ga0160422_10001060_pt1 | contig 17023 bp, 8 predicted proteins | sample Fk160mmetaG_FD_108192 | JGI IMG/M metagenome (GOLD analysis project Ga0160422, IMG submission 108192) | Marine microbial communities from the Central Pacific Ocean - Fk160115 60m metaG | ecosystem: Environmental > Aquatic > Marine > Oceanic > Photic zone | place: The Central Pacific Ocean... | reverse complement strand
GGGGCTGTCCCCCCGGGGGGGGGGGGGGGGGGGGGGGGGGGGGGGGGGGGGGGGGGGGGGGGGGGGGGGGGGGGGGGGGGGGGGGTGAGGGGGGTGGTGGCGACCCGATTGACGATGACCCGGTGGACGACGAGGACTCGGAAGATCGAGAACTAGGAATGCTGTTCAAGAAACAGAGTTGGGTGCCAGCGCCAGAAGACGTCCTGCGAGACTTTAATGTTACTCTTCTCTGTGACAATGGAGAGCAGCTCCACCACATGCGACAGTCGCAGTCGAATCACAAGAAATGGCCAAGTGCCTATGATATAGGACCCGAGTCCATCATAGTTCTACAGGGCTATACATGTAAAGAAGATGTTGATGCGGGCACGAAGCAGGTTAATTGGTACGTTACACCTTCTCCGAAAGTGTATAACCCACACACAGGGTTATACGATGCCATGGATGTTGGAAACGATGTGAACACTCTCGCACAGATACCAACACAACTCGTCAAATCTCTAAAAGATAGATATGAACTAGACGATCGGACAAACGGAGTTAAGCCCCCGAAGAAAGGCCCGGACATGCCATCCCGCCTACTTTCAGTTTTTGCAACGACACATATGAACGCCAACCGCATTGATCCAAGATTATGTCCTGGCTGGATAGCAAAGAAGAAGGCTCAGCTCACTGCGGCCATTGATCCCAAGGAGACGAATAAGCCATCTTCAAGTAACGATCCTGTGCGTGGAAAACGGGGGCGCCCCAGAAAAGATGCAGATTCGAACGGGAATATTTCCAAGAAAAAGACACGAGCGGATACCAATTCTGATGCAGACGTCGATGGTGTCGATAGCCATGCGGTGGCACTGGATAAAGCGGAGGAGCAAAAGGAGGCCGAAAAGCGGGCCGAGAAGGAGGCCGAGAAGGAGGCCGAGAAGGAGGCCGAGAAGGAGGCCGAGAAGGAGGCCGAGAAGGAGGCCGAAAAGCGGGCCGAGAAGGAGGCCGAAGATGCGAAGAGGAAGAAGGCGGAGAAGGAGAAGGCGGATAAGGAGAAGGCGGAGAAGAAGGCCGAGAAGGAGGCCGAGAAGGCGGAGAAGGAGAAGGCGGAAAAGGAGAAGGCGGAGAAGAAGGCCGAGAAGGAGGCGAGGGAGGCGAGGGAGGTGAGGGCGGCGGGGAGGGCGGTGGTGGAGACGGAGGTGGTGACGGTGGCGGAGGTGAGGGCGGCGGCGAGGGCGGGGGCCACTCTTTCACTGTCGACGACCGAAGGAGATGAATACCGTCCAAAAACTCCGACCACGCAGACGCATGTATGGACACACAAACGTGAGGTTTCTGACGACACCGAAGATGATTTTTACAAAGTGACGATTCCAAATTGGGCAAGAAGCTGGAAGATAACAGCTGAGCTGTCTGCGGAGTAAACAGTATTAATTTACTACACAGCGGGCGTTGAAACGCGGGTGACGGGTGGGCGGCGGGTGGGTGACGGGTGGGTGACGGGTGGGCGGCGGGTGGGCGGCGGGTGGGTAACGGGTGGGCGGCGGGTGGAAAAGAGAGCTGTGTTGTCAAAATGCAACGGGCTTGAGCATTTGGCTGGTAGATGAACGGAGAGAGTAGTAAAGAACTATTCACAATGGTGGTAATTAGCCACGGGACCTATCCGGCACTCACTTTCGGAGCACTGTATTTGATTTTTTGGGGGGTCGGCATTTTTTGCATCCTTGTACCTCCTACTGCAAGGACTGAAGTTGCAAGCATACCCATACCAGATACCGCCAACTGTTATCGCGTAAGACGAAGTGCAGATTATGTGACAGTCGAGGTGCAAATGGGAGTACCTTCACGCCGCACGTCACTTCTTCTGCGTCTCGATACCGTCAAGCAGGCCACAGAAGCATCCATAAAAATCTTTTCGGAGCGCGTCATCGAAAGCCAAACCTTTGCCTGCAATGCAACTACCGATACGTGCCACGATACCATTCTGCTTACACAAGGTGGTCCAAATGCGGAAATGGCTCAGTACGTTGTTGAATTCGAGTATGTAAATGGATTGGTAGAGGCAAGCACGCCGGGAGCATACGCTCGCACAGCTTTAGGTCTAGACGGGGAGCTGTTTGCCTCTGTCGGTCGGACGTATTGGTTGACTGCCACGCACCTTTGTGTGAATGCGGATAACGAAGATACCAATAATACGTGGAACAGCACCCAAGTTGCATTGGATAACGACCAAACCGTGTTGAATGCAAATATTCGCTCAGATAATACTCTACAAACAAGCGGAGCTCATATTGGTGCATTGAGCGCAACTCTGCTCGGCAACTCGGCAATACGTGATGTATATTCGGATGGCAATTGCAATGCGTCGCTTTCAACAGTTGACCTTTTCCCAAGCGTGAGCAGCATCGAAAATATCTACCTTTCATTGGGAGATGTTAGATTGTACGAACGAGAGCCCGCTCAGATACAACAACGACGTCGGTTAGTCGAATTGGGGATTACTTGTGCCGCAACACTGGAAACGTACGATCGGGCGTTTGTTTTGTATGACACGGATTGTGATCATGCCTTCTCCATCTGCCGCGCAGGTCCGTCGTTTCCATATCGTCAGTTCTCGACGCTGTCGTTTGTAGTCCATTATGCATTCAACAACTCTTATGTCCAATTTGTGCTGGCGCACGAACCAACTCTTTTGTCGATCCCAGGGTTGGCAAGCCCGGAAGACGCGGTTAGTCTTGCGGTTGCAAGGTTGCTGCTGATAGTTTTGGCGGCGGCGGTTATGTGGGTGCGCGCCGATCGCGTCACTTCAAATTCGTATTGGTTGTATAAACACTGCATGAATACGATTCACGGGGTGGGAAAAAATTACAAGTCGGATAGCAACACCAAGAACTCTATCATCGAAGATGCCATGTTGGGACTGCTGGCAGTATCGGCTCGCTTCGCGGTCGTATTAACTCAATGCTACGAATTGCAGAGCGACAATCAGTCGCGCGTTTGTGTCATACAGATTATTGCATCGACTCTTTCCTTTGCGAATTGGATTGTTCGGTACTTTGGGGTCAGCCCAAACATCGTGCAGATCTTAAATAGCAAAGAAGGTAAAATGAGCCCTTTAGTTCGACTCGGAGGAAGCATGGCAGTTGTCGACGCAACATCTGCCGTATTATTAGCACTCTCCGACCCACCACTGTTACTTTCAACTATTCAGCGATTCGACGCGACGGCGCGGCTCCTTAGTGGTGTTTTGATCTCTCTCGTTGTTTATCATCGTTGTTTGTTTGGGTGTGCATGCAACGCATTAAATCTTGGAGCTTACCACATCGATCCACGCTTCTTTCCGGACAAACGCTACCAATGGATTGTCTGGAGTGCTTTAATTTCTTGGGCCGTGCAAATTCTGAGCATCGCCGTTTCTTTAACGGATTTGGTTGCAACGCCTGTGGCCTTCTCGTTGAGTCGCGGGGTCGTTGGCCCTAACCGGATAATTGGCATTGCGGTGTTTCACGCGATAATGACGGCATCCCTTCCAAGGCTGATGCATACCTGTGTCAAGTTAGCCTCTAAATAATAAAAGAGGCTGCTTGTCGAATAAGGCGTACATTATGTGTATGTATCAAACCAGATTCTGTGTGAACGTGTGATTACATGTTCGTTTTACGCACAAATCAAACTATGACAAACAAATATCACACGGGGTCCGGGTCGACACACCCAGCCAGCACACTCGACGCAGTCAGACCTCTCATGCCATCAACGTCGTCCTTTCTCGACGCCGCATACGCTGCGCGTCGCGCTTTACAATCGGCTCGCTCCCAAAAGGCCGGATCAAACGCGGCCGAGAGGATGATTGTTCAACTGGCAGGGCTGTCCGATTGCATACAAGAACTTGCATCCACTGGCCTTCTTCATGTGAAGGTGAACGCCGCTTCGCTCCAAACATCTAGTCGATTTGCCGATGGTGCGTGGGTTTCAACGACGCGGGTTGTACGGCTTCCTCCACGGTGCTGCAACGACGTAAAACTGCCAGTGGTATTATGCAGTTCCGTGATGAACGCGCTTGTTGTAATGGACGCTGTTGAACGGGACTCCGACCACGAATTGATAGAAATGCGTGAGATGGCCGAGATGCTTGCTACCGAATGGCCCGACGATACACAAAGCGACGAAACAACAATTGCTTTTTATGAAGCGATGGGGCGTGCGTGGGTCGGAAGTTCACCCAACATACCGTCATCCATGGATTCATTGGCTCATATTCTCACAGAAAGATTACGAGGTGCCGTGTGTGCTTTGAATTCATGTGGAATTGCCAAAGAGTCTTGTTCTGGTGACTTTAGCAACGCGATGGAATTGGCTCGCAGTGCACTGACACATATTGCAGCATTCAAGCCAGTCGAAGTGAGCGGATCGCTAGAGTAACCATGGATAAGGTGTTTCTTTTACTTGTCTAGTAGAAAACAAAAATGCTTGCTGCAGTGGCACCAAGCGCCACATACGAAAACCTCAACAACTACATTTTTAATGCAAATACACCGACGTCCTTTGGTCATTCCGAACGGAGTGCCCGCCAGCCCTTGAGTATTCCAAATGGCCAAATCCCCAACACAAAGACACCAATACCAAATAGCAGTGCCACACCTGGAAAGCAGACAAATCAACGGATTACGTATGCACGGGTCCAAACTGAGCTGGAAAAAGACGTCGGAAAGCTCTCTCGTGTTCCGACGTTGGAAGGCGATGTTGTATTTGTGCACCGAAAGGATGGCTCTGTAAATCAAGGCTACGACACAAATCGCGTATCGCGTGTTGCTTCACTGTTTCAACTTAACACTATGCTTGCAATGGGCACAAAAGCGGACATTGGAAATGTTGTCATGGCACCCAACAAGAATCCAAGCGGCAGGCAATCACAAGAAGAATTGGGCAACCCGATTACCGATCGATGGGAAGACTGCAAAATCCTCGGTCTCTGGGCGCCTGATGGCGTCGTCGCTGGAAACGAACACGAAAATTTCAGCACAATCTCCAACCCGGGAGACCTTTATAACATTGCGATCGGTGGTCCGACGCTTTTGAGAAACTCGGCGGTTGGAGAATTTCCTCAGCATGTGGACGACGGTGCTCGTGCACTTGACAAGGTGTTTGTAGGGCTCATAGCAACTGAGAATCGTAAGCAAGAAGAGGATGGCAGCTTTGGTGAGAACGAATACTTTTCGTTCGAATACAAGCTCTTCACGTCGCGTCAGCTACTCTGGGCACGATTGGGGCCATCGCAGATTGACGTTCGTGATATAGAACGTAATGCGACCGGAGGGATCAATTCAATTGGCCCCACTGCGGACGAATTCATGCGTATGGTGAGCGTATGGCGTCTTGGATCGGTGCTTGATAGGAAGGCTGGTATGTTGCCGTACAACTGTGTCATGCTCAACGTGGTCGTCGAAGAATGCACCACTGCGTACATTCAGAGCAATATGAATGAGTTTTTTGGTGACGTGTTTACTTTGTCTACTGGAGAGGATGCAACGGTCTCTGCTCTTCTCAACAAAGCCTTCGACATTGTCAAAACCAACAGTGAATCTGTTACAGAGATGAAGCGAGCAGTGGAAAGCACCGGTTATGACTTTGGAGTCATTGGTGAAGTTATGGCATGGGAAGCCATCGATATTGCACACAAAGAAGACAAGGAGCGTGCGTTGCTGCGCGGCGAGAATGCTCCTTTACCACCAAAGGTAAACCAGAACGTCGTTGCGTTTGGACGCAGCCGTCTATACGAACCACCCAGCTATGCGCTGACCGAATTTCACAAATTTCTGCAAACAGAGAAAGGTAAAGAGTTCGTCTCTTTACCTTTCCTAAAGCAAATCGATGGCATTGCATCTGTTGGACGGGCCGTCGCGCTACGAGGCAATACCAGGCTTGTCAAGACACTCGACAGTGAAACGCGTGCCAAGCTTGATCGTGTCGCCTCGTTCCATGGTCTCGTCGTCTCTTTACGTCCCGCGTTTAGAGCAGCGGAAAAGCTCATCGATGGTGCCAAACGCGCCAAAGAAGCAGGATCGGAGTGGCCAATATAAGCTACTCTTTTGCTACAAATCAATGTGTAGTGGGTGTGTGATGGGTGTGTGGTAGGCGTATGATGGGCGTGTGTCTGTTTGATTAAAAAGCAGTTGGCACCCCGACGCGCGCAACACGCATACATTGCACAGCTAAACGCCTAATTTTTGGATTGCAGCAGCGATCACCTCGTCAAGACCTACACCCCATGCTCTTCTACCGCCGTTTACTAATTCGTCGGTGACCGTGGTCTGGTTGGTGTTGCCATTTTCGTCGTTTTCCATCCAAACCGTGTCTTTCATGGGGGTTCCAAAACACACCGTTTTGACGCCACCAACGTTGCCACGTCGCACTTTGATGGTTCCGACAATACGACGTGTATTGGTAGGTAGCCCGCCCAAGTTTTGTATTTGGTAGCACTCGATGCACAACGCCCCCTCCTTTACCAACTCTCCTGGCTGAAAAAGACGAAGTTCATCAACGCGCATGTACTCGTTGTAGTCAGCGGTCGCCTTATCGTGGCTAATTGGAAGCAACACCCCGAGCATGCCCGAGCCAAGGTCGCGCCTGCAATTGACCACAAGACAACCAAAGTTGTTTCTCCAGACCATCTTAACCTTGCTCTTTGTGACAGAATAATCTTTGGATAAGTCAAAGAGCTGCCAGTTTTTGTATTCGGTTGTGGTTTTTAGTGCTGGTTCGCTTTCCATTTTAACATCTGTCGTCTTGATGGCACTGATACCAACCGATCGAATCGCCTCGCTCAATGCATCGATGTTGTTTTCTTTCTTTTTGTCTGGTGGTTTCAAACACGCTTGTTTCGTGTCCAATACGGCATTTAGAAAGTCTTCGGGACTGTCCAATGTACCATCCGTGTGCATCAACGAGAGAAAGAGGTCCATTGTATCGACAACGCTGTAAAACGGTCTAGTTTTTACAGAATGCCAACGCTTATCTTCCCTCCCTAAGGTGTCCAAAAGACGCAAGATATGTTGTTCACCTCTCCTCTTCCTCTCCTCTTTTTCTCCGCTTTTTCTCCGCTTTTTCTCCGCTTTTTCTTCTCCTCCTCCTCTCTCTGCCCTCTCTTTTCTCTCCGCCCTCTCCCTCTCTCTCTGCCCTCTCTTTTCTCTCCGCCCTCTCCCTCTCTCTCGGCCCTCTCTCTCTCTTTTCGCCCTTTCTTCTCATCCTCCCCCTTTGAGCCACTCTTATTCATCCCCGTGGCCTTTTCGTTGCGCTTGTCACCTTCTCTTTACGCTTGCTTCTTGCCCACTGCAACTACGTACACTGCACATTGAGTAGTCAGAAAGGGAAGGATCTTACCCTTCTTGTCCAGAGCATCAGGAGTCGATTGGTCAGCATGAGACGCATTCGCGGCATCCATGACCATCTTCTCGCCCATCTCCGTATCGCTTTGGCCAGTGTATTTCACGGAGGTGTCGTCATACTGCTCCGCAATCTTCTGTGGTGCGCCTGGAAACCACACTCTGTATTCCTTTGCCGTGTACGATATCGGCGTAATGGCGCTGGCGATCTTGAACGTCTGAGATGTGATCTCTTGGTAGCCATCCCGCTCAAGGCGGAGGGCTGGGGGGCTGACGACTCTCTCAACACCGTCGGTGCTCTTCTCGTGGATCTTAGAAAAAGCGTCAAAGCACTGAGGGTCGTAGGCATACATATCCTTACCATCACACAGATGCTCATTGATGAACGCCTCCGAGACGACAACACCGATGTTCTGAATCGTCGGGATCATATCGACAACAAATCCATTGCGATAAGGCGTGTTGATGCTAGAGTTGTCCGACGCTTCCTTTGGCACGATGGGTGCAAATGTCACCCAGCGACCAAACTTGATAATGTCTGGCACAATCCCAATCGCCTTATTCTGCAGGACAATGCCAGTGTACTTTGGGAGATCAGAACGCATGTCGATCTTGATCCCCATGGCAGTGCCTTTCGAGTCGAGGCACCAGTCATCTCCCTTTTCGCCTTCCGCCTTGAGATTATTGAACGCATCCGATGGGTTCGTGATGAATTGGAGACGAATGTGTGCCTCGATAACAGCATATTTCGGCGTAAACTCGGTTTTAAGGACGTGAGCCGCAGCAAAGACGGGTGGGGCAATCTTGCGCTTGTCCTCTGTCACCATCACAGACGTCTCCACTATCTTCTGCACTTGGGGAAGCGCCATCGATGATACCTCGTGCACGACCGCAGTATTGTAAAGTGGGTAAGAGGAGTCCACGTCACGGTTATTGAAGAAGAACTCTTGGCCAAGTGCATAGCTTGCTGGGACACCAGATTTGATGCGGTCTGCGTTACACTGGAAGCTGTCCGCAACCTCCCCTGGCGTCATAGAATCGACACAGGGCAGCTTTCCATCTTCCTTCCAAGTCTTGGCCTTCTCCTCGCATTGTTTGATCAATGCCTCCTTGGTGTCCTTAAAGCGGTCTTGAAAGAACTTTGCAGACTTATCCAACCATTCGGGTAGGTGGCAGCCATACCACGCGCGCTGAGTCATCGACATCAGCACGGCGGACGCCTCCAATGCATCGGGGCTGGTCACACGCGCGATGATTTGCGAAGGGCGTTCGTAGTTGTTACCCGCTTTGGAGATAATGTTCACGTTCTCGGAATTAAGGTATGGACCCTTTCCATCCCTTAATACGGCGATAACATCGGTTACCTGGATTTCTGCACCAGGCTCTAGATCCTTGACAAAGGCCTTCTCGGACGCCACACCATCTTTCCCTTCTTGGGTAAACACCGACATTTTGACCAGGCCTTGGACTTGGATCGTCTTAAAATCGCTTGGTAGGTTTAGCACACGCGGGCCCGTGTTGGCCTTCTTCACAGGGTCGTACGATTTCTCCACTGGCAATAGCCAGGGCCCCACACCGCGCAAGACTTTTGCAGCGCCACCACTCTCGTCTTGCGATGCATCGGTCAGGGGTGAAATCTGATCGAACGCCTCGAGGTGGTGGTGAATGTTTGTAACATACACACTCATCTCGACCATGGGGATCTTCTTGCCGTCCTTGATGATAGATTTGTGCGTTCTGTCGACCAGCACCCCAGCCACCTTGAGAGCCCGGTTTGGGTCGCTTGAAGCGCGATTCGAGTGCGACTCTGGCGCCTCAGCATTAACCTTCTGCTCGCGCTTGCGCAGCTTCTGCTTCATGTCGTCCAAGTATTTTGAATCGTCCTCCTCGATAGAGATGGGCGCATCGTCGGATAATGGCGATACATCGCCATTATCGATTTTCGCATCGAGCGTATCGGATGCGGCTCGCTTCTTTGGATTTTTTGACTCCTTTGACATATTTTCGATTTGCCGTGTTCACCAAAAGACCGCCGGTCTTTGGACGATCGGTCTGTCGCGTTGACAGACGAAGATTGGAGGGTGGTTAACGAGTGCGAACTAGCCTTTTTAGGTATGATTTTTTCGTTTTTTCTCTTTGGTCGCAGAAGTAGCGGCGAAGTCGCGTCAGTAAAAATACAGTCGTTGTCGGCGTATGGGGGCCCACAACAGAGAATCTAGACGGAATCTGGAGTTTTTACGCAATCCGCGTCTTCTTCCCATATATGGTATCTATATTTGTACCCAAATACGGCATCCAAAGTTCGCAACTTTCTGTTCCAACAAAACGCGGCGGTTTTACCGACGTACCCAAAGTCGACTCGCTAGCTGTTTGTCGTGCTGCGCCAGTGACCGGAGCGCCAACTCGAAAATTGCCATTGTGGTTTTGGGGTGTATACACCAAGAGATGGAACCCCCTGACGATGAAGAGGACAATGAAGACTTCATGCATGTAGAACGTGACATGATGGAAGAAGCCATAATGGAAGAACAACAAATAGCAGCGGAGTTAGAAGCGGCATGGGAAGAAGGGGAGATGGCTCTCGTTGAGGACGGCGGAGACGGCGGGGACGGCGGGGATGGTGGAGACGAATATTACGAGGAGGTGACGGCTGCAGCGGCGAGTGCTCCTCTTCGGCGATCTGCGCGTGGAAGCAAGCCGAAGAGCAATCGGAAGGCGCCAGCCTCTGCGCGATCAAGTAAGAATACCTCGAGGGCATCGGCAGAACGCTTGGGCAGTTCTTCTTCGAATGTGCCGCATGGTAGCAGGTCATCCCCATCAAATGCTTCCTCGGTGTCCGAGACGGACTACATGCAGCTCAACAACAAAAAACTCCACAATGCTATTCAGCAGAAGGACAGAGAAAGCAGTCTTGGTGATGCACATGCGCCGACCATCGCCGATCAAAGCAACAACGGCAATGAAGACTCTGTGGAAAGATACCCTGGCTTTGATAGGGATCTTCTTACCCACGGCTATAATCCACAGCCATATCTTGAACACAGCACTGATCGCTGGACGGCATTGACTGAGTTACCAGATGTGATGAAGGCGGATGGAACAATGCACCCGCAAATCCGTCCCATGCGAGCGATGGTTGTCAACGTACCAGTGGACTTTTTCAAGCGTGATGCGCAGATGTTTCATTCTTGGTCTCTTGTGCAAGGGGCGGAAGCGCGTTGTCGCGCAGCCGCTGCCATGGTATCGATGCTCTTTGCAGGCACCGCCATGGGCATACCACAAGGTGATCACGAAGAATCAACGCGAGCGAACTTGCAGCAACAAGGTCAGTCACCAGACAACACCACTCCGAACGGAGGCAAGAAAACCTCTGATCCTATCCGACACGTCAACCGATACACATGGATACCAGACTCCGCCCCACAAGACTCATGGCCCATGTTCCAGATGGCAATCGAAGACGTGTGGGACAGAGGAGAGACTCAAGTCCTTATGATTCGGGTTTGGTTGTTCATCTATGACGGATCGCACTCGACGTCAGACCTCTTCAAACACGTCATACAGAATGCGGTTGCTTATCAAGACTGCCAGCGTGCTGGTACTGCGACTGCCGCCGCAAGAAACAAGAATTCCTTGGCAGAAGCATCGCGTTTGGCGAAAGCAGGGTATGGAGTGGCAGACCTCGTCACGAAATTCGAAGAAACCGTTGGATTTCAATACATGACCATCACCAACAAAGATCAATGGCAAAACACATTAGATATACACGCTGGAAAGACGACCAAAGGCCCTGGTCGTCCTTGTGTCAGGAATCTTGCCAGGCACGTCAATTGTCCTGCTGGCAGGCACGAGATTTATGGCGATAAAACGTCATCGAAACTCGGAGGTCTTCATCCGCTCGCCCCCGAGTTTGTTCTCAACGCCAAGCGCGCGGACAGTCTAAGCTTTGGCGCTGTTCACCCCGATGGCACGCTGATGGATATTTGTCCACATCAATTGGACCCGACATCTTACTGGAGAGACGACACGAGCATCTTTCAACTTCCAGACATGAAACGTCCGTCGTTTTGGATCTGCACGTCGTATGAAGAGAAGACCATCCTACATATGCCACTCCCACGACCATTGGAAGGCTCGGTCGTCCCTGGCAGTTATCTTATGCGCCTCTTTGTGGAGTACGAGCAATACGAGAAAAATTTACAGGCGGGGTGTCCAGACAAGCACATCGATACTAACGGGCTTCTTATTGATCAACAAGCCGTAAGTCGTCTTAGATCACTTGCTACACGCACCGACGAATACCAGCGTCAGCAAAACGCAAAGTTACTTCAGGCCATGCACGCATACGATCTCATAACTCCTCACCCAGCAATGACCGCTGCGCTTGAAAGTGGAGCGCACATCGGGTCCCAGAACGGTGAGAAAGGCACCGAATTTACCATTCGGGTAAAGTCTGTACTGGAAAAGGTTGCCGAAGAGACGAATCGCATTAATGCTGTTGTTATCCAACCGTGGAAGGATAGACAAGAGAAGAGACTTCAAGATCTTGCGACGGCGCTTACAGAAGACGATTGCTCAGACGATTGCTCAGACGATTACTCAGACGATGGTGACAAATGGACGTCATATTTCGACGAGAGGCAAAAGTACCAAGAGAGGTTGTACTGTGTGAAGGAAGACTTGGTGCACTATCATCTCAAAATGCTCAAGTCGTGCTTTTTGTCAACCAAGGAAGCGACCACCATTCCAGCAGGGTACAAAGCCATGTACAAAGGCCTCGAAGATGGTGTGAAGGCACATATGGGGTCTGCGAGCATAGCATTCAATGGCGGCAAGAATCATACGGGCAGGTCTATCAACAACTGCGACCGTCAGGTGTACGGCACGACTCAGGAATGGCTGCGCAATATGTTTGTCGATACTTGCAAAATTGAAGGCAGGGATCGGAGGATTCTGGACGAGATCTACCTTACTTCCTTTGAGACGTACACCAAGACAACGTTTGTGTTGTTGATTGCATCCGAGATGGGCAAGGGCAAATCCGTGCGCGCCATGCGTGCAAAGGAGATATTCCCCGAGGGGTGGTTTACGATGAACTCTGGCAACACGGAGCGGTCGGGTATGAATGGCAACAACTCTCCAAGCAACGGCACGGTCGTGGTGTGCGATGAGATTATCCAAGATCTGACGCCAGCGGACCCTGGACCGCGCATGGAGTTCTGGAAGACCATTTTGACTAAGCGGGAGTACGAAATTGAGCGTACGGTTGCATGCAAACAGACTGACGGGACGGAGGCGCATACCACTTTCAAGGTTGTCACTGATCATCACGAAGCGTTTATCATATGTCACAATATGGGTCATTGCTTCACCATTGGAGATATGGAGCCAGTGGATGGAAAGAAGGCGATGATTCAGCGGACCATCACTGTTGTTGCGCGAGCGGAAGCCGACAACCCGTCGTCAGACTCCCAGTTCCGCAGTGGGTTGAATCAACCCGAGACAGCCGCAATGGTTGAGGACTTTCGTCTTTTTACCTCTCTTGTCGGATTCGTGCGGTTGTCGATTATGAACATGGATTGGCTGCAACCCGACTTAAGCTTTGCAAAGATGGTGTTCAAAGAGGCGGATGATATGCTCGAAAAGGAACACAACCAGCCTCGCCCAGAACCCCGTAAGCAGCAGAAGCGCGAAGAGAACCTTATCACCATGTGCTGCATAGAAGCTGTTGCTAGGGTTTATCTATGGAAGCAGACGGCAGTTGCATACAACGCAGGCAAGCCCGACGAGAATGCCAGAGGCAAACCGTTCAAGATTGAGGATCTGTGGGATGTTATACGCACTCTACGGCCCACACGCGAGATGATAGTATGTGCGTGGTCACACTCACTCGAATACTCTATCGGAACGTCATCTTATGGCGTCAATACATTTACTGCTGCTTGCGAGAAGGTGGGGCTTCACCTGGACCACTTCTTGCGCAAGCACAACCAAGAGAAGATGGACGAGCTAAAGAGGAAGCAGGACAACTACGAGACCGCGGCGTTGATGCGGTCACACACTTCAAAACCCGCTGGCGGCTCCGACCTCGCAACTGCTTCCGACGGAGACGGAGCGACTGTTGAGACTCTGCGCGATTATTCCGCAGAAATGCGCAAGCGTCGAATTATTCGTAACGAGTATCTTCGCACGGCATTCGAATCTAACTACAACAACCAGAAGTCGCCTTTGGAAGCGATGAGGTATGTGCTCGGGGCGAAGGATGTTAAGGATTCCAAGGTTCTTGCGGTTGCCGACTCGATGTTTCCGACGGTTATCCAGGCGATGGCAGTGCACAAACCATCAGCTCTTATAAAATGGTCCTGTGACGAAAAAGTGGACCACGATTCGAGGTTCCGAAATCCCGACCTTAAATTCAGATCGAGAACGACGGCTGGAAGAGCGGAGGTGAACGATTTTGCATGGGCAGTGCTGCACTCGGGTACTAATGACAAGACCGCAACCTGGGACGTCCTCGCCAAGGCAACCAAAACTCAGGAGACTCCTACGCTTTTTGATATGCACACCGCGGGGCTTAGAGATTCGCTGTTCCTGCTGTCGACCCCAGAGAACAATCGATACATACCAGAGCAACAACTGCTACCATATCAGCTTCGTCCCGAAGGGGCTTATGCCTCGGCGGGTGGTAAGGACAAAGACGATGGGACGTTTTTCGAGATCAACCACCACAAGAATGGAAAGAAAGCGTACGATGTTACTTGGGCATCCAACTTCAGCGCACCAGCGAACACGCGACCTGCAGGGAGCAGGTATGCTCACGACAAGGTCGAGCTACAGAAGACGCTGGACACGCTCATGGAAAATGGGCGCGTGCCAGCGCTTCAACCCTACTGCTCCTCTAAGATTGTGAAGACGGCGCCCATACGACGAATGTACCACGATAACACTATAGAAATCAACCTGGTCGCGGCGATGGATCATTTATCTATGATTGCCGAAGCGGTTATGAAGTTGAGCAGCATCCCTGGTCTCAAAAACATGCAAGAGCGATTCCAAAGCGGGGGTAAGGCGCCAGATGGTCTGAAAGCTCCAAGTTCACTGGACAGAAGAAACCGAGATGAAGCTAAGCAAAAACAAGACGATCGATTCGTGAGGAGGAAGATGACCAATCACATGGCATCTCTCTCGCTGTATACGGCGGAAGAGGGTGATGCGGGTTCCTCGTCGGCGGACAATCCAGAGCCCGCCAAAGAGACGGATGAGGTCATATACACGCTTCCGTGGTCTATTGACATCATGCCAATAGCCTGGACGATGGAACTCATCGAAAAGTTCTACTCTTCGAATAGCACCAAATCGCTATCTTCTATGAACCAAATCATCAAAGCAGAGAGTCTTGGCAAGACCATCGACATTAGCGAATTGCCCGAGATGACAACACGTTACCCAGGGTACCCATCGAGTGCTGGTGATCGGACAGAGGCATTGCGTTTGATCTCGAAACGGGTATCTACTATGCGCCCACCAGGACAGCCCGAAGTCGATATCTCAGCGTCCGACCCGCGCCAGACTCTTGATTCTGCGCTGTTTCGATACGAAACGCAACTAGCCACTGGAGACATGATGAGCACCGACGCCGACATCGAAGAGCACAGGAAGAATCTGATTGGAGACGGATTTGTTTGGGGGACACAGGGAGACATCTACGATCTAGAAACATGGGTCAAGCACACATACAATTCTATGTGTGGTCGAGGCAATACCGCAGCTATGATTGATGAATCAACTGGTGCGTATACAGACACCGCGCTCTCCAATACCCTTGACGCGGAGTATATGTTTCAAGCTCGGCTTTTTGAGCGGCGGGTCAATAAGGGAGCCGAGGGCTTCAAGCATTATGGTAATGTTGGTATACCATGTGGTTCAACATATACTTACTTGGAGAAGCACCCGATACTTCGCAACGAGAACAAGCTCACAAAACGCAACTTTATGGATGCTCCTCTACACAGGAATCACATTAATACGTGCTTGATGAGAGGGCTTGCAGCCAATACCAATGCAGCTATGCCACAAACGCTGAACCATGGAGGCTTCCCCAGATCACAGTCTCAAATGGAGGTCGAGGTGCGGAATTACATGCACGAGAATGGCGTTGCAGAAAGTGATCGCGATGTCAGCTTCGACTGTCTTAATATTGGGAATTCGGTTAATTCACTTGACAATGTACGCTAGATGGTGAACGGAAGTGAATGGAAAGTGAATAGGAAGTGAATCTGTGGGTGTTGACTGCGGTGTAGCTGGTAATGAGTGGACGACGAATGGCGACGGTTATGGAGTGGGTGGTAGCGGGTGGTAGCGGGTGGTAGCGGGTGGTGCGTTTGTGTATGTAAAACGAATCGATTCCCAATCTCCGCAATGTCCATCTCCCTCCCTGTCTCTCTACCAGACCTCATCACCACCGCCACCACTCTCTTACACGCGTTTGTGTTCCTACATGGCGAGACCATTGTCGAGTGCATACCGCAGGCAGTCCATGCGGCCGTTGGCCTGGGCCAAATAAACCACGTCGGTGTTCCATGGACAGCCCATCTCGTGTGCATACTGCAGGCATGGCAAGTGGCCGTTGATCGCCGCAGCGTAACACGTATGCTCGTCCATACGACAGCCGTTTTCTTGTGCGTATTGCAGGCATGCAAGCTGCCCATATTCTGCAGCCATGGCGCACACCTCAGAGTCCCATGGACAGCCCATCTCGTGTGCATACTGCAGGCATAACAGATGGCCACTCCCCGCCGCTTCGGCACACGTCCACTCATTCCATGGGCAGCCGTTCTCGTGTGCATACCTTAGGCACTCAAAGTTGCCCAGTTCAGCCGCTTTGGAACACACCCACTCATCCCATGGGCAACCGTTCATGTGCAGGTAGTGAAGGCATTCCACATGGCCACCTTCTGCCGCTTTAACACACGTCTTCTCGTTCCACGGACAGCCGTTTTCGTGTGCGTACTTCAGGCACGCCAAATTGCCGTGTTCTGCCGCTTTGACACACGTCTTCTGGTCCCACGGGCAACCGTTCGTGTGCAGATAGTGAAGGCAATCGACACTGCCATATCCAGCCGCTTTGGCACACGTCCACTCGTCCCATGGGCAACCGTTCATGTGCAGGTATTGAAGGCATTCCAGATGGCCACCTTCTGCCGCCTTATCACAAGTTCTCTGGTCAAACTTGCAACCGTTCTTGTGTGCACTCTTAAGGTACTCCAAAGGGTCGTTTCCCGAAAAAATCTGATGTGTAACAGACATTTTGCGTGCGTCGAGTGCCGGTGTTTACAAGGTCGGTTGGATCGTTGGATCGTTGGATCGTTGGATCGTTGGATCGCCAAGTCGCCGCGTTGTCGAGGCGTGTGGTATAAATGTATAGATGACGTGTTCCAAGCGCCGTATGCGACAGTTTCGCGGCAAAGCCGCGCCGAGGACCCACCCCCGCAAAAGCCCCCGCGTTTTGGATTTGAGGGGGTGAGAGGGGTTTGAAGGGCCCGAGGCGACGTTTTAAGGGTGCCACGTGGCGCTCAGCACGGCGGTTTTCCACTAGTTGAGCGCTCAACACGGCGGTTTTCCACAAGTGGCACCGAAAAGGTTCAACTCATGGAGACCCT
>Ga0160422_10001059_pt1 | contig 17027 bp, 18 predicted proteins | sample Fk160mmetaG_FD_108192 | JGI IMG/M metagenome (GOLD analysis project Ga0160422, IMG submission 108192) | Marine microbial communities from the Central Pacific Ocean - Fk160115 60m metaG | ecosystem: Environmental > Aquatic > Marine > Oceanic > Photic zone | place: The Central Pacific Ocean... | reverse complement strand
ATCTATCATATCAATATATGAAAAAATTGCAAAAGAATCAGGTGCATCAGTTGCTGATGTTATTGTATTAGCTGGAAATTTTGAAGGCTTACTCATAATCTACTCACTTTCCTAAAATAAAAATAAAATTTTCATCAATATAAAAAAAATGTCAAATAAAAATCGGAATCAAAGACAACTTCTTACATTTATTTACAATTTAAAAACTTTGACATATTGGACAAATAGTTGTTCCGCGTTGGGCAACATAAATTTTTTCCATTTTATTTGAGCATCTTTCGCAGTTTTTACCTCCTCGACCATATGCTTTAACCATATCTTTAGGTCTTCCTGATTTACCATTTAAATCTTTATAATTACTCTTACCCTTACCTAATGATGTTCCTCTGTTTATTATTCCAATTCTAAGTACTTCATGAATTGATGAATATAATTTTTTTTGATCATATTCATTTATTGTATTAGTAATTTTTTTTGGATGAATTTTTGCCAACCATAGTGCTTCGTCTGCATAAATATTACCAATCCCAGCAACAAAAGACTGGTCTAATAAAAAAGGTTTTATCATTCTATTTTTTTTATTCATTAACTCATGAAAGTATTTCCATGAAAAATCTTTTGATAATGCGTCAGGGCCAAGTTTATTTAATATACTAGAAGGATTATATGTAAAAATCCATTTACCAAATTTTCTACTATCTTTATAATAAAGCTTAACACCTCCAGATAGCAAAATTTCAGCTCTATCATATTTACTAGGCTTCTTAGAAAAACTTCCTGACATTCTTAAATGAATGAGTAAAAATTTATTATTACTCAATTCAAAAATTATCCATTTTCCATTTCGTGATAGTTTAACAATCTTTTCATTGCAAATTTTTTTTGAAAAGGAGGAATAAGAGTATGGAGCAATCATTTTAGGCCAATCAATTCTTACTGCTAAAATTTGTCGATTCTCGACGCCCCTTTTTTTTAGTTGTCTAACAATGGTTTCAACTTCAGGTAATTCAGGCATTCATTTCACCAAAAGGGTTAATAATTTCAACTTTTTTAAATTCCTTACAAATAACTTTTAATTCATTTTCCAAAAATAAAACCTTTATATTAGGTCCAGCATCTACTGTTGCATAAACTGATACATTATTACTTCTTAAACTTTTTATTCGTTCAAGACATTGATATGTTTCAGAAGTAAAAAAGTCAATTCTAGGAATTGTGTCCCTAATTACTTCATGCATTTTTAAAGCATTTTTTTCAGCAGTACTTCCTAACATATCAAAATCCTTAACAATTATAGAATTTTGAATTTTACATAAATGCTCTGCAGCAAAAGATGGCCAAAAATTATATTTTTTTGATGTAGCTACACATTTTTTCATAGCATCCCGCGAGCTTATCTTTTTTTCAGACTCATCAATTTTTATAATTCCAATTCGAATTTCAGGCCATTTAACATCAATCGATTGCGAATAAGAATCTGAGCCATCAATATTTTTTCCAGCATTCCAAATTACAAATCCATTGTAAATCGAGCGCGAAGCGCTTCCACTACCCAACCTAGCTAACAATGATAGATCTTTATTGTTTAATTCCCATCCAGTTAAATCATTTAATGCTAAGACAAGTGCTGCAAATCCAGATGCGGAAGAGGCAAGCCCTGCACTTGTTGGAATATTATTTTTTGTTCTTACTTCAAATCCCGGAGCCCTACAATGACTTCTGAAAAGATCTAAAAATTTTGATAATCTACATGAAAAAGCTGTTTGATTATCAATGATTTCGTCATTTAGTATGAAGGTATCTTTATTACTTCTTTTTATTTCTGTAAAACTACCCTTATTCCCTAGGGAAATTGAAATACTGCTATTAACTGGAAGATTAAGTACTTCATCTCTTTTTCCCCAATATTTGCAAAGAGCGATATTGGAGGGCGCAAAAGCACGCCCAACTTCTTTTGCACTATGAGAAGAAGTGGATAAAATTTTTTTTACAAATTGATATTGTATATCATTCATTTTTAGACTCAAATTTATGTTCTACAGTACTTTTTAAAAGATGAAAAAATATAAATCTATAATCATCGCTTTTTTGTTAATTACAATTCATATAATAATTATTCTTGTTTTATTTAAAAAACCAAGCATGGATAATGATAAAATATATAAGCATAATAAACAAAGTAACATTTCAGATTTAAAGAAGAGAATTGAAAATAGTAAAACAATGAACAATAATTTGTATTATTTACCTTCAACTAAAAGCGGTCATCTTCGCAAAAATAAAAAAGAAAAGAAATTAAGTAAAAATTATCAATATCTTATTGGAAAACCTTATCAAGGGGCTATTGTCGTTGATGCTAAGTCAGGAAAAATTTTATTTCAAAATCATGGTTCAGCTTTTGGATATCCTGCAAGTATTACGAAATTAATGACTCTATTAATTACTTTGGAAGCAATAGATAATGGAAAAATATCTCTGAATGATAAGATTTTGATAAATGATGAAATTATGGGCATTGGAGGCTCACAATTATATCTTGACGTTAAAGAAACTGATTTTACTGTTGAGGATATGTTGTACGCAATCATGGTTCACTCTGCAAATGATGCGGCTAGGGCTCTAAGTATTCATGTTGCGGGAAGTAAAATAAATTTTGTAAATCTTATGAATAAAAAAGCAAAAGAGCTCGGTATGAATGCTACAAAATATTATTCTGATCATGGACTAATTGTTGAAGAGAATCAAAATTTAGATGTAAGTACACCGCATGATATAGCTATTTTAGCTTTAGCATGTTTAAATCATCCTAACACCTTAAAATATACAAGTACCGAGTTAATATATCTTGGAAAAAGAAAATTTATGTGTTCAACAAGAAATTCATTAATTAAGAAAATTGATGGATACAAGGGTTGTGATGGGCTCAAAACTGGTTTTACAAAAAGAGCTGGATTTAGTTTAGTTGCAACTGCTGAAAAAAATAATAAAAGAATTATAGCCGTGTTATTAGGATGCGAAGATAAAGAAATAAGAAATAATACTGCAAGAGAGCTACTTGATTTTGGTTTTAACGCATTTGAAAATTAGTAGATAGCTTGACCTTGATTAAAAATAGTCGTACTTTTGCCGCCCTTTATGAAATTAAAAAAGGATATAATAAATGAAATTCTCTGTAAAAAATATTGATAAATGTCGAAGGAAAATTGAAATAAAAATTCCTTCTGATGCAGTAGCTAATGAAAAAACAAAAGCTATAGGCATATATGCAAAACATGCAAATATTTCTGGTTTTAGAAAAGGAAAGGCGCCATTAAATGTTGTTGAGAACAAATACAACAAAGAAATTATTAAAGATGTTAAAGATCAGCTACTTCCTTTGTTTTATCAAAAAGCTATAAAAGAATCGGAATTAAAAGTTGTAAATGTGATAGAGTGTTCTGAAATAAATATTTCATCTGATTATTCTGCAACATTCGATGTTACAATTGATATCTACCCAAAATTTAAGCTACCAAAATACATTGATATTTCTGTTTCAACTATCCTTGATGAAGTAACAGAAAAAGATATAGACGAGCAGATAGAAAATCTTCTAAATCAATTTTCAACATACGAAATAATGAATGAAAAAAAAATTGAATTTGGAGATATGGGGCAACTTGAGTATGAGGGATTTATTGATGGACAAACTTTAAGAGATGTTATCCCGGAGTCAAAAGGACTTGCTTCTGGTAAAGACTATTGGGTTTCTGCTGACGAGCATTCGTTTATACCCGATATGGGTCATCAAATAATTGGACTTTCTGTTGGAGATAATAAAGAAATAGAAGTCATATTTCCAAAATCATTTATGATAAATGAACTCTCAGAAAAAAAAGTTACCTATAAAGTTAAAATTCAATCAATAAAAATTAAGATTAAAGCAAAGTTAGATGATGAATTATTAAAAAAAATTCAAGTTGAATCGATTAAAGAACTAAAAGAAATATTTCGTGATCAACTCAGCCAGCAGGCAAAAAATAAAGAATTATCTGAAAAGCATCAACAGATAATTTCCTATTTATTGAAAAAAACAAAAATTGACGTGCCAGAAAGTGCTGTTCAACAGCAAACAAGAGATATGATGTATACTCTTGCTAGACAAAAAATGATGGCAGGTGCTTCTCAAAATGATTTAGCTGATGACCAGGAGAATTTACTAATTGAAGCTAAAGAAAAAGCGATGGAAAATGTAAAACTTAAATTTATAGGTCTAGCAATTGCCGATGAACAAAACTTTACTGTATCCGATAATGAAATAGATGCAGAAATTGCTCAAATTGCCTATCAACAAAAAAAGAAGCCTGAAGAAGTAAAATCAGAAATGATTAAAAATTCAACTCTTGAATCAGTTGGTGAACAAATAAAATTTAACAAAGCATTAGAATTCATGGTTGAAAAATCAAAAAATAAATAAGTTAATGAGTGTAATTAATGATTGATTGATAAAGAACTTAAAACTAAGTTATTTAAAAATACGAGGTATGTTATGGATGAAAAATCAAGTATGTTAATTCCAATGGTCGTTGAGCAAACAGGTAGGGGTGAGCGCTCTTACGATATATATTCGAGATTGCTAAAGGAAAGGATTATATTTTTAGGCACAGGTATAAATGATAATGTGGCTAATCTAATCATTGCTCAACTTCTTTTTTTACAAAGTGAAGATCCTGATAAAGACATTAGTTTGTATATTAATTCTCCTGGAGGAGTGGTTACGGCTGGTTTAGCTATTTACGATACGATGCAATTTTTAAGTTGTGATATTACAACATATTGTGTCGGACAAGCAGCAAGCATGGGAGCTGTATTATTGGCTGCTGGTACTGCTGGAAAACGTTATGCGCTTCCAAATGCTAGAATCATGATACATCAACCTTTAGGCGGAGCTCAAGGTCAAGCTACTGACATAAATATTCAAGCTCAAGAAATTATGCGGATCAAAAAAATCTTGAATGAAATTCTCTCTTCTCATTCAAATAAAAGTATTAAAGATTTAGAAAAAGATACTGATAGAGATAATTTTATGTCAGCAAAAGAAGCCGTTAATTATGGCTTAATTGATAAAGTTGTTAAAAAATCAAAATAATTTTTTAAATGACTGAAATTAATCATCAAAATGAGTTGGACAGTGGTTTGTTGAAACCTCACATAATAAAGCAAAAACTTGACGAATATGTGATAGGTCAAACCCAAGCAAAAAAAGTACTATCAGTTGCAGTATATAATCACTATAAACGACTGTACTCATCTTTTATTGATAACATTGAGATTGAAAAAAGTAATGTTTTACTCATAGGACCAACAGGCTGTGGTAAAACTCTACTTGCTAAAACTTTAGCAAAAATATTGGACGTTCCTTATGCAATAACGGATGCAACAACAATTACAGAAGCCGGTTACGTTGGAGAAGACGTTGAAAATATTTTGTTACAGCTCGTTCAGGCTGCATCTTATGATATTAAAAAAGCTGAAAAAGGAATAATTTATATTGATGAAATTGATAAAATTGGAAAAAGAACTGAAAATGTGTCTATTACTCGAGATGTGTCCGGTGAAGGTGTTCAGCAAGCATTATTAAAAATAATTGAGGGAACAACCGCGAGAATTCCTCCTAAAGGGGGAAGAAAGCATCCTCAGCAAGAATATTTAGAAATTGATACCTCTAATATTTTATTTATTTGTGGAGGAGCATTTATTGGTATCGATAAAATTCTTAATAAAAAGAAAAATCAGTCAAATATTGGCTTTAAATCAGATTTGTTAACGGATGCAGAATATTCTCAAACAATTGAACCTGAAGATTTAATTAAATTTGGATTAATACCTGAATTTATTGGTAGATTACCTGTTTGTGCGTTGTTGAATGAACTAAGTGCGAAAGAATTAGAATATATTTTAACCAAACCAAAAAATGCACTTTTGAAACAATATAAAAATTTATTTGCACTTGATGGTGTAAAATTTTCCTATGATGTTAAATCAATTAAAACTCTTGCAGAACTTGCAATAAAAAGAAAAGTAGGAGCAAGAGGATTAAGATCCATTCTTGAAAAAATTCTACTTGATACAATGTATGAAATTCCAATGAATAATATAAAATCATTTGAATTAACTGAGGAATTTATTAAAAGAAAAGTTGATTTTTCAAAACACAAGAAATCAGATCCAGTGACTTCAAAAAGAAAAAAAGCTAGTTAGTTTTATTTGGTTTAAGTACTACAATTGTAGGTAATCCCAAAATATCATATTCCATCAATACGTCTTCTGTTTTGTCAATATCGCTAGCATCAAATTTAATAAAATTATAATTTTTTAGTTCTTTTCTAACTAATTCGTCCTTGAATGTCTCGTCTAACTTCTTGCAACTCTTGCACCAATAAGCCCAGAAATCGATTATTACTGGTTTCTCCTCAATTATTGCTTTTTTTAATGCCAATTCTAAATCTTTTTTAGATGAAATAGTTGATTCCTTGTGTGAAAAACTGAATCCGTTAATGGCATTTATAGCATACCAAAAAGTTAAAAATAAAATTAATATTGCAAAAGTATATTTTACCATCTGCATCCATTTTCCAGGTTTCGGTAGAAATGCTAAACCAGCTCCTGCAAATGGCCATGGAAGTGCCATACCAAGTCCAAGAAAAAATGGAAAAAATAACCCTATAATAGAACCAGATAAATATAACTCACTTGATAAAATTAAAACCGCAATCACAACCGGAGCAACACATGCACCAGCCAATAATGCAGATATTGCTCCCATAAAGAAGATAATTAACAACCTATTGGAATTATTTCTAAAAAATTTCTGCTGAATAGTTGAGAGATCGATATTAAACAATCCAAACATTGATAAGGAAAGAAAGAGAAAAATTATTGCTAATATAAGATTAAACCAAGGATTTGAATTTAATGAACCAAATTGAGAACCAGTTAAAACAACTAAAATACCTAATATCCCATATGCAATGGTAATTCCTAATCCATAAAGCAACCCAAGAAAAAATCCTTTTTTTTTCGATCCTGCATTTGCTCCTGCTCCAATAATTGCAATGTTGATTGGAATCATAGGCAAAATACACGGAGTAAGATTTAATGCCAAACCGCTAAAAATAATTAAAAAAGATGATATCCAAATTCCTGAATTAGTAAAAAACTGAATTGGATTATCAACAAAACTTTCTTTTGCAGCTTTATTTTTTATAAAGGTAATAAATTGTTGAGGAGTTAAATACCCAGAAATTCTTTTTTCGACAAAAAATAAATTTTTTGATTCAAAACTATCTAGTTTATACGCATCGTTATTAATATCATTAGATGCTAATAAAGATAAATTTATGTTGGTATTTCCAGGAAGAAAACAAGATGATTTATTACAACCTTGAAAATAAATATTAATTTCTTTAATAGCCAATTCATTTTTAAAATAAATTTCTAAATTATCTTGAACAACCTTTACATCATCACCATTAGGATCAGATATTACTGTTGATGAAGGAAGTTTATCCAATTCAATTTTTTTATTTTTTGAATCGGTAATAAAAAAATTATCATAGTAAAGGTAATGGTCATTGGGTATTTTAGAAGAAATATAAATATCATCATTAATTTTATAAACACTAAAATAAAAAGGGCCGCTAAATAATTGGGCTGAAGAAAAATTTAGTATAAAAAAAACAAAAAATGGAATAAATCTTTTAATCATCTTATATCGATCACAAAAAAATATTTTTTATAATTTAAACTTTTTCATTGTTCAGTATTTCTTATCAAAAATCGAAGAGGTGATTTTCTTACATCATCAATTATTCTCGTTCCTTCGTCATATAATTCTGAATCGTTTAATAGCTTTCCAATTGTTGAATTGGTTGAATTAAGTTTAATTAATGCAATGTTCAATTCATTTACTGCCTGCTGTAAATCATCTATGACTTTATTTTCTTCACTTAATAATTGGCCAAGTGGTCCTGATCCATTAGCTACTCTTTCCGTTACTTTATTAAAATTATCAACTAGTTTTTCTGTATCGTTGTATAAACTATCATTTACCAACAACTTGCCTATTGTTCCTTGTCCGGAATCAATTTTTGAAAGTATTTCATTTGATCCTTCGGCTAAATTTTTAAGTGTTATATATATTCCATCATCAAAAATTAATTTTCCTAATGTTCCATTTTCTTCCAATATAACATCTAGGATATTTTTTAAATTATGAACAGAAATATGAAAATCTGCCATTACATCTATTGGATCCGTACCATAAATTACTTCTGATTCTGCAAGTTTATTGAGTGTAGGTTGACCAAGATCAATGTTTAAAACCTTTCCTCCAAGCATGGTAGCGCTAGCTACTTCTATTTTATAATTTTCATAAAAAGTAACAGGAAAATCTAAGGACAAAATCACATTAACATTTTCTTGATTAAGAATAGTATTTTTAACGTATCCAATTTTTTTACCTCTTAAGAAAACGCCATCACCTTCTTGCAAACCTCCAATTTCATTAAAAATGATTTCATAATTATATTGAGATTTTAGAACTTTACTTCCTCCTAAAATGATTGTGAATACGCCTAAAGCAATAATCATTGCAAAAAGAAATAGACCTACTAAAACTTCTGTGTTTATATTTTTTTTATTTTTCATAATTTAATATTTTAAAACTACATTAATTGTTGTGAATTTACAAACTTTTGTACAACAGGATGATTAGATTTTACAAAATTATCCGGATTAGAAAATTCAATTATTTTTCCTTCATGCAGCATCATTATTTTTGAACTTATTGATAAAGCACTTATCAAATCGTGAGTTATTATAACACTGGTTAATTTCATTTCATTATTTAATTTTATTATTAGCCTATCAATTTTCCTTGATGTAACTGGATCTAATCCCGATGTTGGTTCGTCATAAAGAATTATTTTGGGATTTGAAATTGTTGCACGGGCAAGACCCACTCTTTTTTGCATTCCTCCTGATAACTCCGACGGAAACATATCTTTTGATTCAAATAAATCTACCCATTTCAATCTTTCTGAAACAATTTCATAAATTTCATTTTCTGTTTTATTAGTTCTTTGTCGAAGAGGTAAGGCAATATTTTCATAAACAGATAGCCATTGAATTAAGGCGGAATTTTGAAAAAGGACACCAATTTTTGACCTTTTATTACGAATATCAGCTTTACTCATGTCATCTATTCGCTCTCCATCTATCTCAATACTTCCGCTATCAGGACTTATTAATCTTACCATATGTTTTAAAGTTACGCTTTTCCCAGCACCTGATAATCCAACAATTGCAATAACCTCTCCGGCATTAATTAAAAAATTAACTCCAGATAAAATCTGTCTACTATTTAAAGTTTTATAAATATTATTAAACTTTATCATAAATAAAATAACCTAGTAATTATGTACCCAATAATTAATATAAGCAAAAAAGATATGATAACTGCTCTTCTTGTTACAAGACCAACACCAGAAGCACCATTTTTTGCGGAAAATCCTTGATAGCATGAAACTGTTCCGATAATTAACCCAAAAATTAATGCTTTAAGCAAACCAACATACAAATCTTTTAAGTCTGTAAAATTCAATGCATTTTGAAAATATGATGTGAACTCAACATTTAATTGTGTATATCCAACTAATGCTCCGCCTAAAATCGCAAGAATATCAGTATATAAAGTTATAAATGGCATTATAACGGTTAATGCAAATATTCTTGGCATTACTAAATACCTCTTAACATTAATTCCCATGATTTCAAGTGCATTCACTTCTTCAGAAACTGTCATTGTTCCTATTTGAGCAGCGATTGCAGAACCAACACTTGCTGTTATTATTAATCCAGTCATAAATGGACCCATTTCTCTTATAACAGATACAGCAACTGCTGATCCAATTAGATTTTGTTGACCATAACGTTGTAATTCTAATCCTGTTTGAAGAGCCAAAATCATTCCTGTAAAAAGAGCAACAACAGATATGACGAGTAAACTTTTTATGGCAACAATATAAAGATAATAAAAAGTATCTTTGGAATTACGTTTACTGAATGCATACCTAAAAAAATATAAAGCCTCCAAAAGCATTAGGAAAGAAAGTCCTGTTCGATACATTTTTTGTATCAACATTCTTCCAACTTTTTCAAAAAAATTTATAATTTTATTTGAAATATTTATTCTCCCTTAATCTTTTATTATTTAAAAAAATTACTCAAAATTTAATGCTTTTATTGGTTGTAACCTTGCAGCTTTTATTGCGGGAACCATAACAGCAATAACACAAAATATTATTACCATTCCAATCACAATAAAAACATCATTAAATGTGATATGACACGGTAATTGGCTAAATTGATAAAGTTCTGCAGGCAATAAGTTAACATCTAAATTATAGGATAAAAAAAATAAAATCTCATTTCTAAATTTTAAAACTATTAGTGCAAAAATTAATCCTAAAATTGATCCTATAATACTTTGGATCAAACCAATCCAAACAAAAATACTTACAATATTTATTTCTTTAAAACCTATTGCTTTAAGCAGACCAATTTCCTTTGTTTTCTGAACAGTTAATGTAATTAATGTGTTTGAAACACTAAAAGCAGCAACTAAAGCAACGAATGCTAGTAAAAAAAACATCATATTTTTTTCAACCTGCAAAGCTGTGAAAATTTGTTTATTTGCATCCATCCATGTCTGAGGAAACCATCTGCTTTCATCTTCATCTAATATCTTTTCAGCAATCAACGGAGCATTCATTGGATCATCTAACATCAACTGAATTGATGTGATTCGACCATTTAGATCAAGTAAATCATCGGCAAAATCAAGAGAGGTAAATGCAAAATTTTCATCAATATCATAAATACCGATATTAAAAATTCCAGAAACATTTATTTCACTCGGAAATTTAATTTCATTATTTAATAATATATCGTTAGAGGTTGTCACTATCACTTGATCATTTACTTTCGCATTCAGTTTTCTAGCCAAGCCTTTACTTAAAATTATCTCATCAGCCTTTAGCGAAAAGATTCCTTCCGTTATTGAATTTCGTAGACTATCAATTACAGGGTTATTAATATTTGGATCAATACCTCTTAAAATTGGTGTTTCAATATTATTATCCAATTGCATGAGTATAAAACTATCAATAGTGGGTATTGCATATTCTACTTCATTTAAAGATGTAACAAAATCTAATGTATTTTTCCATGAATTTGCTTCTACAGTAGATGGTAGAAGGTTTATATGTGCATTCACGCTTAATATTTTTTCTTTCCATGTTTGACCAAAGCCATTCATTATTGACAAAACTATAATTAAAACAGCAACACCAAGCATTACGCCTAATGTAGAAATTATGTTGATAATTGAAACCGTAGACTTATTAGGTCTTAAATAATTTAAAGCTAATTTTAATGAGATTGGTAATTTCATAATTATCAATAATTTAGTTTATCAACTAGATATTTTTTTACTGAATCGACATCATTTTCAACTTTATCAAATTGAGTTGGCCTTCCTTTTAATACCTCTAAAACCTCATGTGTAGCATTCAATCCTATAGCATCCTTTATTGTATTTGAAAATTTTGCAGGATGCGCAGTAGCTAAGCATATTGTTGGTACGCTTGATTTATTTTTTTCTGCTGCTAAAACTCCCAATGCAGTGTGCGGATCTAATACATAGTTATGGTTTTTGTAATATGCCCTTATTGTGTTTAATGTTTCTTCTGTTGTTCCTTTGCAAGCTTTGAACATAGGATCAATATCAACTCCTATTTTTTTCTCAACTTCACATGTACCATGCTTTATAAACGATCTAAAACTTTCATGTTGGTTAAACTTTAAAAATAAATATCGTTCGAAGTTACTTGCTAATTGTATATCCATTGAAGGACTAACTGTTGGAAGAACTTCTCTTAAGGAATAATCTCCATGGTTAAAAAAACGACTTAGAATATCATTTTCGTTTGTTGCTAAAAGTAACTCATCAATTGGCAAACCCATTCTTGAAGAAAGATATCCTGCAAATATGTTTCCAAAATTACCTGTTGGTACTGAAAATCTAATACTTCTACTTCCAGAATTTTTCATAATTTTTAGGCCCGAATAAAAATAGTAGACAATTTGAGCCAATACTCTTGACCAATTGACAGAATTGATAGCTCCAAGATGATGCTTATCCTTGAAATCTAGATCGCTAAATGTACTTTTCATAATATATTGACAGTCATCAAATGTTCCATTGATTCCTATATTGAAAACATTTTTATCTATAACACTTGTCATTTGCATTTCCTGAATAGGACTAACTCTTCCCATGGGATGCATTATAAAAATATTAATATTAGGCTTACCTTTTACACCATAGATAGCTGCGCTTCCTGTGTCTCCACTAGTTGCACCAAGAATATTCAAATAACCGCCATTTAATTGCAAAATATATGAAAATACGTTTCCTAGGAATTGTAAGGCAATATCCTTAAAAGCTAGTGTTGGACCATGAAATAATTCTAAAATATAAAAATCACCAATATTTACAGTTGGAGCGATTTCATCATGTCGAAAGTTAGCATAACTCTCATCAATTATAATTTTAAGATCTGTTTTTGAAATATCATCAGCAAAAATAGAAATTATTTCCAAAGCTAATTCTTGAAATGATAAATACATCCAATCATTAAGTTTATCACTAATGTTAGGTATTTCACATGGAACTAAGAGACCGCCATCTCTAGCAAGACCCATCATTACTGATTCCTTAAACGTTACTGATTCTGTATTTTCTCTAGTACTAATATATTTCACAAATTTCCTTAAATTTTATAATTATTTTATAATTATTTTATAAATCCTAACATTAAAGAATAAAATTGCTAAAAACGACTAAGATATATACATTTAAGTTTAACCATTAAGCATTAATTATGAAAAATAATATACAAGAAATCATAGATAATTTAATCCCCTTATACAATACAGGGAATGATGATTTACCCGATCAACCTCTATGGCATAATCCAGATATTAGTAATATTACTAAGATACAGAATAATATCACTGATTTGCTTTTCCCCGGAAGATGCATTTCAAAACCTCAAGAACTTAATAGTTTTTTTGAGAAACAAATTAATAATATTTATGTTGAATTAAATGAAGAAGTAAAAAAAGCTATTCCATTCAAATGGAAATCAGCTTCAAATTTACATGAGAAAGTAAGCCCTGTAGAAAACATAGATGAATTATCAAAAGAGTTAACTTTAAAATTCATTCATACATTACCTGAAATTAGAAAAAAATTAATACTGGATGTCCAAGCTGCCTACAATGGAGACCCTGCGGCACTAAGTTATGCCGAAGTTAAACTAGCTTATCCTGGATTAAGCGCTATTACCTCCCATAGAATTGCACATGAAATTTATTCTCTTAAAATTCCACTAATTTCAAGAATCATGAGTGAACATACTCACTCTATAACCGGGATTGATATTCATCCAGGAGCAGATATAAAAGAAGGTTTTTTTATTGATCATGGAACAGGAGTTGTAATTGGAGAAACTACAAAGATAGGAAATAACGTCAAACTTTATCAAGGAGTAACACTCGGGGCAAAAAGTTTTCCATTAGATGAGAAAGGTAGACCTATTAAAAATATACAACGGCATCCTACGGTAGAAGATGATGTTATTATTTATGCAAATAGTACAATTTTAGGAGGTGATACTATAATTGGAAAGGGAACAGTTGTCGCCGGTAATGTTTTTTTAATGAAAAGCACACCTCCTTTTAGTTTAGTAACTCGAGCTGAAAGCGGTGTATTAATTCGTTCAAGATCTGCCTCTGATAAGGGTGCGGGTATATAAATTTACAAAAAAATATCTAGACTAATAACAATCAATTCCTTATGTTCTCCAATCTTTCGAATTAAGAAAAGATTTTAAAATTAATAATTTAGAAAATAGGAAGAATTATGCCTAAGATGAAAACAAAAAAATGTGCAGCGAAGCGGTTCAGTAAGACAGGAACTGGTAAGTTGAAGCGTAATCATATGGGAGGAAGCCATATACTTTCTAATAAAAATCGAAAACGTAAACGTGTATTAAGAAGTAGTGATATTGTTGAAAAAGCAGATATGAAACGAATCACTCCATTTATTTAAGGTATTGGAGATTTAAAATGCCAAGAGCAACTAACAGTCCAGCAACTCGTCAAAGAAGAAAAAATAGACTTAAACTCGCAAAAGGGTTCCGTGGTGCACGAAGTAAACTCTTTAGACAAGCTACAGAAGCAGTTGATAGAGCGCAATCTATGGCATATGTTCATAGAAAAGTTAAAAAGAGAGACTTTAGAAAACTCTGGATAGTTCGTATTAATGCTGCATGTAGGTTAAATGATATTACATACAGTCGATTTATTGATGGATGTAATAAGGCAGAAATAAATCTTAATAGAAAAGTATTATCAGAAATCGCAATTCATGATCCTAATGGATTTTCTAAGCTTGTTGAACAAGTAAAATCAAAAATTGCTTAAATTAGAAATAATTTCGAAGAAATTTGTGATTTGGTATCTTCCCAAAAAATCATTTTTAATTTAAATTAGAATTATGAAAGATATAATTTCCAAATTAATTTCGGTAACTCCAATTTCTGGAGATGATGCTGCAGCCGCAATGCAAATGATTATGAATGGTGAAGCAACAAATGCTCAAATAGGAGCATTTATTTCAATCTTAAGGATTAAAGGAGAAACACCGGATATCATTTCATCTTGCATTGAAGTAATGCGAAATCATGCAAAAAAAATAAAATGTGAAGATGAACATGCTGTTGATATAGTTGGTACTGGAGGAGATAAATCAAACACATTCAATATTTCGACAACAACTGCATTTGTAGTTGCAGGCGCTAATATCACCGTTGCTAAACATGGATCCTATGGTGTTTCAAGCCAATGTGGTAGTGCGAATGTATTAAAAGAATTAGGAGTAAATCTTGATTATAATGTTGAAACAATTGAGCAGTGTCTTAAACAATTAAAAATAGCATTTTTATTTGCACCAAATTTACATCCAGCTATGAAGTATGCGGTGCCAGCAAGAAAAGAATTAGGTGTATGGAGCATATTTAATATTTTGGGACCTCTCTGCAATCCTGCATTTGTAAAAAGGGGAGTTACAGGCGTTTTTAAACCCGATCTTTTATCCATTGTTGCGGAGTCATGTATTAATACAGGTGCAAAACATCAATATATTGTTCATGGATTAGATGGATTAGATGAAATAACAACTTCATCTAAAACTAAAATTATAGAAGTGAAAAATAATAAATTGAAATCATTCAATTTCTGTCCGTCAGAATTAGGTATTCCTATTTCATCAAGTAGTGAAATCAAAGGAGGTGACCCTGCATATAATGCTCAAATAACAAAATCTATTTTAAACGGTAAAGAAATTGGCGCAAAAAGAAATGTTGTATTAGCAAATGCCGCATTTTGTATTTGCGCTTCTGGTAAGGTTGACTCTCTTCATGAAGGATTATTTCTAGCACAAAAATCAATTGATTCAGGGTCTGCATTAGATAAATTAGAGCGATTAATCAAGTTATCTGTTACTTAGTTTTAAAAAAGTTATTGTAAAGACAAGTTTTTATAGCATCTAAACCAATATCTAATTCTGCTGATATTTCAAAAATATGTTCATCTACCATCTCTTTAAATATTTTTAAATTATCATCAGCACAAGGACTATCAATTTTATTTGCGGCTATGATATAGGGTGTATTAGCAAGTGATTGCAAATGTAGTCTTAATTCCTTTTTTAAATTAATGAAATCTTCAACAGGGTTTCTTTCATCTGTTCCAGCAATGTCTATAACAAATACAAAAAATTTGGCTCTTTCAATATGTCTTAAAAAATGATGCCCTAAGCCAATACCTTCATTTGCTCCATCAATTAGCCCTGGAATATCGGCTATCTTAACTCTGTTGAAATCATCATACTCTAATGTACCAATTATAGGGTTAATTGTAGTAAATGGATATGACGCTATTTTTGGTGAAGCATTTGTTAGTTTGGATAACAGGGTGGATTTACCTGCATTCGGATATCCTACTAAACCAACATCAGAAATTAATTTTAATTCAAGCCAAACGGTTTTTTCTTCCCCTTCTGTTCCCTCGGTAAATTGTCTTGGTGCTCTATTCGTTGAACTTTTAAATCTTGCGTTTCCGATTCCACCATGACCACCTTTAGCAATAATTAATTCTTCTCCATGATTAATTAGTTCTCCAATAAATTCTTCTGTTTCAGCATCCAAAATTACAGTACCTGGTGCGACTTTTATTATACAATCCTCACTATTTTTTCCATGGCAATTAGAACCCATTCCATGTTGGGCATTTTTAGCTTTACGATGTGGTTCATAAAATATTGGTAGTAAAGAGTCCTCTTCTATATCGCATCTTAAAATAACAGAGCCGCCATGCCCTCCATCGCCACCATCTGGTCCTCCTTTGGGAATAAATTTTTCTCTTCGAAATGATACACAACCAGGCCCACCATTACCTGCTTTTGCGTATAATTTGACACGATCTCTAAAAATTACTGTTTTCATAATAACTTTATATAATAAAAAAGGCGTCTACATTAATGTAAACGCCCATATAAATCCTAGAACACTTTTAAGCAACAACTTCTTCTTTAATATGAACTTTACGCTGACGTTTATCAAATTCAACTATTCCATCTTTTAAAGCAAATAATGTATAATCATTTCCGCATCCAACATTAACACCAGGATGAAATTTTGTTCCAAGCTGTCTGACAAGAATACTTCCTGCAGTTACTTTTTCGCCTCCAAAACGTTTTACGCCTCTTCGTTGTGCATTACTATTACGACCATTACTTGAGGAACCTTGACCTTTTTTATGCGACATTATAAACCTCCCAAAAAATTATGCTTTAATCT
>Ga0160422_10001058_pt1 | contig 17027 bp, 22 predicted proteins | sample Fk160mmetaG_FD_108192 | JGI IMG/M metagenome (GOLD analysis project Ga0160422, IMG submission 108192) | Marine microbial communities from the Central Pacific Ocean - Fk160115 60m metaG | ecosystem: Environmental > Aquatic > Marine > Oceanic > Photic zone | place: The Central Pacific Ocean... | reverse complement strand
TAAAAACTTACTTAGAAAATTTTTTTTATATTGTTTGATAATTTGTTTCATGGAATATAGATACTTGTAATATATTATTAATCATTTAAAAAAATTGTATTTAGTAATATTCATCAGATTAAAAGTTAAATTTCGCTAAAATTTAATTTTTCAAGCTAATATAGCTAATATAGTTTTACAATAACTTATAGGGTATATGTTTCAATGACTATTTTATTTCCTATCATTTATTCTGTTGCACTTATATTTCTTGTTTTAAAAGCTTTTAGAGTTATGTCGAAGGGATGGGGAGTATTTGAGAACGATAAAAATAATGTTTTTAAGCCAACTAAATCTAAAAAATATACTATTCATCCTGAATTATTAGATAAATTTGGTAATATCACCGATGAAGAATTACTTACAGTAAGATTTTCTAATGATAGTGATTCAACTGTAGAGAACGGAACTACTCCCGATTAAAAAAATTTTCTATTTTATACTAGGTACATTAATTTGGAACAAAAAACAAAAATAGTTGCTTCTGTCATTAGATCACTCAAATTACCTCCCCGTTTTCGTCTGAAAATTATGAAAGAGGATCCTGTACGTCTTGAGTTAAGCCTAACTCCCTCTTATGGTAAAAATCCAGTTGTTGTCGGATTAGTAGAATCTTTAGATTTAGTTGCCAGAAGAGATAGAGAAGGAAGAATCCCAAGAGATCTTCCCGGTACATGGGATTGGACTGTCAGGCATGGTAAGGTGAGTACAGGGGGCTGGAATCCATTCCTTAAAGAGGCTTTGCAGACTATGTTCGAAACTGGTTTGCCAGCAATTATTTATGAAGAGCTCACAGGTGATGAATACAAACCAGTTGATGGTGTAAAACATATTAAGTAAAACATTCATTAAACCTCCTATATTGAACAATAAAACGCTAAAATAAAACTATAGACTTTATAACAACAATGAACGAGGAGTATCAGCCTAGATTTGGATTTGTTAATTTCGCAGAGACATGGAACGGACGTTTAGCAATGATGGGAATATTAATTGGTTTAGGAACTGAATTAATTACCGGCCAAAGCATTCTTAGACAAATTGGTATTGGCTAAGTACTGCTGAATTTTATCATAATATCTCCTCAGCTTTAACTTCAATAGTTTTTTCACTAGCTTTTACCTCCAAGTTATCATTATTCTTTGAATTATCTAGATTTGATCCACAATAGATACAACTATCGTTATTACCGATTAATGTTGAACCACAATTGTCACACTTTTGAATTGAAGACTTTAAAGAATTAATACCCAGAAATAAAATAATTAAAAATAATAAGGGTATTAAAAATAAAAGTATTAGAATATTTCCTAACAAACTAATTAAGAAATTAAATCCAAAGAGTGGAATGATAATTAAAGAAATAATAAGGTAAATAAATAGATTTTTCTGCATTTATTTAAATTTTTAATCTTTGTTTTGGATATTTATTCTTTCTTTCAATAATTGACATGCTTGCAATTACAACACTCCAACATTGTCCAAAATATAATATAACTCCTAGTAACCAAACCCACAAAGTAAGAACTAGAAAACCGCCAATAAATCCGTAAGCTTGGAATCTAACTCCTAATGAGAGAATACTTTTGCTTACAGCTAAATTAAGCGAAGTTAATAAAATCCCTATCAAAACTGAGCCCGGGATGAGAGGTCTTAGAGGTACCTTTCTGCTTGGTAGGAGTGCTTGTAATAACAATGCCATTAGAGAAAATCCTATAAGAGGTACAGCAAATTGACCTACTTGTAATAATGGTAACTTTAAAAAAATATTAGATACCCAATTACCAGAAGTTGAAATCTCTTGTAAAACCGTAACTGGAATCATTCTGAGGTTTGCACTTATTTGGTCTAAAACCATTAAGAATCCTATAAGGAATACTATAAAAAATGCTTCAATTCTATTCCTAAGAAATTTTGAAGCCTGTTCTCGCCATGGTGATGAACTTTTCTTTGTAGGTAATTCATCTTCCCATAGTCTATTAGACCCTCTCTGAAGAGATAGATATGCATTCCCTGCTGTAAATAATAAAAACATTGCTCCTAATATCCCAGCTCCAAATCCTTGATCAATTAATTTAAATAAGGTTGTCTCAACTAAATCAACTACTGATGGGGGTAAAATTTGGGCAGCAATCTCAACAATCTTTTCATCTAAGCCCTCTTGTTTCCCGAGAAACCAAGAGGCTATTGATAAAGAGATTAATAATATTGGAAAAAAAGACTGCAATGCGTAATACGCAAAAGCAGCACTTAAGTCAATACAGTCTGATTTACTCCATCTTTCACATGCACCCCATAAACTTTTTAAGACCCAGTTTCTACTATGATGCATATTTTTTGCTGCAAATATTTTTACTAACTAATTTTTATTGTATCTAATATGAATAAATTTCAAGCATTTTAATTATTAGTCCCTAATTTTGAATTAATAATTCACCCCAAGGTTTTAATTCGTTTATGTTTTTATGAGATCTTCCTGCTATGAGTGGAAAATTCACTTCGGATAGATCCATCCCCGCTTTTAAGTTCTCAGGATTTATTGAGAGCCAATCTATAATACAATTTAATTCTTCAAGGATAAGCCATGCCGCAGCTATATCCCAAATTTTCGGAGTCGATTCTATTGCTCCAAAAGTTTGACCCATTGCGACGCTTGTTAAATTTAAACTTGATACACCCAAAAGCCTTATTTTTCCTGGAAAAATTTCTTTGGGATTTTTCTGTAAGATTTTTATTGATCTACTACATAAAGATACACATGCACTCCTTTGCAAACTTCCATCAAATAAAAGTTTTTTATCATTAAGCCATACGCCTTCATCTTTTATCGCTAGAAATTTTTTCTTTAATGTCGGGATAATCAGAAATGATGATTGAGGTTTTCTATTGACAAATCTTGCTATAGAAATTGACCAGAAGGGAATTCCTGCTGCAAAGTTTGTTGTTCCATCTAGAGGATCAACGACCCAATATGCATTACTTTCTGGAATAGTCTTTTCCCCTTCTTCGCTAAGAACTCCTTCATTAGGCGCAATTTGTGATAAACCTTCTACAATCTTTTGATCGCTCCACAAATCACAACTAGTAATGAGAGAACCGTCAGATTTGTTACTTGCAGCAATATTTCCAAAATCTTTTAGTTGTCTTTCACTAATAGAATCAAATAAATTATTTAAATCTTTTAATTGCTCAGGGGATAGTTTATCTTTTGAATTTTCCATGATTTTATTATGCAATTAATAGTAGCAAAATGAGTTAATTTGATTTTTATTGTCATCTATACAATTTTTATATTTATTTTGAAAAGTTAATTTTTCTAATTTATCTAAATTGATGTTGTAATTGTATATGGCAGTAATTTTTTTTAATTTTGCATCACTTAATTCTTTTTGTCTAATGAGAACATCTTTTAAAGTAGATATTCCAGCATCATATCGTAGTCTTGCAAGTCTCAAGGATTCATTACTGGCTATAATTTCTTGATCTGTAGATAATAGTTTTTGTTGATTTTTCTTTAAATTAAGGTATGTCTCACTTATATTCACTTGAATAATATTTTTTAGATTAAAGTATTTATATTGCTCGGCATTTGCCTCGGCTAGTTTGGACTTATAAGAATTATTATTTACTCCTCCATCAAAAATATTCCAAGCAAAATTTAAACTAATTGTATTTGTATAACTCGAACTACTCTCGTCTGCATCAATATTTTGTGAAAGGGTGCTTCCTTTTGAAAAAGAGCTTGATAGATTATTACTTATGTAAATAGATGGCTTTTTTGCATTAATATACGATCTAGCTTGATTATTTTTTATTGAATTTTGAAGACTAATATTTTTTAAAGAGAGACTTTTATTCAGACCATTTTGTATATTATCCCCTAATGAATAATTCCAAAATCCTATAAGCTTTTGTCTCTCATTAATTTTTAAATCATCTTCCAAATTAATATTTAAAATTTCTTTTAATGAAATAATATTAATTTCCTTAGCGATTTTTTTTTCTTCTAAAAATTGATTATCTCTTGCCAATTGTGCACTTGCCTCAAGAACATCGAATTTAGTGCCAATGCCTGCCTCTAATTTTGATTTAGCATCACTTAAGCTCTGACGGGATAACTGCACATTAGTTATTGCATTTTTTGTTTCTTCTGAAGCCTTTTGAAATTTATGAAATCTCAGTTGAGCTTCTTGCTGCAAATCATTCTTTTTAATTTCTAAATTATTTTTTGCTATTTCAAATTGATTCTTTGCTAATTTTATATTTGTTCCTTTTTGAGGATCAATGATATCCCATCTAATATTTAAAGATGGATTTAACTTTAGTTGAGATGATTTAGTATCGATTGAGCTACTGTTGTAATTTCTGCCATATAAATATTGTGGTAATCCATTTGCATTTAAATCTAAACGAGGATATTTTTCTGAGATTTTGCTCGCTAGATTTAAAGAGGAAGAGTTTATTAATTCTTTCAATGCTTTCAGTTCAAGATTATTGTCAATTACAAGATTTGGGATATCTTCAAAATCTAGAGAATTTTTTTCTATTAATCTTTGTATTGATATTTCTTCTTGTCCTAAGATTTGTAGAGAATTGCTTTCGTATAAATTAATTAATAAAAAAAAAGGTAATAAAAATGCAGTTTTTCTGAGATTCTTCATAGTAATTAAAAATATTTTTTTGCAGAAGTTTTACCTATTAGATTTCTTATAATATCATCTGCATCATCTACAACGTGAATTTTTGTTTTTAATTCTTTCTCAACCTCTGAAATATTTTTATCATCCAAAAAAAGATCAGTATTAGTTTTTAACATCATTGAAGGTATGAAAATTGCCTCTCCTAAATCTTTATTTTTTAACCCAACTATTAAATCTTTCCCTGTTAATAAGCCAGTGACAACTTGTTCCTGACCCCAATAAATGCTTGGTAATCCATAAAGATTTATGGTTAGTCCAATTATTTTATTTAATTTATCTTTTGTTGGAATAAGCGCTTCATAAACTAATTTTCCCACTATCCAACTAACTTTGCGTTCTTTTTCGATTTTCTCAGGTAAGTTTTTTGTCTTGTTTTCTAATATTTTCAAGAAACTTCTAATTGTTCCAACTCCATTTGATTCTTGAGGCATATCTTCATAAGTTTTATATTGAGGTAGCTTTTCTCCAGCGATTAAATACCATTCATCTGATAACCAACAAAACCTTGTTCCAATTTTATTTTTTAAGATTTTCTGTATCTTTTCAATTTGTACTATTATTTTTTTTGCAAAATTCTTGTCTATCGGAGTCAATCCATCATTAATTGGTCTAAATTTAGTCAATCCCACTGGAACTATCGCTATTGATAAAACAGTTTTCTGATCTTTTATATGGAACTTTGCAAGATCGAAAATTGATTTTTCTAAAATAATTCCATCATTTAAATTAGGGCATACCACTATTTGGGCATGAATTTGTATTGAGTTCTCCCTAAACCATTTGATCTGATTGATAATTTCCCTGGCTTTTTTATTAATTAATAATTGCTCCCTAATATCAGGATTAGTTGCATGTACGGATATAAAAAGTGGGGATAATTTTTGAGAAGAGATTCTTTTCCAATCATTTTCCTTTAAATTAGTGAGTGTTAGATATGATCCGTATAAAAAACTTAATCTATAATCATCATCTTTAAGATAAAGACTTTTTCTTTTACCAGGAGGCTGTTGATCGATGAAACAGAAAGGGCAACTATTATTACATTCTTTCAATGAATCAAATAATGCCTCTTTAAAATTAATACCTAGATTTGTATCTAAATCTTTTTCTATTGTAATGTAATGGATTTCTTGATTTTTATCTAAAACAGATAGCTCTAATATTTCATCATTTATTAAAATTTGATAATCAATAAGGTCTCTTGGTTTTCTACCATTTATCGTAATTATCGCGTCTCCAGATTCAAAACCAACATCCTCTGCAATAGATTCTTTTTCAACACTATCAATTACAGCTGGGTTAATCTTACTCTCATCTTGAGTATTTAATACTTTATTTGAATTTTCTGAGTAATTTGTTTCTTGCCACACAGTGTAAATGCTAGATTACTCTAATTAATTACATTCTAAACACCTAAAAGACTCAAAGCCTATTAAATACTTTTATTATGTTTAATATGTCTTTTAAAGTTAATAAAGAAATCCAAACTTGAGATTAATTTTATTAAATTCATTTTAAATCCCTTACTTTATATTCGCAATCATTGGAAGAAGTAATTACAAAAAATCTAAGGAAGCAAGATGACAATAAATCTATATTTATTGAAGATATCCATATTGTTGATGATACTTATTTAACTAATCCAGGAACTTTAAGATTTTGGTCCTCTTTTTTCGTTATTTTGCCTATATTTTTTCAAGCACCATGGGTTAGGTATCAGCCATTAAGTGCTTTATGTTTCACATTTTTTTTATTAGCAATTGCTATATTTTTGTCAAGCGAGCCCTCAAATAAGTTTTTTATAATAGGTTCATTATTATTTGGGGTTACTGGAAGTTGGTTGGGAGGTTCACTATTTTGGGGTTGGTTAAGTTCTCATCCTGTTCTGCACATACCTGTTGAAGCAGTCGCTCTACCTCTTGCTTTTATAGGTTTATGGACTAAATGGAAAATCGGATCTAGTTTTTATTTAGCCTCCTTATTAGGGACTGCTATTACAGATTTAATAATTCTCTTTACTGGCATCATGGATAAGTGGATGGAAGTAGTAAATGCTGATCCCAATGAAGCACCTTTAATTCTTCAAAGAACTTCTGAAAATCTTTTACATTTTAAGCCTTTATTGATAATTACTCTGGCAGGTATTCTTTTATGGGTTTTGTCTATAAAAATATCAAGAATGGCCTCAATAAAATCTTCTAGTGGAAGATCTTTTTTAGTTGCAAGTTACGTTTTGCAAACCACATTAATTGTTGATGGAATATTTATTCTACTAGCAATTATTCAGCCTAAATTCAGTGGCCTAGTCTAATGCTGAGGCAGCCTTTCTCACATGAATTGATAGATTTTTACAAGTGGGATGTTATTGTCGTCGGTGCTGGTGCAGCTGGTTTAATGGCAAGTTTGGAATTGCCTGAAAATTTAAATGTTCTTCTCTTAAATAGGAATACAAGTAAAATCTCCTCAAGCAGATGGGCTCAAGGAGGTATAGCTTCTGTTATTAGGCCAGAGGATTCTTTTGCTTTACATATTAAAGATACTCTGCATGCAGGCGCTGGTTTGTGTGATAAAAAAGCAGTTGAAATGCTTGTTAAAGAAGCTCCAAAGTGTGTTGAGAGATTGCAAAATCTTGGGATGACTTTCGATATGAATTGTGATGAATTATCAACTACTCTCGAAGCAGCACATTCTTGTAGGAGAGTTTTGCATGTAAAAGATAGGACTGGTAGAGCTCTTGTAGAAGTTTTAGAGGATCATATTGAAAATAAAAAAAATATCTTGCATTGCAGAGGTGTCAGAGTAACAGAATTATTGGTAAGAGAAGGAAGTTGTTGCGGAGTTCAAGTTTTAGATGGATCAAACTTATATTGGATTCAATCCAAGGCTGTTGTATTAGCGACTGGGGGTGGTGGACACTTGTTTACAAATACAACTAATCCTCCCCAATCTGCGGGCGAAGGAATATTTCTTTCGTGGGAAGCAGGAGCTGTAATTGAGGATTTAGAATTCTTTCAGTTTCATCCTACCGCTTTAAAATATTATGGAGCCCCATGTTTTTTGATTTCAGAGGCTTTAAGAGGAGAAGGGGCTGTTCTTATTGATAATAATGGTGTAAGCCCTGTAGGTCATCTTAAAGATAGAGATCTTTCATCAAGGGATCAAGTTAGCAGAGCAATCATGAATGCAATGCGAACCAATAAGATTGATAATGTTAATTTAGATTTGAGATATATTCACCCTGAAAAGATAGTAAAAAGATTTCCAACCATTTTAAGTAGATGTCAAGAATACGGTATTAATCCTTTAAATGATCTTATACCTGTTGCGCCTGCTGCCCACTATTGGATGGGAGGTATTCATACTGATTTGTCTGGAGCTACAACAATAAAAGATCTCTATGCCGTAGGGGAGGTGGCATCCACTGGAGTTCATGGTGCTAATAGACTAGCTAGTAATTCCCTTATGGAATGTCTGGTATTCGCAAGGAAATTATCTTTAATCTGCTTAGAAAATAAGCCTTCTTTATTATCAAGAAGTAAATCTCGAGACAATCAATCAGGTTTTCTTTCATCCTCTGACAAGGAATTGGTGAATCAAGCCTCCTGTAGAATTGATAATCTTAGAAATTCATGTTGGCAATCACTTGGAGTTTCTAGAACAAGACAGGATATGGAAAAAATGTTAGGAGATCTTGATATGCAAATCTCTCAACTGCAGAATAGTTCCCTTCTCAATTCTATTAAAGGTGTGGATGTTGATCAAAATATATACTTTGAGGAATCTGACAGGAGAGCTTTAAATTTACTCTTGGATTTAAATAGTAGGCAAATAACTACAAAATTATTATTAGAAGCTTGTCTCTTTCGAAAAGAAAGTAGGGGTGGACATTTTAGAGATGATTATCCAATAAAGCATAAGAGTTGGGAATGTCATTCAAGACAACAAAAAAATCAAAAAATCCAAAAAAGATTTATTCAAAGTTAATATCACCTTTATAATTTGTCATTTCGGCAAGCTCATTTAAATCTCTAGTCCCACTAAATATCTCACCGTTAATTTCCCATGAAGGGAACCCCTCAATGTTCTTCTCTTGACATAATGAATACTGGTTATCCTTACCATCCCTTGCGCATTCAATAACAGTCAACAATTTTGTGGCTTCTTCTCCAAATAATTGCTTCTGATCATGGCAATGCGGGCACCAATAAGCGCTATACATTACAATATTATTTGTTGATAAGAATTTTGCAAAATTTATCGTTTGTGAGGAGCTTTTTGTAGTTATTGGCGGGGAAATCTTTTCTGAGATATTTCCAATTTCATTTGCTTTTAATGGTTCAGCTTGGTTTGACCATATTAGTCCTCCAATAAGTACACTAAAAGCGACCATTAAACCCCTATAAAACATAGTTTCTCTACTTTCGAACTTTGCCCCAATGATAGTAAGAATAAAAATAGAAAAAGATAAAATTGCAGAAAGTAAACAAAAAATGCAAAAAGCTTCAATTTTCACAAACATTATATTTATCAAAAGGAGACTGAACATTGATGAGCCACAAGAGACTAAATATAAAATCCACCATAATGGTTTATTATGATTTTTTTTTGGAGATATTAGATTTAATATTAGAGTGAGGCTGATTAGTAAAATAAATAAGTATGTTAAAAAACCTGCTAAAGAAAGTGGAATATCAAATTGATTTGTTCTGAATAAAGTTCCCCAAGGACTACTAAGTACTTTTTCGCATCCCTTATTAATTCCAGGACATGATAGCGAATTAAACAATCCCCAATTTTTTAAGGTAATAGAACCAGTATCAACTAAACCTATGGTGCTAAGGATGGCAATTGCTATTTTTGGCCATTTTAAATTGTTATCATTTTTGATTTTTATTTGATTTAAAGGCATTAATTACTCAATATCGATTGTTAAGATTTTAATTTTAATATTTTTCTTCTCGAAAGAAGGCTGAAATAAATATTTTAGATTTGCAAACCGTTTAAATTAATTTAACTGCTCTTAAGAGTTTATCTAAGGCAAAAGCAGCACCAAATCCAAATATAAGGAAGGCAAAGTAGAAAATAATGTTCATAGTTTTTTTTTTAAATCTAGCATTTTGATTTTAAATTAAAATTTTTAGTTTAATTTCTTAATCTTGAATATATTCAAAATCATTAAGAAGGCAATTTTGAGCTTTTTGTAATTCTCTACCTAAATATAAAGCGTGATCAAATTTTGAAATACAATTAACATTATTTTCTGAGATTAATATACCTACCTCCTTAGCAGATCTTCCTGCGAAAATATGATTATATTTCCTCTTATTTTTAGAATCGCATTTAATTGGCTCATTTGTGTCAGGGTCAATAGCGATTCCAACATCATTTATATTATTAAGATAATGTTCAACGATTATTTGTTGTTTGATTTTATCAATTTTAATTATAAAATATCCTTTAGGATCTAAATTAATGTATCTATTGGATAATTCTTTATCTAGTTTCCTTATATGATATTTTAGATTATCAGATTGCATCAGATTTAAAATCAAAAATTTAATATTTATTATATAGAATACTCAAAAACAAAGCGTTGATTTCTATTTTCAATGTATTGTTTGGCTTTTAAAATTACGAGTTAATTATTGCTATAAAATTTTTGAGCTAATCTATATATTTATTTTATAAAGGGTATTGAATCGTTTTCTAGTTGTATTTCATTAATTGTATTTGTATTAGCTTTGACTAGCCATTGGCAAATAATACTTTCCATTTCAAAATTAAACCATTTATGCAGACTTTTTGAGGCTTTAGCATAGAAACCTCTTCTCCTTTTTTGCTTACCACCAGCTCCTGGGTCAAAGGATTTTATATTATTTTTTAATGCCCATTCAATTGGTTGATAATAACATAGTTCAAAGTGTAAATTGTTTATATCTTCTAAACTTCCCCAATATCTTCCCCATAATCTTTCTGAATTTTTGATACACATTGACATCGCTAATGGTTTTGTGGATGAATCTTGGTAAGCTGCAAAAATTAATAAATTTTTCTTAAGATTTATACAATTTTCAAAGAATTGATATGTTAAGTATTTACTTCCCCAAACACCCCATTTTGAGCAATGTTGCTCATAAAAATAATACATATTTTTTACTATTTCTTTATTTATATTTTCTTCAGAATATGTTTTTATATCGATTCTTTTTTCTAATATTGATTTCCTCTCTTTTTTTATATTTTTCCTTTGATTGGAATTAAACCTTTTTAAATAATCTTGAAAATTATTTTCGCCATTGCATTCCCATTCACTCCTAGTATTAACCCAATCATGGTATCCAAGAGCTCTAATTAATTCCCCCCATTGATCATTTACATATAAGAAATTACAACTTAAAATTTTATTCTTTAATGAAAAAGCCTCAATATATTCAATTAATAATTTTGTTATTTCAAATTTATCTATATTTTCAATATAAAAAAATTGATAACCCTCTATTGGGCTATAAGGGCTCATTCCAATAAGTTTTGGATAATAATTTAAATTCAAATCTTGAGCTAACCTCGCAAAAGACTGATCAAAAATAAATTCGCCGTAACTATGATTTTTTAAAAAAAGAGGAGCAATACATACTATCTCATCGTTATTACAAGCAACAAAATATAAAGGTTGCCAACCAGTCTCATTGGATACGCTCTTTGAATTTTCAAGATTTGCTAACCATTCCCATTCGTAAAATGGATTATTTATACCCACAAAGGTCTTTTCCCAGAAATGTTTTTTTATTTCGTGAATTGAAAATTTAATTTCAATCTTATAAAGTTTTTTTTCCATCAAAACTTTTGTTTATTCAATATTTTATGTAATGGATAAAAAGCTCATCTGTGTCTAATTTATTGATGGATTTGATAATCCAATTACTTTTAATTTTGTCTTGTGTATAAACTGGAATCCATGTGTAATCTCCCCCAATTATTTTTGGTGTAATCGTTATTTTAATTTCATCTATTAAATCCTCCTTTGCGAATGAGTTTATAAGCTTTCCTCCTCCTAGTAATGCAATATTTTGGATCCCTTCTTTACAGAGAAGATTCAATGTTTTACTCCAGGATCCCTGATATAAAAATTCTTTTTCGAAATTCAAATTATTATTTTTTCTAATATTACTTGAATTAATATGCCATTTTCTAATTGGTTGTTGAAAATATGGCCAAACTGATGAAAAGTTATTACTGTTACCAGTGACAATAGAAATTGGCTGGATATTAGATATCTGATCTTCCTCCTTCAGTAGAAAAGTACTTCGATGAGCTTTTAATGTTCCAGAACCAAAAATAGTTGCGTCAATATCTTTTAGTGATTTATTTAACATTTTCTTATCACTCGAGGATCCTAAAGGTTTATCTCCCCCTTCAGGGAAGGCGATCCTACCATCTAAACTTGAGGCAATTACTAAAGTAATAATAGGTTTTTTCAAGCTTGTGTTACTAAATTATTTTCAAGACTTAATCTTAAGGAGTTATTGATGCCAGTTTCAACATAAATTTCAGCGGCATTATTGGGACTTTCTTGTAATCTGACCTTATGTAGGTTTGCTCCAATATTTTTTATTGGGGAATTCAATATATCAGAAATATACAGAGCTATATTTTCACATGTTGGTACACATGTTTTGAAATATTCAATGTCTTTATTTAAAAATGTATGATCAAGCGGCTCTATTACTAAATCATCTATTAAAGATTGAAGAGAAGGTAAATCACAAATCATCCCAGTTCTTGAGTCAATCTGGCCTCGAACTGTGACATCGAGAAAATAATTATGACCATGTCCATTCACTCTTGCGCACTTTCCATAAATTTTTTTATTTTCGCTAAGAGTAATCTCATCTTTTGCTAATCTATGAGCGGCGTTGAAATGAGTTTGAACAGTTAATAAAGCTTCCATGTTTTTTCCATAGTAGTCTGCCCATAAACTAGGGCTTTCGTAAAGTCTTAAGGCTGTTAGAGGTAAGTCATTTTTTAGACGATTCCAAATGATCTTAACAAGGGCTTCAGTCGTTGGGAGAATGCCATTTTTTTGGGTAATGTCAAATTCTGGCCATACTTCATTAAGAAATCGGAAGTCTAGGGGTTCAGTGACTTTATCTCTTATGGAATGTTTTACATCGGAAAGATTTAAAACCATTCCATAAGAATCAAGTTCACCACCCATTGACACGATCAACTCATAATTGTGGCCATGTCCTGGTGCTAAACTACATTTACCAAAAAGAGCAAAATTCTCTTCTGGACTTTTCTCTGGAAGCCAGTAACGATGACTTGAACTAAAGCAAGCACGACGAGTAATTACGCATTCACGTCCTTCACCGTGCTTTGAATGGGAATGAGTATGTACCATTTATGCCTTAATTATTACTATCTTAAGGTCTCAAATACAAATTTGTCTTTATGGAAGAAACTTTTATCAATAACATTATTAATAATCTTCAGGGTAGAAGTATATTTTTAATAGGTATGATGGGTTGTGGTAAGTCAAGCACAGGAAATATACTTGCTCAAATGCTTCAATATAAATATATTGACTTAGATTTATTAATAGAAAAAGTTGCAAAAAAATCAATATCAAGTATCTTTTCCGACGACGGAGAGACAGTTTTTAGAGATTATGAGACAAAATGTCTCAATGAAATTATCAAAATCCCTTCCATTGTTATTTCTACGGGAGGAGGTGTAGTTACAACATCTAAGAATTGGGGTTTTCTCCGTCAGGGGATAGTAGTATGGATCGATATCGACAAAAATGCTGCAATAGAAAGATTAAAAGAAGAAAGTTTTAATCGTCCATTATTGAAAAATGAGAACATAGAAAAAAAATATATAGAGATTTTTGAGTGTAGGAAAAATTTTTATGCCCAAGCTGATTTACAAATAAAAGTAGTTAAAGAAAATATCACGGAAGTAGCTGAAAAAATTATTTTTGAAATCCAAAAAAAGTTGTCTTCCTAATTAGGTTCAATTCTGACAGCGAACCATTTGATCGTATATCCTGTTTTAATTTCTAATTCACAAGTATTTTCAAGAAAGTCAGCAAGATCTTGATCCTTTTCAAATTCAATTCTTTGATCTATTATTGGAAAATCAGTTTTACCTAACCAATCTTTTAGCCATTTAAGTGCCTCTCGTTTAGTAACTATTTTTTGTTCTTTATCAGGTTCTAATAAAACGAAATGTTCTACAGATCTAATTAATGGGTTTGACATGTTAAAAGTTTTTTTTAGTTTTTTTTTATTATTGTTCTTACAGATAATTTATATCACAGAGGGATATGCTTTTGATAATCAAAATGTAAAACAATTTCTTGATAGTAGGGAGATGGACTGGCCAAGATGGAATCTACCTCATTTAAAATATTCAGATATTTCCAAAGATCTAATATATCCCGATTGGTTTGAAGGGAAGTGGATTATTTCTTCTCAAGATTTAGAAGATAATCTAAATGAGAAAATTATGTATGAAGTTAATTTTTTTAAGAATGAATTGGGAGAGGTTGTTGGAGATAGATCGAGTAACTCAGAAGCAGTTGGCAAAGCTATCTTTGGAGATAGGTTAAAAAAAGTAAGAAATGATCCGCAATCATTTAATAATCAGATTACATATTTGACTGATAATGAGTATATTGAATCAAGGATAACTGAAAGAAGTCAAATCTATGATAATGATCTTTTCTTTGCAGATGAATTCGTTATTCAAACAGTTCATAAACCTGAAGCTTCTAGAATTAATCAGGTTGAAGTTATGAGTAAGTTTTATAAGTGTAAATTTGATGATAAAAAGATAGAAGCAGATTCTAAGAATGATATCTGCGGAATTCAATACATTGCTACATATGGATCAAAAGTTGGTATTCAAACCGTTGAAGCAATTACTACAAATAAATTTAGTTTAAGATTTAAACCTATTGAGAATTTGCACTAAACATTGATTTTTCTAGATTATCTCTCCAATTAAAGAGATTTTCTAAATAGGGATTATTGATAAATTCTTGGCATCCTTCTCCAGCTAAAATTGGTCCAGATGACACTGGAAATTTTAGTAAAGATAATTGCGCCGCCACCGAAATGTCTGCAATTGATAAATTATTACCAATTAGGAATTTCTGAGTTATCAATGTTTTAGATAATGCTTCTAATATTTTTTGTAGATCAAGATTAGATCTATTAGATAAAACGACATCAGATATTTTGCTGACTTTTTGGAAGGGTAATTTATCTACAATTCCTTTTATAGATGAGGGCACTTCATCTGGGAGCAAGGCAGATCTTAATTGAGGATTGTCCAATGTTGATTTAACTAATGCTTTTTTACAGGTTGTGGCCATTGTAGTGTCGGCCCAATCTTCAATGATTTTTGCTTGTGCCAATAACTGTTCATCTTGTGGGAATAATCTATTTAAATCGTTTTTTTGATCAATATATTCACAAATATTAGATGAATCACTAATTATCTGATCATTATCATCTTTAATTATGGGAAGTTGTTTTTGACCAGACATTTGAAAAATTTCAATTTGACCAATACCAGGAGTTACCTCTTGCACTCTGTAGGGAATTTTTTTTGCATGGAGAGCCAATCTGACTTTCAAGCAAAATGAGCTATGTCTAAATTGATATAATGTAAGCATAATGGTTCAGTTTTTAAAAACTTAGCTAAAAAAGTTATGCATTTGTGGTGTTTATGGGCGAATTCTTTTCTAATGTTGCAAGATATCCAAAATATTTAATTTCAATAGTCATAGGTGGACTAGTAGCTTTGTTGGGTCCCTTATTCAAAAATATATCAAATCCAGTCACTTTTATTGCGTTGATATCATCGATAATAAGTGCAATCATTACATTCTTTTTTGTTATCCAGGCGATGACGAATCCTAGCTCTATTTAAACTATTATGTCTAATAACCGAAGAATTGAAAAAGTGGCTTCTCTTCTAAGAAAAGAGATAAGCTTGATTTTATTGAATGAATTGGAAAATGATTTAATAATTGAAAATTTCCTATCAGTTACAAAAATAGAGCTTTCTGCTGATTTGCAGTACTGCAAGGTTTTTATTAATTCTTCAGTAGAAGAAAAAATAAAGATGGAAATCATTGAAATTTTAAATTCTTCTAAGAATTTGATTAGATATAAATTAAGTCAAAGAATTATAATGAGAAGAATTCCAGATATTTGTTTTAAAAAAGATGCTGTTTATGACAAGGGAATTTCTGTTCTTAAAGTTTTAGACGATATAAGAGAGAGAAAAAAAAACTTACCAAATAATAGTTAATTTTTAATCATGAGAAATAATTTATTAACCCTTAACGGCAAGAATATTATTATAACGCGCGCAATTGATAAGATTTCTGAAGTTAAAATATTATTCGAACAAAAAGGAGCAACAATTTATGATTTCCCAGCCTTAGTAATTGGTTATCCAGACAATTTGAGACCATTGGACGACGCTATATTAAAAATCAGGGATTTTCACTGGATTATTTTCTCAAGTAGTAATGGCATTAAATTTTTAGAAAAGAGATTAATTGATAAAGGCTCCTCACTGAAAATTTGTTCTCAATTTATTAAAATAGCAGTCGTTGGCCAAAAGACTGCAGCAACATTAAATAAATTAGGAATCAAAGCTGATTTTATCCCTCCTAAGTTTATAGCTGAGAGTTTAATTGATAAATTTCCTGTGCCAAGATTTGGATTAAGTGTTCTTCTTCCAAGAGTTCAGACAGGGGGAAGAAACTTGATTTCTGATGAATTTAGGAAATCAGGAGCAAGTGTCGTTGAGGTGGCTGCTTATGAATCAAAATGCCCAAAGACTATACCGTCTGAGACATTGGATGCGTTAAATCAAGGAATAATTGATGCAATGATTTTTTCAAGTGGGAAAACTGTAGAGAATTCTGCGTTCTTGCTAAAAAATTCTTATGGAACTGAGTGGTTGTCAGTTTTCGATAAAATAAAATTACTAAGTATAGGTCCTCAAACATCTTTGACTTGTAAAAGATTGTTTGGAAGGGTTGATCATGAGGCAACAAATTATACTTTTGAGGGACTACTCGATATTGCTATAAATTTTCTTATTTAGTTTGATTCAGAAATATAATTTTCTTCAACAAGTTTTTTAAATCTATCGATATTTGCTTGTAATTCATTGGTAACCATTTTGCCTAAAATATTTTCTTCCATTAATCTTGCAATCATTTTAGGTAATTCATATGTAACAGACAGATTAACTAAAGTT
>Ga0160422_10001057_pt1 | contig 17028 bp, 10 predicted proteins | sample Fk160mmetaG_FD_108192 | JGI IMG/M metagenome (GOLD analysis project Ga0160422, IMG submission 108192) | Marine microbial communities from the Central Pacific Ocean - Fk160115 60m metaG | ecosystem: Environmental > Aquatic > Marine > Oceanic > Photic zone | place: The Central Pacific Ocean... | reverse complement strand
TTTCCCGTTCAGCCTTCTCCTCTGGCGGAAGTCCCTTAAAAAATATTCTCCGGTAGCTTTCCGGATAGAGCGCCCATTCGCTGCCTGCCTGACGGACCAGTTTGCAATCCTCTACTCTAACTCCCCAGGTGCCCTCTCCCTCTCCCGGAGATCCCGGAACCATCGAGAACTCAAAACGATGGTTTCCCTCGCTCAACTCTATCTCGGTTTTAAACTCACCACTCGAGCGCTTCCCTCCATCGACCTGCACCGACTCAATTTCCTTTCCATCTACAAGGATGCGCCAGATGGCAGTCTGCCCCTCGGGACGACCGCGTTCGTTCTCAATACGGTAACTAACCTGCAGATTATAAATTCCTGCTTTGCTGAACCTCCTCTCCGCTCCAACTGTATGCTTCTTGTCCGCCTCCATGAAGCGGGCACTCTGCCGATTGTTTCCCCGCTCACGAAAATTTCCGGCATCAATTGTGATTGGTCGCCGGCGTATTACCGTGGACGGAAGAGCCAGGTCAGCAATGGTCTCGGCTGCTAGCAGGTATTTTTCAAGGAGGAGAGGTGAGAGCGTCAGCACATCTCCAATGGTATCAAACCCAAATCCGGTATCGTCGGGAGGAAAATTATCATCCACGTTATAATCGACTCCGACAAGATCTTGTATCGTATTTCGATACTCCTCGCGATTGAGACGTCGGATGGTCACCCTCCCTGGATCCGGGTTTTCCGGATCCAGCTTCAGGACGTTACTCTCTATCCAGGCCATAAGCTCCCCGCGCTCTTCGGGAGAAGGTTGAAAATCACCTTCTATGGGTGGCATGAGGTGGGTCCTGACGTTACTCCAGATTCGCAACCATAGTTCGTGGTTCTCAAGGTGACTTGAGACATTCTTGAAATCATCCAGCGCAATATCACCCTTCTTGGCTCCATCGCCATGGCAATCGTAGCAGTAGTCCTGAAGGAAAGGCTCTATCTTTTCCCTGAACTCCACTTCGACTTTGCCTGATGCTGGCACTGCTATCGCCAGTATAGCTGCCAATGTAAGACCTGATGACCTCATACGCCTAACCCCACTACGACGGGAATGGTGCAAAAGTAGCAATCATTTTTCACTGTTCTTTCTACTCCATGACTCCTTGTCGTCGAGAACGATTGTATTCCCCGGAAATCCCTTGACTCCCATGCAACCAGCGCCCACCCATTCTCCCCAAATTATGATGAAATCAGCTATAACCCTCGCTCAGGTAGCAGAAGCCAAGGCCGGTCCCTTCGTATTTCATCAGCCCCTGCCTGAAAGCTTCTCGAAAGCAGCCGATTTGGGTTTTGATGCTGTCGAGCTTTTCCTGCCGGGCCCCGACTTCATTGATCCCGAGATCGTGAATTCCATGGCTTCTGATCACGAACTATCAATCGCAGCGGTCGGCACAGGAGCGGGCATGGTCCAGCATGGCCTTTCCCTCACCGACGCTGACCCTGACAAGCGGTCTCGAGCCCTTGAGTTCGTTATCTCCATGATCGACTTTGGCGGCAAAGTCGGCGCTCCAGCAATTCTGGGTTCCATGCAGGGAAAGTGGGGAGGAGATCTTTCGCAGGAACAGTCCCGCGCCTGGCTTACGGAAGCGCTCCATGCAACCGACGCTCGAGCCGCTGAAAACGGCGTAAAGTTCATCTACGAACCTCTTAATCGCTACGAGACCAACCAATTCAATCACTTGTCTACCGCGGCAGCATACCTCGACGAACATCACCTGAATCACACCGTAATCTTAGCTGATCTTTTCCACATGAACATTGAGGAGGCCAGTGCTGGCCAGGCAATCCGTGATGCAGGAGCACGAGTCGGGCACGTTCACTTTGCGGATTCCAACCGCCAAGCTGTCGGGTTCGGACACACAGAGATGACGTCCATCCTTTCCGCCCTAGAAGAGATTGAATACGACGGCTACCTTTCCGCAGAAATCTTTCCTCTCCCAAGTCCTGAGGCCGCCGCGGAGCAAACAATCAAATCCTTCCGGGCCCTCACCAGCTAAGTCTCGATCTGTCTCCAACACACAAGCCTCCGCTGAGTAATGCAATCACGACCCCTGGGAGACACAGGCCTCCACCTTCCAATCCTGAGCTTTGGCGCATCCTCGCTCGGGCAGGAATTTCGACCTGTTCCTGTTGAGGAAGCGCTGTCCTCTGTCCGGGTCGCTCTGGAACATGGCATCAACTTCATGGATACGTCTCCATTCTACGGCAGGGGCATGTCGGAGGTGCTTCTCGGGATCGCACTGCGAGGAGTTCCGAGAGAATCCTACCTGCTGGGATCCAAACTGGGCCGCTACTCCCTCACTCACTTCGACTTTTCAGCCTCCCGGGTCGAGGAAAGCGTTCATGTTTCTCTGCACCGCCTGGGAGCAGACTACCTTGATGTGCTGCTTCTGCACGATGTTGAATTCGTGCAATTGCCTCAAATCTGGGAAGAGACGATTCCGGCAGCACTCGCCTTGAAGAAAAAGGGGCTGGTCCGGGCGGTAGGTTTTTCCTGCTACCCGATGAAAACCTTTCACGAAGTACTCAATCATGCGGAAGAACACCTCGACTGCATCCTCTCCTACAATCAGTATACTCTTCAGAATACTTCCCTGACGGATGACCTTCTACCACGACTTCGTGAAAAAAAACTGGGAGTAATGAACGCCGGACCCTTCTCCGCCCGCCTGCTTACCAATGCACCTCTTCCCGATTGGCTCAAGGAACCCGAAGAAGTCAAGGAAGCTGCCCGCAAGGCCGCCCAGCTTTGCGAACGAGAGGGTATTGATATCGCTCAACTGGCCCTGCAGTTTTCTTGTGCACATGAAGAGATTGCTACTTGCGTAGCAGGATCAGCAAACCCTGAAAATATTCGCAAATGGGCTGAATGGCTGGCAAAACCCCTCCCTCAGGACCTGCTCGACGCCGTTCTGCAAATCTTCGCTCCAGTGAAAAACATCGGGCACGTCGAGGGACTACCCGAAAACAACTGACCGCGGAAACCTGATCTTAGTCCACGACGTGGCACCCATGATAATTGAACTACTCCACTAATGAAAAAAATCGATAAATTCACGTTTGGGGTCGGCGACCGCTTCGCGCACCAGGCCGCGGCCCAGCTGCGAGCTTTCCAAATGCTGGCGACCGAGGGAGTCGCTGTCACCCCGGTATGGAACAAGTCCAACCGGGAACATCTTATTGTGGGATCGGATCCATCTGGGACTCGGGCTGCTGCTGCAGACGCTGTTGCCCAGCTCGACTGGCGGGAAGACTTCCTCCTCGATGCCGACCATATAAATCTCGAAACTGTCGATCGATACCTACCTCACTGCGACTTCTACACCATCGACGTCGCTGACGATATCGGAACTCCTGCTCTGCCAGAAGAAATTGAATCCTTCATTAATCACCATCCGGAACTAATTGGGACAATTCCTATAGAGGGCATCGCCGCTCCGCTGGAGATCACCCGCGACATGGTCGAGCAAACTGCACGACAATTCCTGAAGGCCTGCGAACTGGCCGGCCGGATCTACAGCTACATCGCAACGGAAAAGGGCAGCGAGGATTTTATCGCCGAGGTATCCATGGATGAAACCGACGACCCTCAAACTCCTCCAGAGATGCTTATCATTCTGGCCGCGATTGCAGATCAGAAGTTCCCCATCCAGACGATCGCCCCGAAATTTACCGGCCGCTTCAACAAGGGTGTTGATTACGTAGGCGATATCGCCCAGTTCGAGCAGGAGTTCAACGATGACCTCGCCGTCATTGGCCACGCAGTGAATGCCTATGGGTTACCGGAAACGCTCAAGCTCAGTGTTCACTCCGGATCAGACAAGTTTTCGATCTACGAACCCATTAAACGTGCCCTTGCCCGCACCGGAGCCGGTCTCCACATCAAAACTGCTGGCACCACCTGGCTGGAAGAGCTCATTGGTCTTGCTGAAGCAGGCGGGGACGCCCTTGTTCTCGCCAAACAGATCTACGCTACCGCCCTTGAGAAAAAAGAGGCTCTTTGTGAACCGTATGCCACCGTCATCGACGTTAATTACGCAAAGCTTCCAAGCTCCAAGGAAGTCAATGGCTGGACCAGCGAACAGTATACCGGCGCCCTCCGCCACGATCAGCTCAATCCAGACTATAACCAGCATTTCCGTCAACTTCTCCATGTGGGTTTCAAGGTGGCTGCCCAACTTGGGGATACCTACCTTGATGCGCTCAAGGCAAATTCTGAAATAATCGGTAAAAACGTCTGCGAGAATATCTACGAGCGCCACATGTTGCCCCTCTTCGGAAAATAAACGATTCCTGCCCCTTGAAGGGGATCGATATCTGGTTTCTCCGCCATATTGGGGGAAGACGAAGTTCCCGGTTAGACAAAAGAATCTCCTCCTTAATCTCGAATATCTCCCAGCTCCTCACCCCATGCTCGACGCCCACCACCACCTGTGGAAATACAACGCTTCTCAGTATCCATGGATTGAAGAAGACTCCGTCCTCGCACAGGACTACCTCCTTTCGGAACTTTCCGAGAACACTACCGCTGCAGGTGTCACTGGAACCGTCGCCGTTCAAGCTCGTCAGACTCTTGAAGAGTCGGACTGGCTTCTTGAGCTTGCCAATCAGTGCGACCTTATTCAGGGAGTAGTGGGCTGGGTTCCTCTCGCTGATGCCGATGTCGCCGGTCACCTCGACCGGCTTGCCCAATTTCGCAAGTTCAAGGCTGTGCGCCACGTGGTTCAGGATGAACCCGATGACAACTTCATACTCGGCACTGAATTCAATCGTGGCATTACCAAGCTCAAGGATTACGGTCTCGTCTACGATATCCTCATCTTTCAAAGGCATCTTCCCCAAACTATTAAGTTCGTTGATCAACACCCCGACCAGTCCTTTGTCATTGACCATATTGCAAAGCCGGTCATCCACAACGGGCGGATTGAAGATGAATGGCGAAACGGCATGACTGCGCTCGCAGAGCGTGACAATGTCAGGGCAGTTAAGATCAGTGGGATGGTAACTGAGGTGACTAACAATCAGATCGATGAGGCCACCCTGAGGAACTACTTCGCAGAGTCTCTCGAAATATTCGGCCCCGAACGCCTCTGCTTTGGAACAGACTGGCCTGTCTGCCTGCTCAGGATTGATTCCTATGTCAACTGGGCAAATTCCGTGCGCAGCTACGTTGCTGATCTCACTGTGGACGAGCAGAATGCCATCCTGCACAAGAACTGCGAAAAAGCCTATCGGCTCTGAGTTCTTATCCGTTCAGGTGAACCACCCTGGCCCTGATCCGTATTCTTGATTCTCGCAGTTCAGCGCCGATCAAGGACCTACGGGATAGCGAAACGACTTGTCTGGACGTTCGGGAGGCTCGGGTCTCGACGGAGGATCTTCCTTAATTTTCTTCTGTAGATAGGCAAGCGCAGCCTCAAGCTGTGCGTCACGCCCACCGAAGGTTTCATGAGGAAGGTTGTCTACAACCATGTCTGGCATCACCCCTGTCCCCTCGATAATCCAGGTTCGATCCGGTGCGTAGACTCCCGTCTCCGGGCTTCGAGCCATACCACCGTCCATAAGCCGCGTTGCGCCACGCAACCAGATCCCTCCTCCCCATGTCTTCGTCCCGATCAGCGGCCCGAGTCCAAGGCGTCGGAATCCCTCTGAAAAAGCCTCTCCATCCGAAATAGTGTAAGCGTCTACCAGAACCACCATATGTCCATCAAAGGCAAACTGCATGTTCGCAAAAGGGCGACCTGTCCGGGTTTTCCAGTACATCCACGGCTTCCTGCTTAAACGACTGAGAATCCAGCTATCTATATTACCGCCATAATTCTGCCGCATATCGATAATGAGCCCCTTCCGATTAAACACCGGATAATAGCCCTTAACAAACTCCGCATAGTTGGATGCAGACATTCCCCTCATGTGGAAATATCCAATCTCACCATTTCCCTCTGTTTCAACTTCAAGTCGCCGGGTGTATTCCCAATGACTCGTTTTCAGGTTGCGGAACCCACTCGAAGTCAGGGGAGTCACGATGGACTTTCTGGTTCCACCTATCCCTATCCTTCGGGACTCCAGAAGGACTTGTCTGCCGGCTTTGTTCTTTAAAAGTGCCCCTATCTCTGGAGCCCGGGTGGCAGGTTTTCCATCAACTGAGACGATGACATCTCCGACCTTCATCTCCACCCCGGACCTGAGTAGGGGACCAACCTCCGCAGGATAATCAGGATCGGTTTCATACAGTCGTTCGATCCGAAATCCCTCCTCTACTTTTGAGAGCTGCGCGCCAAGGTGTCCAAGGCTTGCCCCGTCTGTCGCATCACGAATGTCCCCGGCATAAATATCCGTATGCATCGCAGAAAGTTCCCCGACCATCTGGGAGATCAGATGGTCAAGTTCCCACCGCGTAGTAAGCCTTGGGAGAAGGGCCTCATGCCTGCGCCCCATCGCATTCCAGTCCACACGGTGCATCTTCGGATCGTAGAAGTAATCACGATGCATGCGCCACGCATCACGAAACATTTGCCCCCACTCCTGAGCAGGGCTCACGCTAAGAGAGAGTCCACTTAGGCTCAGCTTTGCCTGAGTGGAGTTGCTGGGCGGTTTTCCCGTAGCTGGAAACACATAAAAACTGTCCCCCTTGCGCACGAGGCACGTACTCCCATCTCCCGAGATCTCATACCCACGCACCTCTGTCATAACCGTGGTCCACTTGTGCCGGGTTGAATCAGCTGTGATTGGGAACGAAACCAGTGATGATTTCCTGTTTAGCGAGAGAGAAGAATAAAGACAGTAGAGGTTTCCACGGGCTCTCGCAAGATACCGGTAATTACTGGGCTCTACCGGTACTACAAAAAGGCGACCATCGAGCTGCTCCAGATTAACTCCTTCCTTGTTTTCTTTTCCTTCCACAACCGGGGGAAGCTCACCCTCGTTCGAGGCTGCAAAGGGAGAGCGCTGGCCGCCGACCAGATCGAGAGCATAAATTCCAGCCGTCTTGTCGAGAAGAGGTTCAGGTTGGCGGGCACCCCAGGGAGAGCCCTGAACCGAACGGAAAGTCCGGTCCGAGAGAAAATACAGCCATTTTCCTTCTTCACCGAAGACAGGACTATAGCTATCGAGGCGCGCAGTGGTGACTGCCACCGGTGCATTTCTTTTCTGGGCGTCATAGAGAAAGATTCTTTTGGCCTGATTCTCCATGGTATCCGCATAGGCGATCCATCGACTATCGGGTGACCACGTCAGATCGATGTAGTCCCATTCATTACCCTCTTTCGAACGTGCAACCTCCCATTCGTCACCACTGGAGAGATTTCGCATCCAGAGGACCTGGTTCCGATCCGTATGCGCCAGAAGCTTCCCATCTGGTGATGGAACCCCATCATGACGGAGAGTTGTTCCTCCGGAAGTGATCGGTGATGGTTCCCCCAGCCCGTTTGCAGGCTCGCGCCAGAATTCCATCTCTCCACTACGATCAGAGAGATAGATCACATCCTCCGTGCCGGGCAGGAAACGAAGATCTCTGGTCCGGCTCTCACTAGTTTGTCGAAGGCTTACGATGCGGCCGGCCTTGGATGGCAATACGTAACCACGTCCACGAATTGTAAGGCCAACCTGCTTGCCATCATGGGAAAGAAACCAGGAATTGAGATATGAGATCGGATTACTGATCCACCGTTCCCGCTTCTGATCAAAGTCAGAGGCCAGCAGAACATCTAATTTGCGTAATTTGTTCTGCGCTATCTCGTAAATCCAGATGTCCGCGCGATGTGCGAAGACAATCCTCCCGTTATGAAGAGAAGGAGAAAGAAGATCCCATCCTGCAAAGGACGTATGCTGGACAACATCTTTACCCTCGAGTGTCATCGACCATAGATTCATTGTGCCATCACGGTCACTGCTGAAATACAGGCGATCCTTCCACACCATGGGTTCGCGGCTTGTCCCGCTATAATCCGGGGTCAGCGGAACGGCTTCATCATCTCCCTCCCGGAAGCGCCACAGGTTTTCTATAAGACCACCCCTGTATCTCTTTGCAAAACTGTTCTGCCGAGGCAGGCGAGTAAAAAACAGGATTTTCTTGTCATCAGAAAACTCACCATCACTGGCCTGCTCCAGAGGGATAACTTTCTTCTTCCCACTCTCTACATTCAATACGGCGAGCTGGTGTGTATCACGAGTCGCGAAATACCAGGTGGCATAGACCAGTTCAGTGTCTGACTTCCACGAAACTGGCCTTGGACCTCGACGCCCACTTATACCCTCGTGAGTTACGCGTGACGGTCGCCCTCCCTCCAGAGGCATGACATAAATCTCATGAGTCCCATCATAGGATGCCGTGAACGCTACGGTTTTCCCATCAGGGCTGATGCACGGGAAGCGCTCACGCTCAAGATGAGTCGTAAGGCGCCGCGCGATTCCCCCGTTCGCGGGAATCCTCCAGAGATCGCTTTCGGCGTAAAATACAATTGTTTCGTTGTGTATCGCGGGGTGTCGATAGTAGCCCAGAAGGCCTTCCGCGCCAAAAACGGGCATAGAGAGCAGCACGATCGCTGCCAGCGCACATCGTCTCATGAAGGATCCAAGGGTAAGGGTGAGGTTTCATTGTCCTCAATTTGCTCTACCATTCAATGCTCAATCCAGAAAACGGCATGGGAGTTTCTCCGTAGCCCCGGAATTCTGGCACTCCCTCTGCTACCACAAGTCTACCACTTCAAGCCTCTCCGAGATAAAAACGACAGGGAAGTTCAACAAAACTCGATTCCTGTGCCGTTGAATCTGTGGTAGTCAGTCCTCAACCCATCCATGACCAGATCCCTTTTTCTCCCCCTGCTGCTCTTCAGTCCTCTGCTGCCCTGCTCGGCCAAAGTCACTTTTAATGAGCACATCGCACCGCTGATCCATCAGAATTGCACCGGTTGCCACCGCCCCGGGCAGAACGGTCCTTTTCATCTTATCAGCTACCGGGATGTCAAGAAACGCGCATTGACGATCAACGACGTGATTATTGATCGCTACATGCCTCCCTGGAAGCCAACCAATAAGGAGATGCATTACGCCAACGACCGGCGTCTGAGTGATGACCAGATTGAACTTTTCGGCAGCTGGGTGGAAGATGGAATGCCAGAGGGAAAATCGTCGAAAAAACCGAAAGTTCCGGAATACCCAAGTGGTTGGTATCTCGGAAAGCCCGACCTCGTTATCAAGATGAAGGGCAAATTCGAGGTTCCGGCCGAAGGCAGGGACATCTACCGCTCTTTTGTGTTTCCCCTTCAGCTGCCGGAGGACAAATGGGTCAAGGCGGTGGAACTTCGCCCAAAGGCGAAGTCAGCTGTCCACCATGCTCTTTTCTTTATCGATTCCAATGGAGCAGCACGAAAGATGGACGGTCGGGACGGCAAGGCTGGGATCAGCGGAATGGGCTTTCTTCGGCAGGGAGGGGGCATCACTGACCCTGCATCAGCCTTTGGAGGTGGAAACGGTGGACTGGGTGGTCACGTTCCTGGCGCCACGCCAGCAAAACTCCCGGGCGACCTCGCCATGTTCCTACCCCGCGGTTCGGATGTCGTGATGCAGACGCACTTTCATCCTTCGGGAAAGAAAGAGGTCGAGGAGGCAGAGCTCGCACTCTACTTTGCTGAAGAGGCCCCGGAGGTTAATCTTGTTCCTATACAAATTCCTCCATTCTTTGGCGCAACCAAGGGGATCAACATCCCGGCCGGCGAGGAACGTTATACCGTTGAGGATAGCATCACCCTGCCCGTCCCCGTGAGAGCAGTCTCGGTAGGCGGCCATGCCCACTACATCTGCAAGTCGATGAGCATGAGCGCAACGCTGCCCGACGGTAAGACGATCACTCTGATGAGCATTGATGACTGGGATCTTGACTGGCAGGATCGCTACCAGTTCGAGAAACCTCTCGACCTGCCTGCGGGCACAGTCCTGAAGACACGCCTGGTCTACGACAACTCAGCAAGTAATCCTGAAAACCCCAACAGCCCTCCCCGGCGCATCACGTGGGGGCAGGAATCTGACGACGAAATGGGGAGTGTGACCCTCATCGTCGTTCCCGAGAACAATGGTAAGATTCAGGCAATCAAAGATGCCCAGAGGGCTCAGCTCATCACCAGCGCCGCAGAAGCAATCCAGAAGGCTTCAAGGTCTTTTCTCAATGTAAACAACTACGATGAGAACGGGGACGGTCTGATCCAGTATAACGAGGTCCCGGGACGGATGCGCTCCCGAATCTTCGGCCGCTTTGACAAAGATGGCGACAAGACGCTGGATAAGATCGAACAAACCGAGGTTCAAAAGTATCTCGACTCCATGCTCGGAGGCTTCCGGAGGCGTTAGCACCATCTCCCATGCGAAATCAGCAAGCAGTTTTGCCAATCGTTCTATTCTCCCTCCTGCTATCAGTTCATCTAACCGGAGCCCAATCTGGTGGACAGGATGCCTGCGTAGGGAAGATCATGGACATCCATGGCACTGTTCACGAGCCTACGAAGTCGCGGGAGACTGTTGCTGTGGTATTCGTCTACGTTGATATCACGTGCCCGATCGCCAACTTTTATCAACCCACGCTGAGACGTCTGGCCAGGACCTATGAACCAAAGGGGATCCGATTCTACCAGATCCATCCAGATCCTGATGGGGACAAAGGTGCCCTCGTGACCCACGCGAAGGATTACGATGTGGTAAGCCCGGTGATTCTCGACGCAAAGCAGGCCCTCGCAGAGAAGCACAATGCCAAAGTGACACCTGAGGCTCACGTCTACCTCACCGATGGAACCAAGATCTACCGGGGACGGATCGACAATACCTACGCGACCTACGGAAAACGCAGACCCGAGGCCACCAGCCATGAACTGAGAGACGCCTTGCGGGCTGCACTGGCAGGACGCAGGCCCGTCACTGCGGTGACCGAGGCTGTTGGCTGTCAAATCCTTCTCGAGCGCTAGCCGCCTCGATGCGAGCAGAATCCGTGTCAGAGTAGGATCCTACTCCTTTGGAAGGACCCAGATGTTCCGGTAAAACACAGGATTACCGTGATTCTGCAGGAATATTGGACCACCAAGCTCCGGCTTGAGTGGACCACTTACCGGAGCTGCAGTTGTGTGGGTTTTTCCCATCTCCTGATCATCATGGACCGTGACTCCATTCAGCTTCACTGTCATCCGCGGCCATGCACTACGCTTGCCGTCCTTGTCGAACTTGGCGTGGGTATACTCGACGTCATAGGTCTGCCACGCCAGGGGCGGCAGGCACATGTTAAGCTTTGAGGCAGCTATGGAATAAATTCCACCGCACTCATTCATCAGACCCTCGAGTCCGAAGGAATCGAGCACCTGAGTCTCCCAGCGACCCTGATAGTAAACTCCACTGTTGCCCCGGCCCTGCGACCGCGAATGCGGGCGGTAAGGCGTCCGGAACTCAACGTGGATTGTGCAGTCCCTGAACAGCTTTGTGCTGATCGCATTCGTCGCCCCCAGAAGACCATCGGTAATTTTTCCATTCTTCCAGTGGTCCACATTACTCCCATCAAAGAGCACTACTGCCCCTTTGGGAGCCTTAGCCCCGAGGGTGGGACTTTTGCGTTCCACCTTTTTCAGCACCATCTTTTCACCACTTTTCGCAGTAAGATGAAAAGACCCGTCAGAAATCGAGCCTTCATACTCCTTGTGCCCCTCTGGCGGAAATTTGCGCGTGGCGCTAAACTCCGTGCCGCCGCCAGCCATGTAGCGCTTCTTCCCGGAGGCTGCGACGAAGACCGTCTTTCCTCCCTCAAGTTTTCCATCCAGCAGGCTCTTGCCTTTCCCATCCCAACCTGCACCCGGGAGACCCCCCGGATAAAGAACGGCTTGAAAGTGACCATTCCCCAAAGCGATGACCTGAGCACCGGTTCCCGTATCAGCATATTCTCCCTGAATACTGAAATCCGGGTCCTCATCCGCAGCCGTTGCAGGATCAGTCCAAACTTTATTATTGTCCGCCGCTTGCGTGGCTACCGGAAATAGCAGGGCGATCGAGGTAACAATGGTAGGCAGGAGTAAGACGGTCTTTTTCATGTGTGTCTGTTGGCTAAGCGAGATCAAGCCGTACCTGACCACCGTCGGAAAGCCCTTATTTCGCACTTCCCCACCATGAGATCACCCCTCCATGCGACATGCTGCCTCTTGCGAGAGACAGGGGAGCGGGCAGACAGGTCCCTTTCCCCCTGCAATCGACCCAAAAACGGGGAAGGACTCGAAGCCCGGATTCCTCCGACAGAGCCTTCCCCGCTGTGAATATCTTTACTTGAAAGAGATCAATTGAAGGCCTTGAGAGCGGCTTCGGCCTCCGAAATGCGCTTGTTGAAACCTTCAAACAACTTCGTGTTCTCTTCCGTCCTCTTTGGTTTCGTCTCAATCCAGTCCATAAGTTCTTTTTTTGCATTCTGAAAATCAGCGATCGCTGCTTTATACGCATCCGCTTTGTCGGGATTAGCCTTGGCGTAGGCGTCGATCGCCCCTGCACTCATACGGACAACTCCCTTGAATTCCTCAATAAACGAGGAAGGCGTCTTATCCCGGCCCGCCCCAAGCTGGCCGAGCTTGGTATCACCGTCGTTATCAAGCACGACGTAGGTAGGGTAACCTCTTACGCCAAACTTTTCCTGCAGCGCCTTATTCCGGGCCACATATTTTTCAGGAACAACTGACTTATCCTGCGGAAAATCGAGGGTAACCAGGAGCACATTCTCTTTGGCGTAGGTTTTCCATGCCTCTTCCGCGAAAACGTTCTTATCCATCAATTTGCACCATCCGCACCAATCCGAACCCGTAAAATTCAAGATAAGAGGCAGTTTCTTTTCTCCTGCCAGCTTTACCGCAGCATCAAAATCCATGGTCCAGACTCCAACTGAGGCACCGTCAATTTCGACCTTGTCAGCTGCTTGCGCGTTTATCATCAGGGCGCCCGCGGCCATCCCCATCATCATTCTTCTTAGTGGCTTCATGTTCTCTGTATCTTGGTTACTATCAGATATGACGGGCTGAACGGGTAATTTGTTCTCTTAAATTCCGCCAAGCGCGTCTCCGGCGGTATGCCGGGAGTTGGAGCATGACAAGCATGAACTCCAAATCTCCCGATTATTAGGCCTTTAGGAGCTCTGCCTCCCTTCCCCCGTAAAGGCCCTCATCCAGCAAATCCCGGATATATTTCCTCCAAGTCTCTCTCCTTGCGCTACTTCTCTCCATCGAGTGAAAAAAGATAGGCGAAAAGATCTGCCAGCTCTTCCTCCTGCAAGCCTGCGGCAGTAGGGGGCATCAAGCTCCCAACCTGCTCCTCTTTAAGAATGGTTTCCCGCGGTATCTCGAACAGCGAATTGGTCGCAAAATCTCGGAGAAGCAATAAATCCTCATTACGGTTCGCCTGAATGTAGCCCTGCTGAACATTCCCGTCCCGGGTAATAATCCGGCTCAACGCATAGCCCTCCTTGACCTGGCGGCGCGGCCAGAGAACCTCGGTGACAATACGATCCGGCAAAAGGCCACTTCCGACTGCACTGAGGTTCGGCCCGATCAATGATTCTCCTCCTCGGTCGGCCTTGTGGCACGCAGAGCAACTTGCCTGCGAGGAGTGAAAGATCTCTCTCCCTTGCTCAACGCTTCCTTTCTTCGCTCTGGCAACTATGCGGTTGATGATATCCTCGTTATATTCCTGCACAGTTCCTGTTCCCGCCAGATCATTAAGAACTCCCTCTAAATCTTTCGCAACCAACCCAGTGGAAACCCAGACTTCACGGAGCCGCCTTGCCTGTGGGCCCTTGATAGCAGCCGCTTCCAATTCTCGTGCCAGCAACGCAGGCGCACCCTCTCGACTGGCAAAATCCTTGAAAATTGTCCCTATCGTGTCGCCGTTTGCCAGTTCTTGCAGCAGCTCTACCGCAATTCGCGTTCCCTCCTCTGGAGCGAGTTGGAGAATCGAGAACAGTGCGGCAGGTTGAACTTCACTGGCGGAGCCCACCTCGGATTTGAGAAACCTTACTGTGTCTCTTCCACCAAGATTACCGAGCGACCTCAATGCCGCATCTCTTAAATCCGAATCAACACCCCTGCCCCTGGCTAATTTCAACACAGGCTCATACAATTCCTTAACCTTCCAATGAGCCGCGAGCTTCACCGCCTCAATCCGCCTCGCCGAGTCAGCATGATACAAGGCCCGCCCAAGCGGCGGTATGACGTCAAACTCAGGACGCTCGCGTTCCCTCATGGCTCGCAGAAGGGACAAGCTGATTCGATCTGAATTCAGGATTACTCTCAGGTCCTCCTCCTCGCCCAGAGCGGCCAGAGTCAACGCAAGACCATCCCACGCCTCTTCTCCGATCTTATCCCCGCTCAGCATCTTGCGGATTTCCTCAAGAACACCCCGAGAATCAGACGCCCCGAGAACCGCCGCCAATCCCCCCCGGACTTCAGTAAAATTGAGTCGCCCAGCTCGTAAGGCCGGCAACCAGAACCGCTTGCTGTGATGAACCGCCTGCGAAAAGGCATACTCAATCCAGCGATCACGTTCTGACTCCGCTACCGCCGCTGAAACGAGGACCGACTCAGCACGCGAAGATTGTCCTGCAGCAATTACGGCCTCCATTCGCACCAATGGGTGCGAGTCCCTTGCTGTCTTCACGAGCGTCTCGTGGAAATCTCTTAGCTCCTGACCCCAGCGGCCAAGAATCCTGACTCCGTAAGCCCGCGCGCGGTAGTCCGGGGATGCCAGAAGAAGGCGAAGGACGTCCTCATCCGGTCGCCCAAGCCACTCCAGTAGACTCACCGCCTCAAGCAAATCCCGGGCCCCAAGGCCTGGTGAGCGACTCCATTGACGGACTGCCTTCTGAACTTCCTCCGGCTTCCGGGTCGCTAACACCTGCTTGGCCTTCAGTCGAGTCCAGCGCTCCGGGGCCTTGAGAGCCTCTAGCAAAAGGGGGAGACTGGAACCCACAAGCGTCGGTGGTTCCACAGGGCCCTTGCTGGGTGTCACCCGCCAGATTCGCCCATGAGTCTTATCCCGTTCGGGATGACGATAAAAATCGTCCTGATGACAGGTGATCGGATTATACCAGTCGACAATGTAAATCGCTCCATCGGGACCCATCTTGACATCGATGGGTCGGAAGTTTCGATGCTTCGATCGTAACAACGGACTCTTCCATTCCAGTTTGAAACCGGCACCATCCTCCTTGGTTTCAAAACGGCTAACCTGATTCTTCTTATAATCTCCGATAACAAACTGCCCCTGCATGTCACTGGGCAGGTTCCCAGCCCCGAGACACTCGATACCGCAATATCCACCGGGATTCCCGATCCTGGGAAGTCGCAGGCGGCGTTTCGCAGGGATCGATGCCGGCGTAAGGAACGATACCCCCCCCGCGCCATCGATAATGAAGGACTGTCCGAAGTCGTCGAAAGCAATTCCCCATGGATTCCCCGGTCCCATGAAATCGTCAAGTAGCGGATCAAGCCGCAACTCCCCCGGTCGCAGTCGGTAGGCTCCAGCCTGAAACAGGGAGGACACTCCAAACGGAGTCTCCACCCGGGACTCAATTCCATCTCCCTGGCACCACCAGAGCTCTCCGCCGGGGCTCCAGACAAAGGAATTGCTGGTCTGATGGGAATCCCCATTTCCAAATCCAGTCAAGAGGGTAACGCGTTCGTCCGCAATACCGTCTCCATTGGTATCCCTCAGAGTAAGCAAGTCCGGGCCCTGTCCAATATACACCTTGTCCGGCCCTACCTCCATTCCGGTGGGAATCAGTAAATCCTCTGCAAACACCACTGACTCATCCGCCTCGCCGTCATTATCAGTGTCACGCAGAGCGATCACGCGATCATACCCTCTCACCCCGGCTTCAATCTGAGGATAGACGTCCGAGCAAGCCACATACATTCGGCCACTGGCATCCCAGCGCACCGAAAGAGGATTCCTTACACCGAGGGACTCGTCGGCAAAGAGATTAACTTCGAAACCCTCCAGGACCTCAAAGCTATCCAATTCCTTTTCAATCCCGGCCTCCGCAGAACCCGTCAATTCCGGCGCTACCGGAGCGGTCCAGGGTTTCCCCGAAAAAATCGCGTTCTCAACTTCCGCAATCAGTGCCGGATATCTTGCCCATTCCTCCTGAATCGATGGCAACCCATGCGCGGCCTTGGCAAAAATCCTTCTGCTGTCATCCCCAAAGATGCACTTCCAGTTCGCGGGCCGCCAGTATTCACACCAGAGCCGGTGCTTTTCAGCAACCGTCACGCACATCAACTCGTACGCGTCCCCGTCCGGCTCGGGCTTTCCGGAAAGCTGCTCGATGAACGAGGCCACCATATCTTTTCTGTCGGCAGACACGAAGGGAACCTTCCGCTCCGCAGCCAGATCGGCAATAGCGGCAACATAGGCAGGCAGAGCGGCACGCTCTACAGCTTCCTCCCACTGCATTGAAGCAGGTTCCAGAAGTATAATCCTTCTTCCTTTTCCTACGCGGTTCAGGAAATCGCCGTAAGCCTCGACAAAGTCATCGATTCTTTCCTCGCCGTCAAACGACTCCATCTTACCGAACTGGGCAATCACCACCGTCGCTCCAGCCCTCTTCAGTTGATCATCCCAACCACCAAAGGCATCCTCCCGCCACCTCTCCCGCTCTGCACTCTGGTGGTAAACAGTGTCTCCGTCCCAGGCGAAATCACGGAAGAGCGGAGCGTGCTCCTTCCACCGCATTGTCAGAGCCGACTCAAGCCGTCCCTCCTTCTGGATATTAATCAGGTCTGTTCCTCCAACGAAGGCAACGACATCGCCCTTCTGAAGCTCAAGCACCCCGGCGGCTCCCGCCGGAAGCAATAAGGACATCCAGGCCATAATGACCCCCACGTGACTCACAACTTTCACAGGTGGAAAACTAAGCACCTGAACCACCGGCGACAAGGAATAGCCTCCAGATAAGATCAACCCCATGAATTTTCAGGATCCTGCAGTGCCGCTCCACCC